>Ga0187778_10000032_pt1 | contig 75539 bp, 77 predicted proteins | sample 1015_Q2_SP5_20_M_FD_132418 | JGI IMG/M metagenome (GOLD analysis project Ga0187778, IMG submission 132418) | Tropical peat soil microbial communities from peatlands in Department of Meta, Colombia - 1015_Q2_SP5_20_MG | ecosystem: Environmental > Terrestrial > Soil > Wetlands > Peat | place...
GAGCCGCCCCGCTACGACCTGGTGAGCTGGACCTTCCTGCGCGGATTGGGGCTCATCTATCTCGCGGCGTTCGCGTCGCTCGGCGTGCAGATCCTCGGGCTCGTCGGCAGCGGCGGCATCTCGCCGATCGAGCCGTACCTGCGCGCGGCGCACCAGTATTTCGGCACGGCCGCGTACTGGCTGATGCCGACATTGTTCTGGATCGATGCGAGCGACGCCGCGTTGGTCGCCGTAAGCGCGGCAGGCGCAATGCTCGCGCTCTTGCTGACCGCGGGGATCGCGGTCCGGGCGACGCTGGTCGGCCTGTTCGCACTGTACCTCTCCTGCACCTACGCGGGGCAGGTGTTCATGAGCTTCCAGTGGGACGCGTTGCTGCTCGAAGCCGGATTCCTGGCGATTTTTCTCCCTGGCGGCTCGCGCATCGTGGTATGGCTCTACCGCTGGCTCGTCTTCCGCTACACGTTCATGGCCGGCGCAGCGAAGCTCGCCTCTGGTGACCCCACATGGCGCAACCTGACTGCGCTGGACTACCATTTCGAGACGCAGCCATTGCCGTCGCCCATCGCCTGGTACGCCGCTCAGCTGCCGCACTGGGCGCTGGCTGCCGCAACGGCCGCGACGCTGATCGTCGAAGTCGGAATCGTGTTCTTCATCTTCGCCCCGCGACGGCTGCGCGCGGCGGCAGCGTGGTGCGTCATCGGCTTTGAGCTTCTTATCGTGGCCACCGGAAACTACAATTTCTTCAATCTGCTTACGATACTGATATGCGTGTTCCTGTTCGACGATGCGGCGCTGCGGGCACTGTTCCCGGCACGCCTGCGCTCATTGGTCCTGGAGCGCGCGCCGCGGGCCGGCCGAGCGGCTGGCGCGATCGCAACCGCGCTCGCGCTGATCGTCGTACCCGCCGGTGTCGATCGCGTGTCACAGCTCTTGTTCGACAAGGATGTCGCGGTTGCGCGTGTCGTCGCCGATGCAATCTCGCCGCTGTTCATCGTCAACTACTACGGGCTCTTCGCCGTCATGACTACCGCGCGCCCGGAGATCGTCATCGAGGGCTCCGACGACGGACAGACATGGCGGGAGTACGAGTTTCGTTACAAGCCGGGCGCCGAATCGCACCCGCTATCCTGGAACATTCCGCACCAGCCGCGGCTCGATTGGCAGATGTGGTTTGCCGCGCTGGGAGGATGCTGCGAGCCGTGGTTCGCCAACTTCCTGCGACGGCTTCTCGAGGCGAGCCCGCCGGTGCTCGCGCTGCTGGCGTCCAATCCCTTTCCCGATCATCCCCCGAAATACGTGCGCGCGATGCTCTACGATTATCGCTTCGCCGAGGGACCGAAGGCTCGCGGTCGATGGTGGGCTCGCACACCGGAGGGTATCCTGATACCGCCGATCGAGCTCAACGACTTTCGCCGCACCGGCGCCGCGCCCTAGCTCTCTGCCCGTGAACCACTCGACGTACCGACTCTGTGTCGCCCCGATGATGGACTGGACCGACCGCCATTGTCGGTACTTTCTGCGCCTGGTCAGTCCGAGTGCCCGACTGTACACGGAGATGGTCACGACGGGGGCGCTCATGTTCGGCAACGTGCCTCGCCATCTCAATTTCGATCCGGCGGAGCATTCCGTCGCGCTGCAGCTCGGAGGCAGCGATCCGCAGGCGCTGGCACATTGCGCGCGGCTGGGCGAGGCGTGGGGTTACGACGAGATCAACCTCAACGTCGGGTGCCCGTCCGAGCGCGTGCAGACGGGAAGCTTCGGCGCCTGCCTCATGGCCGAGCCCGCACTGGTTGCGGATTGCGTGCGAGCGATGCGCGATGCCGTCGCCCTGCCCGTCACGGTCAAGCATCGCATCGGCATCGACGCGGTCGAGGACTATTCGTTCGTGCGCGACTTCGTCGGAACCGTCGCTTCAGGCGGAGGCAGCGTGTTCATCGTTCACGCCCGCAACGCGATGCTCAAGGGGCTCTCGCCCAAGCAGAACCGCGAGGTGCCACCGCTCAAATACGAGTACGTGCATCGCCTCAAGCGCGATTTTCCGGAGCTCACGATCGTTATCAATGGCGGCTTGACCACACGCGAGGCGATCGCCGAACACCTCGCCCACGTCGACGGCGTCATGCTCGGCCGCATCGCCTATCACCATCCGTGGATCCTGGCCGAGGCAGAAGCGTATTGCTTCGGGACCCCAACGCGAATGCGCACGCGCGCCCAGGTGCTCGAAGCGATGGTGCCCTATGTCGACGCGCAACTTGCCGAAGGCGTCAGCCTGCGCGCGATCGCCAGACACATGCTCGGCCTGTATCACGGGCAGCCCGGCGGCCGGCGTTTCAGGCAACTGCTCTCAGATGCGCAGCGCCTGCAGGAGGGCGGGTCCGGATTGCTGCTGGAGGCGCTCGCAGTAGTCGAGCCGGCCGAAGCACCGGTCTAGAAGTTCTGTCGAGCTAGGATTGTCATTCCGAGGAGCGTCAGCGACGAGGAATCTGCTGTTCGTAGGTCGATTCGGTACAACAGCAGATCCCTCGCTTCGCTCGGGATGACACCCCTGGTGAGGGCGGTCGTCTTCTCAATGGCGTCCTGGCTCGCGTCGAGCCGGACCCGAATCGATGGCGCGCAGTTCGTCGTCGATGTACTGGCGGACGATCGCTTCGAAGTCGCTATCGGCTCGCATGCCGAGCGCCGGCCCCAGCACCGGCGCGAAGTTGGCGGGCCAGGTCGCGACGATCCGGTCGACCACCGGGTCGATCTGCCATTTCACGAGCGACGCCACCGCATCTCCGGACACTCGCCTGAGCGCGTCGACCATCGCCCCGACGCCGACGCGAATGCCGGAAACGTTCACCGAGCGCGTGTGCGCAAAGCCGGCTTGAGCGAACGCGGTGGCTGGAACCTCGTGGCCTACGATCAAGTTGGCGATCACCGCGCGCGGCGAGGACACCCACATCGCGGCGCTGGGCCGGACGGGACAGATCGCCTCGACGCCCGCCAACGGCTCGCGGATGATGCCGCTCGCGAACCCCGACGCGGCGCGGTTGGGTTTTCCTGGCCGCACCGTGATCGTCGGCAAGCGCAGCGAGCGCCCGTCGATGAATCCCTTGCGAGTCATGTCGTACACCATGAACTCGTCCATTGCCTTTTGCGATCCGTAGGAGGTTTGCGGCGTGATGGGCGAATCGTCGGCAACCGGATCGGGCAACGGCCCGCCGAATACGGCGAGCGAGCTGGTGAACACGAACTTCGGTGGTCGTGCAAGCGTGCGGCAGCGCTCGAGCAGGGTGCGGGTCGCGTCGAGGTTGACCCGCATGCCGACGTCGAATTCGGCTTCGGCCTGGCCGCTTACCACCGCGGCGAGATGGAAAATCGAATCGGTCTCGGGCGTGACGACGCGGGCGACGAGATGGGCATCGCCCAAGTCGCCGGTCACGGCGCGCACTCGCGGATCGGTCACGCTAGGCGGCACGACGTCGAACAGCACCAGCTCGGTGACCTCCGCGCTCTGTCCCTGCGCGTTGGTGAGCTTGCCGCGTTTGAGAATGCCGCGGGCGAGACGGCTGCCGAGAAATCCGGCGCCGCCGGTGATGACGATGCGCATGATGACCCTCCGAGGCGACCGGACACGCTTCTCGTGTCGCTGCGGTGCATTATAAGATGGTGGCTGTGAGCGATGCAGCGGCTTTCTCGATGGCGATCGACCCGATCTGCGCGGCGATCGCGGAAGAGGGCTGGGCGGTGACGCACGGCTTCCTTCCCGCCGGCGCGATCGTCGCGCTCGCGCGAGACGCGCGCCGCCGCGACGAAGCAGGCGAATTCCGCGACGCTGGCGTCGGACGCGGACACATGCGAACGCAGCGGCCCGACATCCGCGGCGATCGCATCGCCTGGCTCGATCAAGGCATGGTCAACGCGGCGACACGGCCGTGGTGGGACACGCTCGAGCGGTTGCGCATCGCGCTCAACGGAGCGCTGTTCTTGGGATTGCTCTCCTTCGAAGGCCACTATGCGATCTACCCGCCCGGCGCGTCGTACCGGCGCCATCGCGACCGTTTTTGCAGCGATGACGGACGGGTCCTGTCGTGCGTGCTTTATCTGAACGAGTCGTGGAGCGAGGCTGATGGCGGGGCGCTTCGCATCTATGTCGACGGCGCCGTGGCACGCGACATATTGCCGGTCGGCGGCACCTTGGCGTGCTTTCTCTCCGATGACTTCGAGCACGAAGTGCTGCCCGCGACGCGCGAGAGGTTGGCGCTGACAGGCTGGTTCCGCCGCAGAGCATGAAGCGAGCGTGCTAGACTTCGAGGCGCTCGCCCCGCTGTCCGCTCGTTCCCTCGATGTCGTCGACCCGCGCTCACCCCGACCGCCTCGTCATCGCCACGCGGGAATCCGCGCTTGCCATGTGGCAGGCAAAGCACGTGCGCGAGCGGCTGCGCGCGCTGTATCCATTCTGTGCGGTCGAGCTGCTCGGACTGACCACGCACGGCGACCGAGTGATCGACCAGCCGCTCGCGGACATCGGCGGCAAAGGGTTGTTCATCAAGGAGCTCGAGCAGGCGATGCAGGAGAGTCGCGCCGATCTCGCGGTGCATTCGCTCAAGGACGTGCCGATGGAGATGCTCGCAGGATTCACGGTGGCCGCGATCATGGAGCGCGAAGACCCGCGCGACGCGTTCGTGTCCAACGCACATCGCTCGCTCGCCGAACTGCCTCCGGGCAGCGTCGTCGGCACGTCGAGCTTGCGCCGCGAAGCGCAACTGCGCGAGCGCTACCCAAGGCTCGTCGTCGAGCCACTGCGCGGCAACGTCAACACTCGCCTGCGCAAGCTCGACGAGGGCCGCTATGCGGCGATCATCCTCGCGGCTGCGGGGTTGAAGCGGCTGGGCTGCGCGGACCGGATCACCGCATTGCTCGACCCGGCAGACAGCCTGCCGGCGGTGGGCCAGGGCGCGCTGGCGCTGGAGTGCCGCGCCGAGCGCGGAGAGGTGATCGCAGCTCTGGCCGCGCTCGCCGACGAGGGCACCACCCTGGCAACAACCGCCGAGCGCGCGTTTGGCAGAAGCCTCGCCGCCGACTGTCACACGCCGCTCGCAGCGTACGCGATAGTGCGCGGCGACGAGCTGTGGCTGCGGGGCTTGATCGCCAGCCGCGACGGGCGGCAGGTGTTGCGCGGCGCGCGCTCGGCGGTGACGACGACGCCGGCCGCCGCGCAGGCGCTGGGAGAAGCGCTGGGCGCAGACCTGATCGCGCGCGGCGCCGCAAGAATTCTCGCTGCATGAACAGCGGCGGAAACCTGCGCGGCGCCGGCATCCTGATCACGCGCCCGGCGCGGCAGGCGGCCGGGCTCGCTCGAGAAATCGCCGCGCTCGGCGGCAGACCGCTCATCTTTCCGGCGATCGTCATCCTCCCGCCCGAGGATCGTCGAGCGTTGGAGAAGGCGCAGCGCGAACTCTCCTCCTACGATTACGCCGTGTTCGTCAGTGCCAACGCGGTCGAATACGGCGTTGGCGCGGTCGCCGCGTGGCCGCTCAAGCTCATCGCCTTCGCTCCCGGTCCCGGCACCGCCGCGGCGCTGGCTGCGGTCGGCGTGACGAACGTGCGCGTGCCGGCGACGACGATGGACAGCGAAGGTTTGCTCGTATTGCCGGAATTTCAAAGCGTCGCGGACAAGCGCATCGTCATCTTTCGCGGTGGCGGCGGGCGAGAGCTGCTTGGCGAAACGCTGGCCTCCCGCGGGGCGAGCGTCGATCATGTCGATTGCTACCGGCGAGCCAGGCCCGAGAGCGGAGCCACCGGGCTGGAGGAAGCCTTGTGCGAGGGACGCATCGACGCCGTGACGCTCACCAGCAGCGAAGGGCTCGACAACCTGTGGAACATCCTCGGTGCCGAGGCCCGAGAGCGCTTCGCCGCGATCCCGGCATTCGTGCCGCACCCGCGCATCGCCGAGCATGCGCGCGACCTGGGCATCTCGCGACCGATTGTCACCGCGCCTGCCGACGCCGGCTTGATCGCGGCGCTGCTAGAATATTTCGGGACAGCTGGAGGCTTGCCCGACAACTAATCCGCTGGCCCTCACCCCAACCCCTCTCCCGCGGGGAGAGGGGTGCGCGGCAGCGCGGGTGAGGGAAATCCGGCGCTACCCATAATCAGGCACGCTCGAAGCTCGAGGCCATCATGCCAGCCGACATCATCATCATTGCACCGCTGCCGCCGTTTCTCTACGATCCGCTCAAGGCCGACTACCGCTGCCATGACTACTATCAAGCGGCCGACAAGCCTGCTTTGCTTGCCGCGAACGGCGCGAACATACGCGGTCTCGTCCAGGGTGGCGGCAGCGTGACGCCGACAACGCTGCTCGATACGCTGCCAAAGCTCGAGATCATCTCGGTGTTCGGCGTTGGGTACGATGGCGTGCCGGTCGCGTATTGCAAGCAGCGCGGCATCAAGGTCACCAACACCCCCGACGTGCTCACCGACGACGTCGCCGACGTGGCGCTGGCGCTGATTCTGATGACCGGGCGCGGCTTCGTGCGCGCCAATCGATTTGTTCAGGCCGGAGAATGGGAGAAGCGCAGTGCGGAGCTCACCACCAAGCTCGGCGGCAGGAAGGTCGGCATCGTGGGCCTGGGGCGCATCGGCAAGGCGATCGCCCAGCGCGTCTCCGCGATGGGAATGAAGGTCGCCTACACTGGCCGCGAGAAGCAGGACGTCCCCTACGAGTACGTGCGGGACCTGAAAACGCTCGCCGCCGCGGTCGAATTTCTGGTGGTGTCGTGCCCGGGGGGCGAGGCGACCAGGAGCATCGTGAGCGCAGAGGTTCTAGCGGCGCTGGGCAAGAAGGGAACGCTCGTCAATATCGCCCGCGGTTCGATCGTCGACGAGCCCGCACTGGTCGCGGCGCTGCAGGCCGGCACCATCAAAGGCGCCGGGCTCGACGTGTTCGCCGACGAGCCGCACATCCCGGCGCCACTCTTGAAGATGGACAACGTGGTGCTGCTGCCTCACGTCGGCAGCGCAACCCGCGAGACGCGTCAGGCGATGGGCGACCTTTGCAAGGCGAATCTCGATGCGTGGTTCGGCCAGGGAAGGACGCTGACGCTGATACCTGAACTTAGGTAGCCCGGGTAGACCCCGGACTTGATCCGGGGGAAACCCGGGGCATCGAAGAGCAGCGGCAGGATTTGCAAACCTGGGTTTCGCCTGACGGCTCAACCCAGGCTACACGACTGATACCCGAGTTCGCCTAGGCCTGTGTCTCCTCCTCGACAACGGCCAAAACTTAACTCACATCAAGGATGGCGCGCGGACCCGTCGCGACAATCATGGTGTCGCGATACGCTCCGCCATCATGATCGAAATCGAGCTTTGCCTGTTCAACAGCCTCGCCCAGTACACCCCGCAGGGAGCCTTGCGTCTCTCGATTCCGAAGGGCACGGAAGCCAGGGAATTGCCCGAGAAGCTGCGCATTCCCGTCGGCAAGATCTACGCTGCGTGGCGCAATGGCCGTGACATCATGACGACGTTCGGAGGCGTGCTGCAGCAGGGGATAGCGCTGCAGGATGGCGATCGCTTGGCGTTGTCCGGCCCGATTCCGTTCTCGCGCGGTTACGGCTGTCCGGTCTGCTGATCCGCTGTGGCTCGCCGGGGAGCTACTCGGGCACGACCACGTCCGCTTTTGACCCCGGCGCGAACAGCACCGCAGCCAGCGAAGCGAGCACCAGAGCCAGGGCGATGAACTCGCTCACGCCGGGGCGTTCGCCGAGAAACAGCATTCCCGAGAGCACACCGACCACCGGCACCGGCAGCGACGACATCGAGCTCACCGCGACCGGCAGCGTCCGCGCCATCTTGAACCACGCCCAGTGCGCGAGCGTCCCGGCGAGGAAGATGTTGTAGAGCACCGCGAACCAGGCGATGCCCGACATCGAGGCGAGCGATGCGAGCGGATGCGGGTCGAACAACGGAACGCAGATGGCGATCGGGATCCAGCCCAGAATCATCATCCAGCCGGTCAACGTGTTCTGCGGCAGCTCCACTTTCCATCGGCGCAGCAGCACCGTGCCCAACGCCCAGCACGCCGCAGCGCAAAGAATGAAAAGCGCGCCGACCGGTGAATGCCTGAGCGTGCGCACATCATCGCCGAGCAACACGACCATTCCGCACATCCCGAGCACAAGGCCGACGATCTTGAGCTTCGACAGCGGCTCGTGCAGCAGCGTGAAACCTATCAGGACCGCCCAGACGGGCATAGTGAAAGCGAGGATCGCCGAACGTCCCGCCGGCAGTTGCTGCACTCCGAACACGATGAGGCCGTTCCAGGCGGCGATGTTGCACAGCGCCAACGCGACCACCTTTCCTCGCAGTGCACGCGGAACGCGGATCGAGTTGCCGGAGAGCTTGGAAACGAGCAGCAGGCCGAGGCCGGCGAACGCCAGCGTCGCCCCGCGGAAGGTCAGCGGCGGCAGCTCGGTGACGCCGAGCTTGAGCACCGGCCAGTTGCAACCCCACACCAGCGCGAGGATCGCGATCTGCAGCAGGCCCGAAGCCTCGACGCCGCGACGCTTCCGCACGTTCAGCGACGCTCCATTGCGCAGCGGCCTCCTACGTTGGGAACGTGAAATGCTTTGTCGCGTGTCGGCCGCCGCGGCGTCGGCCTCCTTGTGCCGGTGGCGCTCTCTGTACGCTCAGTGTCGGCCTCCTGCTCGCGACTCGCCACGCGCGATCCCGCACTCCGCGCGGGTCCCTCGCTGCGGGCTCGCGCGGCCACATCGCGGCCGCTCGACCCCGCTCGCGCTGCTCGCGGGGCGACCGCCGAGGCGGAGCAGGACTCCGTGAGCGATAGCGAGCGGAGGCGACCCAAGGCGGGCGCAAAGGGTCGACAACAAAGCTCCAGCTAAACGCGACCGTGATGGAGACCCCTCTCGCTGCTCGCGCCGCTCACGGACGCTCGCCGTACTTGGACTCGTGCAATGCGCGAGCCTGCGTCACCCATTGGTCGCGCGTTATGCGGCCGGGAAACTCGGGAAGCTTGGCGTCGAACTCGGCGACATCGCGCTCGCTCCAGTGCGCGATCTGGCGGAAGGTGCCTATGCCGAGGTTGTGCAGCATGCGTTCGAGCACCGGGCCGATTCCGACGATGAGCTTGAGATCATCGGGTTCGGCGGCGCCCAGGAGTATCGGCGGCGGGGCCTTGTTCTCGATGTCGACCACGAGCTGGCGATAGCGTGCCGTTTCCGCTCGAGCCTCCGCCAGCGCAGCGCTGATCTGATCGTGCGCGCGGCGCACTTCGTTCGATCCAGCGTGAGGCGCAGCGAGATCGTCGCGCAGCTTCCATGTTTCGGCTGAGAGGCTGCGGATGATGCGCGCCTTTTCCATGCCGACCCCGTCTTCGATGATGGAGATCGCGGGAGCCGAAAGCGCTGGCGCGGGGAACTGCGTCTTCAACGCGGGCGTCTCGGACACATCGCCGGCTCGACGACGCGAAGCGATGAAGTAACCCGCGAGCGCGCCGAGGAGGACGGCGATGCTGATAGCCAGAATGAGCACGGTACGCCGGCTTGTGATGGCGCCGCGAGCGGGATCAACGCGGCAATGCATTCTAGTTGAGTGCGGCTTCAACGGCCAGCCTGCTACAATCGAAGCCCGCGAATCTCGCTCCAAACGCTCATGTCCGAACCGGCGACCGAAGCCGCCTCCTCGGCGTTACCGCCGGTCGCGGAACCCGTCGCTCAGAATGGTCCTGCGCGGCGCCGGCGCTGGCTGGTCATAGCGTTGTTCGTGGCTCTGGCGGGCGCGCTCGCGCTGGCCTGGATCGACGCGCGCAACTCGCAGCGGGAACTGCGCCTCGAGGCAGGCAAGCGCCTCGCCGAGGTCGAAGCGGCCGAAGCGACGTTGCGTGCCTCCGTCAAGGAGACTCAGGAAGCGCTGCGCGAGACCCAGGCGAAACTGACGCTGCTGGAAACGCGTCTCGCCGAGTCGCAAAGCCAGCAGGCCGCGCTCGAGGCGTTGTACCGCGAGCTGGCGCCGTCGCGCGACGAATGGGCGCTCACCGAAATCGAGCAGGTGCTGTTGCTGGCAGGCCAGCAGTTGCAGCTCGCGGGAAACGTGTCCGCTGCGCTCGCTGCGCTGCAACTCGCCGACTCCAAGCTGCAGCGGCTCGACCGGCCGCAGTTCGTTCCACTGCGGCGGGCGCTGGCGCGCGACATGGACCGACTCAAGGCCGTGCCGTTCGTCGACGTGGCAGGATTGTCGCTTCGGCTCGACCAGGCGATCGCAACCGTCGATTCGCTGCCTCTCGCGCTCGAGGAGCGCCTTCCTCCGCCCCCGGTGCCGACTCCGCCCAAGGACGAGCCCTCGTGGCGCCGCTTTCTGAGGGAAGCCTGGCAGGACGTGCGGCAGCTCGTGCGCATCGAGAATCTCGACCGACCCGAAGCGCCGCTGCTCTCGCCGCAGCAACAGTACTTCCTGCGGGAGAATCTCAAGCTGCGGCTGCTCTCCGCACGCTTCGATCTGCTGTTCCGCGACCAGGCCAACTTCCGCGCGGACATGGCGGCCGCCGACGCGTGGCTGCGCAAGTACTTCGATACGCGCTCGCCCCAGGTTCAGGCGATGCTGACGCTCATCAAGCAGCTGCAGGCCACCGACATGGCGACCGAGATTCCCGATCTTGCGCGCAGCCTCGAAGCGGTGCGCGTGCTCAAGCTCGCGCGCGAAAAGCCGCTGCGCTGAACCGTACCAAATGACTCACCTGCCTTCCCTCACCCGCCGCGCTTGCGCGCGGCGGCCTCTCCCAAAGGGAGAGGCGACAAGGCGTACTCATCTCGCGAGCGGAGATACTGAGAGGCGAACCCCTCTCCCGCCGGGAGAGGGGCAGGGGTGAGGGAAAGCTTAGTACGTGCGTTTCCTCTTCTGGTTCCTCCTGCTCGCCATCGCCGCGGTCGTCGCCGCGCTGGCCCTGAGGCTCAATGCCGGTTACGCGCTGTTCGTCGCGCCGCCGTACCGAGTGGAGCTTTCGCTCAATCTGCTGCTGGCGCTCATCGTCGGCGGCTTCCTGCTGCTGTACGTGTCGATCCGACTGGTCGTTCGCACCCTGCGACTGCCGGCGCAGGTGCAGGCACTAAGGCGCCAGCAGAAGCTCGACCGCGCCCGCTCGAAGCAGGACGCCGCCGTGATCGCGCTGCTCGAAGGCCGGTACGGCAAGGCCCAGCAGCACGCCCAGGAATCGCTGGAGATACCCGGCGCATCGCCGCTCAATGCGTTTCTCGCGGCGCGTGCGGCGATCGACGTACGTGACTTCGATGCGGCCGAGCGCCATCTCTCAAGGCCCGAAGCGCAGGCGGCGAGTCTCGCCGGCCCGCGCCTGATGCTTTCGGCGGAAATAGCGCTGGAGCGAGGGCAGCCGCAGGAAGCGTTGCGCCTGTTGCACGAGCTGAGGCAGGAAGCGGGATTGCACACCGCCGGCCTGCGGCTGGAGTTGCGTGCGCTGCAGGCGGCACGACGCTGGGCGGACATCCCGCCGCTGCTCGATCAACTCGTCCGGCGCAAGGTGTTCGATGCAGCACAGGCCGATCACGTCCGCGTCACGGCGCAGAGCGAGCTCATCAAGGCGCTGACCCACGACGCGGCGGGATTGCGGGATGCGTGGGCGCGCCTTCCCGACGCCACCCGAGAGCATCCGAAGGTCGCGCGCGCGGCCGCTCGAAGCTTCTTGCAACTCGGCGGCGATCGCGAAGCCGCCGATCTGCTGGCGGGAAGCCTAGAGCGCGAATGGGACTCGGACTTGGTCGAGCTCTACGGCGAGTGTCACCTCAGCGACGCCACGCGCCAGCTCGAGCAGGCCGAGCGCTGGCTCACGACGCACAACCAGGACGCGACGCTGCTGCGCGTGCTCGGCACGCTATGCCAGCGGGCTCAGTTGTGGGGCAAGGCCCAGACCTATCTCGAAGCGAGTCTCGCGCTCGACGACGGCTGGCGCGCGCACCTGGCGCTGGGCGAAATGCTGGGTCGGCAGGGGCGAGAAACCGAGGCCAACGCGCACTTCGTCGCCGCTCTACGGCTGGCGACCGAAGAGCTCGCCCGCGAAGAGGCGCGCTGATGTTCTTTCCCGGGTTTTCGCCTTCGGCTCAACCCGGGCTACACGGTGCGCGGCGCAGGTGAAGTGCGTAGCCTGGGTAGAGCGCAGCGAAACCCAGGACACCCTACGAATCAAACTGACGATCCGAAATTATGCCGGCGGCTCCGGCTGCACCGCGTAGGTAAACGAGTCGGCGAAGAATTCTTCCCGAGGCAGCCTGCGCTGCTCGGAGAACTCTTTGCGCGCTGATTCGATCATCGCCGGGCCGCCGCAGGCGTAGACCTGGTAACCGGAGAGGTCGGCGAAGTCGGCCATGACCGCCTTGTGGACCAGTCCAGTGCGGCCGGGCCAGTGATCCTCGGGCCGAGGATCGGAGAGCACCGGGATGAAAGTGAAATCGCGGAGCTGTCCTTGCCACTGTCCCGGCAGTTGCGGCAGATACAGGTCGACGAGCGAGCGCACTCCCCAGTAGAGCACCATCGGTCTCTCGACCGCCTGATGGATCGCGTGTTCGATCACCGCCTTGATCGGCGCGAACCCGGTGCCGCCGGCGACCAGGATGATCGGCTTGTCCGATTCCTCGCGCAGGTAGAACGCGCCGAAAGGGCCTTCGAAGCGAAGGATCTCGCGGCCCTTGAACTCGTTGAACAACTGATCGGAGAAAAGTCCCCCCGGAATGTGCCGGATGTGCAGTTCGATCAGGCCATCGTCCTCGGGCGCCGTTGCTATCGAGAAGCTACGGCGGCGCCCATCCTTGAGCAGCACGTCGATGAACTGGCCGGCCAGGTAGGCCAGGCGCTCGGTCGCCGGCAGCTTCAGCGACACGATCGCGACGTCGGGAGCCGGCCTGTCGATTTTTTCGACGCGACACGGAAGCTTGCGTATCTGGATGTCGCCGGCCTGCCGCACGTCTCGAACCTCGACGGTCAAATCGGTCAGCGGGGTCGCCACGCACAGCAGCGCCAGGTTCTGCTGCTTCTCGGCGTCGGTCAGCGTCGTGTGCTGATAGTGGCCGTAATCGACGCTACCGGCGAGGATGCGGCTCTTGCAGGTCCCGCACGCGCCGGTGCGGCAGCCGTAGGGAATCATCAGATTGGCGCGCATGGCGGCGGCGACAACGGTTTCGCCGTCGTCGCACACGAACGAGTGATCTCCGGGTTTTATGGTAATCTGGTGCGGCATCGACAAAGGTTGAAGTCGCCTTTCGCTGCTGCTTTCGCGGGACAGGCTCTTCGTCGTGACGGACTCGAAGTGATCAGGGTTCTGTTGATTGGCTGCGGCGACATCGCCATGCGCACGGCCGATCTCTTGCGCGGCAGGGTCAGGCTGTACGGACTGACGCGCCGCGCCGACGACGCCGCGAAGCTGCGCAGCCACGGCATCGTGCCAGTCATCGGCGACCTCGACGCGCTGCGCAGCCTCGAGAGGCTGCGTGCGGCGCCGTTCGCCGTCCTCGACTTCGCGCCGCCGCCTGCGGAGGGACGCGACGATCCGCGAACCCTTCGGCTCATCGCCGCGCTTGCAAAGGCGCGAATTATACCGCGGCACTTCGTGTACATCAGCACCAGCGGCGTCTACGGCGATTGCGCCGGCGCACGCGTCACCGAGGCAAGGCCGCGCCGGGCGCAGACGCCTCGGGCGCACCGGCGCATCGCCGCCGAAGACCGTTTGCGCGGATGGGCAAGCGGCTACGGCGTGAAGCTCGCCATCCTCCGCGTGCCGGGGATCTACGCCGAGACGCGCCTGCCGCTCGAGCGCCTGAAGCAGGGCACGCCGGTGCTGCGAGCCGAGGACGACGTGTTCGCCAATCACATCCACGCCGACGATCTCGCGCGCGCGGTCGTCGCTGCGGCGTTTCGAGGCAAGCCCAACCGCGCCTACAACGTCGCCGACGACGCCGAGCTCAAGATGGGCGGCTGGTTCGACGCCGTCGCCGACGCATTCCACCTGCCGCGTCCGCCGCGGGTCTCGTGGGACGAAGCCGAGGCGCGCATCGCCCCGTTGTTGCTCTCGTTCATGAGCGAGTCGCGGCGGCTGGCTAACGCCCGGATGAAACGCGAGTTGCGCTTGCGGCTCAAGTATCCCGAGCCGGGCGTGCTGCTCGAGGACCTCGCGCGCCGGCGTCCCCAGAAGCAGCTCGCGCTGCCACTTTGAATGAGACTTGATCGTTGCGTGACACGCTTTCCCTCACCCCTTCCCCTCTCCCCGGGGGAGAGGGGTCAGGTCTTGTTGCCTCTCCCTCTGGGAGAGGCCGCCGCGCGTGAGCGCGGCGGGTGAGGGATTGCATGCCAATGATTTCGTGAGCGCAATGGACCACACGGATGTCGAGCCTTCGCGCACGCCGTGGCAGAAGATCGCGGCGCGGCTCAACGCCTACGAGCGGCTGATCCGGCTCGACAAGCCGATCGGCACACTGCTGCTGCTCTGGCCGACGCTCACCGCGCTGTGGATCGCGACCGCCGGGGCTCCCTCATGGATCGTCGTCGGCATCTTCGTCCTGGGTACGCTGCTCATGCGCTCGGCAGGCTGCGCAGTCAACGATTACGCCGACCGCGACTTCGACCCTCACGTCGAGCGCACCGCCGGCCGTCCTCTCGCAAGGCGCGAAATCATGCCCTGGGAAGCGCTCGCGCTCGCGGCGGTGCTGGCGTTGTGTGCGTTTCTACTCATCGTCCGGCTGAGCAAGGCGACGATCCTGCTCTCGATGCCGGCGCTCGCGATCGCAGTCGTGTATCCGTTCTTCAAGCGCTTCTTCAGTCTCCCGCAGGCGTTTCTCGGGATCGCCTTCTCCTTCGGCATTCCAATGGCCTTCGCCGCGGCAGGCGAGGGCGTGCCCCTGCTTGGCTGGGTGCTGTTCGTCATCAACATGTTCTGGGTGATGGCCTACGACACCGAATACGCGATGGTCGACCGCGACGACGACCTCAAGCTCGGACTCAGAACCTCGGCGATCCTTTTCGGAAAGTACGATGTGCTGATCGTCATGCTGTGCTATGCGATCTACCTCGGCGCCATGACGTACGTCGGGCACTTGAAAGGCTTCGGACCATGGTATTACGCCGGCGTGCTGGGCGCGTCGGTCATTGCGCTGCGGCACTACTGGCTGATCCGCGATCGCGACCGCCAGCGCTGCTTCCGCGCGTTCCTCGGCAACCACTGGTTCGGGCTGGCGGTGTTCGCCGGCGTCGTCATCGATTACGCGGTGCGTTTCGAGCGCTGGCCGTGGTGGCCTCAATGACGGGGCGCGCGCGTTACCTGCGATTCGCCGCACTCGTTGCCGCCGGCCTGGCCGCGCTCCCGGTGTCGGGCGCGACCGGCGAGAAGGTAAGTTTCGCGAGCCTCGACGTCGACGCGGCGACGGGCAAGCCGCTGATGCTGAGCGGTTTGTTTTTCACGCCCGACACGGCTGCCGCGGGATTTCCGGCGGTCGTCGCGCTGCACGGATGCGACGGCATGTACGCGAGGCAGGCCGGACGCCAGGACCGCTTGAGCGCGCGCCATCAGGCGATGGCCGATATGCTCCTCGCCGAGGGCTACGCGGTGCTGTTCCCCGACAGCTTCAATCCGCGTGGAGTGCGCGAGCTATGTTCGCTCCCGGCTCGCGAGCAGCCGATCACTCAGGATCATCGCCGACTCGACGTGCTCGGCGCGCTGGATTATCTGCACTCGCGCCTGGACATTGCTCACGACCGCATCGCGCTCCTCGGCTGGTCGCACGGTGGCAGTGCCGTCCTCGCGTCGATGAATGCGCGGCACCCGGTGGTCGCCGCCTATCTCGAGCGGCTGCGCGCGCCGGGCGATTTTTACCTGACGGGCATCGCCTTCTATCCCGGATGCTTCGGCTCGCTGCGGGCTCGCGAAGGCTATGCGCCAGCGGCGCCAATCCGCATTTTCATCGGCGAGTCAGACGACTGGACGTCGCCGAGACCGTGCATCATGCTGGGCGAGGCGATGGAAGCGATGGATATGCCGCTGCACGTCAAGACCTATCCGGACACCTACCACGGCTTCGATGCGCCGAGGCTCTCCAGGCAGCATCTCGACGTGCCCAACGGCGTGCATCCGGGTCGCGGCGTAACCATCGCAGCGAACGGCGAGGCGCGCGACGATGCCTACGCGCGTACCAAGGCGCGCCTGCGAGCGGTGCTCGCGCCGTGGTGATCGAAACCGGGGTCTAGCGATGAATGGCGCGACGACGGCGCAGCGCCAGCATCCCGAGCAGAGCAAGCACGCCCGACATAGCGCCTAGCGCGACCTCGTTCAGCGTTGGAATCGGCGGCGAGACTCCCGGGGCGGCCGCGGTGAGATTCAGGATCGTCCCGGTCGTGCAGTTGAACAGTATGGAGCTCGCGTACGACACGCTACCGGAAAGGCCAGGGGCGGTATAGGTCGTAATGGTAAGGGTGATCGGGGTGTTCGGCGCAAGCCCACCGCTCGAAGCCGGGATGTGGAAATTCGGGTACACGCCCGTGAACGGTCCGACGTTGCTGCCCGTTTCATCGGTGAACTGCTCGATAGTCCCAACGCCGAGAGCCGAAAGCTTGACGTCGGCGGAGGCTTGGGAGTCCACCTTGATATACGTGTTGATGTCAAACGAAGCACCGCCACAGGTTCCCGCGAGATTGCTTTGCATGGGCAGGATCTCGATCGACGGCAGTACCGCCGACGTTATGACCGGCGTCGTATTTTGTGCAACACTGCCGGCGGTGCCCGCCGGCGCCGCGCAGACGATCGTCGTCCAAGCCACGCTGGCGACGACTATAGTAAGTGCTCTGAGCGCAGCGAGAACGGTTCCCAAACCAAGCTTCCTGGGTGACGCGGGCCTCCGCAGAGGCCCGATGGAGCCAGCATAGCTGTCGCACCGGCGCCGGTCTAGCCGGGCCGTCGGGTGCGGCACGCTTAGCAGGGGGGTGTGGCGCCAATGCGACGCGACCTGTCGCTGACCCCCGACAGTTACGAAGTGTTTCCGCAATTCCCACCCCGAATCCCCGGAAGATCGCCCCTGAAATATTGAAGCCGTTAACAGTCACCAGGTTTCGGCGAGCACCCAACGTTCGCAGCCACCCGCCCGTGAGTCCATGCAAGAAAGCGGCGTACGACGGCTGAGGCAGGTAAGATTCCGTCGCGCCCGCAAACGCCGACCGCCCATGAAATACGCCGATCTTCGCGATTTTCTGACCCAACTCGAGCACCGGGGCGAGTTGAAGCGCATCGCTCGCGAGGTCGATCCGCGCCTCGAGATGACGGAGATCTGCGACCGCGTGCTCAAGGCTGCTGGACCGGCCCTGCTGTTCGAAAAGCCCAAAGGCCACCAGGTCCCGGTTCTCGGCAATCTGTTCGGCACGACGCAACGGGTCGCGCTCGGCATGGGTGAAGAGTCCGTTGAAGCATTGCGCGAAGTGGGAAAACTGCTCGCGTTCCTCAAGGAACCGGAGCCGCCGAAGGGCCTTAAGGACGCCTGGCAAAACACGCGGCCGGTGTTCATACAGGTGATGCACATGGCGCCGAAGCTTCGATCCGCGGCACCATGCCAGGAAATCGTGTGGGAAGGCACGGACGTCGATCTCGCGCGATTGCCGGTGCAGACCTGCTGGCCTGGCGACGTCGCGCCGCTGATCACCTGGGGGCTCACCGTCACACGGGGACCGCTCAAAGCGCGGCAGAATCTCGGCATCTACCGCCAGCAGGTCATGGCCCGCAACAAGGTGATCATGCGCTGGTTGGCGCACCGCGGCGGCGCGCTCGATTTTCGGGACCATGCGCTCAACTCGCCAGGCACTCCGTTTCCGATTGCAGTGGCGCTGGGCGCGGACCCGGCGACCATGCTCGGCGCAGTGACCCCGGTGCCGGATGCGCTATCGGAGTATCAATTCGCGGGTCTCCTTCGCGGCGCGCGCACGGAGATCGTCAAATGCGTCACGCACGATCTGCAGGTCCCGGCGTCGGCCGAAATCGTGCTCGAGGGACACATCGTGCCCGATGCGAGCGATCCGTCGGGGTACGAAACCGCGCTCGAAGGGCCCTTCGGCGATCACACCGGGTACTACAACGAGGTCGAGCGCTTTCCGGTGTTCACCATCGAGCGCATCACCATGCGTCGCGACCCGATCTATCACTCGACCTACACGGGCAAGCCGCCCGACGAGCCGGCGATCCTGGGCATGGCGCTCAACGAAGTGTTCGTGCCGCTGTTGCAGAAGCAGTTCCCGGAGATCACCGATTTCTACCTTCCTCCCGAGGGATGCTCGTATCGCCTCGCCGTCGTCGGCATGAGAAAGCAATATCCCGGTCACGCCAAGCGCGTGATGTTCGGCGTGTGGAGCTTCCTGCGGCAATTCATGTACACCAAGTACATCGTCGTGACCGACGACGAAGTCGACATCCGCGACTGGAAGGACGTGATCTGGGCGGTCACGACGCGCGTCGATCCAGCGCGCGACACGCTGATCGTCGACAACACGCCGATCGACTATCTCGATTTCGCTTCGCCGGTCTCCGGCCTGGGCTCGAAGATGGGTATCGACGCGACCAACAAGTGGCAGGCGGAGACGGCGCGCACGTGGGGACGCCCGATCATCATGGACGACGCAGTCAAGCGCCGCGTCGATGCGATGTGGAAGGAGTTGGGGCTGTAGCCACGCCGCTGCTCGGGCCCCAAGCGCGGCGACACACGCAGGCGGCTCGCCCGACAACCGGGCCACGCTACTGAGGATCCCTCCGCCAGTTTCGGGCGATGCGGAGCAGCACGAACCCGACCACGCCTACTCGAATCCAGCGCGCGAGCCGCTGAAGGCCGAACAGCGGTGCGATGGTCTCCAGCAGCGCGACCGCTGCCGCGGGCTTGGCGACCGCGCCGCCGATCAGGCCCGCAGGTCGGAGCGATTCGCGCAACTCCCCTGCGTAAAGGGCAACCTGCATGCGCTCGAGGCGCAGCCGCGAGAGGAGCAGAGCCTTGCGCGCTGCGAGTTCTTCCAGATGCGCGCTCATGGCTTACGCCGCAGCGACGCGGCATCCTGTTCGAGCTCGGAGAGCGTCGCCGCGAACGGGGTCGGCTTGTCGCGCAGCCGTTGCTTCATGCGCGCACAGACCGCCATTGCCAGCACGACGTAGAACACGGTGACTGCGCCGACGGCCGCAAGGCGGTTCGAGTCCCAGAAATACGCGATGACGAACAGCGACGCGAACAGCAGTGCAAACATACCGAGCAACGCCGCGCAGACGGCCAGGAGCAGCATTTCCTTGGTGCGCTCGCGCTCCTCGTCGAACTCGACCGTAGCAAGCTCGAGGCGCGTGCGCAGGAGCGCGATCAGGCTTCCCGTGAGTCTGGCCAGGGCTCCGGAAATCCCGCCGCTGCGCTGCGAGTCGTCGGTGTCGGGCACGCTAGCGACGGTTCATCAGCAAGCCGGCGAGAAAGCCGACCGCTGCAGCAACGCCAATCGCCTGCCATGGATTGTCATGAACGTACTCGTCGGTTGCGCGAGCCGCAGCCTTGGCGCGGTCGACGGCGTCGTCCTGCACCTCCTGCAGCTTGATCCTTGCGTTGCGCAACTTGGTTTCGACCTGTGCCCGGAGATCGTTCGCTTTCTCTCCCGATTCCTTGGCGGCCTGCTTGAGCAGTGCATCGGCTTCGGAAAGCACGTCGGCGAAGTCCTTGACCAGCGCATCGCGGCTGCGCTCGAATTTTGCAGCAGTCATTTGAATCTCCTTGGAGAAACGCGGCGCGGCGAGCCAGTTCGTGAAAAGCTCGCGTTGCCGGTTGGAGTATTATAGGCTTCCTCGCGTCCCGGCGCAGAATGCGCTTTCACCGATCGTGCCCAAGCTCAACCTTCCTGCGCTGGACCCGCAGACAGTGCCCGAAGCGCGGGGTTCCGGGTATCCTGAACCATTCAAGAGCCGCATGGGCGATCGCGCCAAGCGTCGGCTCGGCGATGCGTGCGGTCTCACGCGCTTCGGCGTGAATCTCGTGACGCTGGGGCCCGGCGGCCAGTCGGCGCTGCGCCACTGGCACACGCTCGAAGACGAGTTCGTCTACGTGCTGTCGGGCGAAGTGGTTCTCGTTACCGATGCGGGCGAACAAACGCTGTCGGCCGGGATGTGCGCCGGCTACCCCGCCGGCAAGCGTGATGCGCACCACTTCGTCAACCGGAGCGCCAAGCCGGTGACCTATCTCGAGATCGGCAACCGCATCGACGGCGACAATGCGTTCTACCCTGACGACGATCTCATGTGGGCAAACGACGGGAACGGCGAGTACGGGGCGCACAAAGATGGTCGGCGCTACACCTGAAGCGTCGGCGCGCGGCCCGTCCGGAACGAAACGGACAAATCGAAGGGGAGAACGACGATGACCGATTCCACGACTCCAGAATCCACCGGCGCGCCGAGCGCGCCGTCGGCCTCGCTGATTTCGACCACCCTGCTCATTTACGCGCTGTTCGGCGTTGCAGCGGTGATCGCGCTGTTTTCGCACGGCTTCCCCCTCGTGGCGCCGCTGATGGGCATCATCGGCATCGTCGCGCTCATTCTCGCCTACGTGAAGCGCGCGGAGACTGCCGGCACCTGGCTCGCGTCGCATTACCGCTGGCTGATCCGCACGTTCTGGTTCTCTCTGCTGTGGGGCGTGATCGGCGGCGTCGTGCTGGTGACGCTGGGGTTGATCCTCATCGGCATCCCGATCGCCATCGGCATCTGGATCGTGACCACGCTCTGGGTCATCTATCGCCTGCTTCGCGGCTACGTGCTGTTCAACGACAGCAAGCCCGTGCCAGGGATGTAGCGCCGCGAGAGCCCGGCGAGGGGCCCCATGCGCAGTTTGCATGGGGATCGACGGGGAATTGCGAGTCGGCGCTGGCGGCCGACACGCGACGTTGCGCCACGCGGTCGTTGCTAGGAGGCCGCGGTCCGAGCAGCGAGAGGGGACCCCGCTTGCGGGGTCGAGCGTCCGCGAGTGGCCGCGGTGCGCCGACGCGTTGCGTCGCGTAATCCAGGACCCATCAAGGAGGCGACGCATTTGTCCAAGGGCGGGTACGAACGTGCCCGCGATTGGAAACAAATGCGTCATCCTGAGCGAGCACAGCGAGTCGAAGGATCTGCTGCTGGGCTGATCTCAACAGCGGATTCCTCGCTGCGCTCGGAATGACAAAGTAGGCGGCCGCAGGACGGGCCGCGATTGGAGACGGATTCGTCATCCCGGGCGACCCTGGGCTTGAACCGGGGGAGACCCGGGATCCAGTGTCGTTTAACGCAAACGCCGCCGCTTGCGCGGGAACGACAACCTGGAGCCTACCGCCTGCCCAATCGCTCTAGCAATCGTCCCTCATAGGCTCGAGCGCGCGAGGGCCTGCGAACGCCTCCCGCCTCCAACCTTGTTTGGAGCAGCGCCAGACGCGCGAGCGCATGCCGCCGTGTCTCGTCGTCGTCCAGAGTAGCGAGCAGCGCGTGCAGGGCAGCGACTTGCCTGTGCGCTTCGACTTCCGGCGGTACGAAGCCGGCGTTCTTGAGAACGCGGTAGGCGACACGACACTCCGGGGCGATCAGCGCGTCGTCGTCGAGCGCTAGCGGACGCCCGGCGCCTGGCAGGCGATCGAAAACTCCTTGTGCCATCGCCTCGCCGATCCGCGCCTCGGCAAGCGCGTCGAGAATGAACATGTCACTCACCGCATCCCGCCGCCCGCCGCGGCGTACAGCCATTTCACGAAAGCATCCAGTGCCGGCTGCGCAGCGGCGGCGTTGCGGTGGTTGACAAAGCACACCACGACGAAGGTGCGGCCGTTGGGCACCAGCACGAAGCCTGCGATCGCGCGCACGCCCTCGAGCGAGCCGGTCTTGAGCATCGCCTGCTCGGCGACGTCGTCGTTTTCGAAGCGCCTGCGCACCGTGCCGTCGGTCGCTGCGACCGCGAGCGAACTCAAGTATTCGGCGCGCACCTTGCTCTTGTCTGCGGCGAGCAGCAATCGGCCGAGGCTCTGCGCGGCGATGCGCTCGTGGCGCGAGAGGCCGGAACCGTTCTCGAGCGCAAGATCGGGAGTATGGATGTTTCGCTCGCGCAGCCAGTGCCTGACGACGGCGGCCGAATGCGCCGTCGTTGCGGGGGGCGGATACTCCGTTGTTGCCAAGGTGAGGAACACCTGTCGCGCCATGACGTTGTTCGACAGCTTGTTGATGTCGCGGACGACTTCAGACAGCGGCGACGATTCGAGCGTTGCTACCAGGCTCGCACCGGGCGGTACGCGGCCCTCGCGCACTCTTCCCGAGAAACTGCCGCCGGCGGCCGCCCACGCGGCGGAGAACATGCCGAGCACGTAGTGCGGGTGATCGAGCAGCGCAACGTACCAATCGCGCTCCCCGCAGGCGATCGGGTAGCGTCCTCGGAATGCCGCGTCGGCGCGGTCGAGCCGGTCGGCGAACAATGCATGCAGGCCCCCGCGCCACTCGCCGCACTCTCCGGGCGCCGGGCCGGGCGCGCTGCGGATAACCACGTTGCTTAGCGCGGGCTCGGCGCGGACGTCCACCGCTTGGCCGCCATCGCCCGGGGTGAACACGAAGCGCACGCTCTTGAAATTCACCAGCAGTGCATCCGGTCCGACGTTGTACGGCTTGAGCGGCTCCCCGTCGAACGCCGCGGGATCATGCGGGGCGATTGCGAAGTAGCTGCGATCGAGCACCAGGTCGCCGCGTATCGCCGTGATACCCGTGGCGCGCAATCTCGCGATCAGCTCCCGGAACTGCTCGACGGTGATTTTCGGATCACCGTAGCCCTTGAGCACCAAATTGCCGGCGAGAACCCCTTCAGTGATCGTGCCGTCCGCGTAGGCTTCGGTGCGCCAGCGATAGTCGGGTCCGAGCAACTCCAGAGCCGCGAGAGTCGTCAACAGCTTGATCGTCGACGCCGGATTCATGGGCCTCGCCGCCTGATGCACGACCAGCGGTCGAGCCTCGCCGATCTCATGCGCGTAGGCGCTGACCGCGCTCAGCGGAATGCCTTGATCGACGAAGGCCCGGGCGACGGGCTCGGGGAGCGCCGCCGCCGCCCCGCCGGCGACCACCCAGACAGCGAGCAAGAGCAAGCGCTCGCCGACGCTCACACCCGTCCAGCGATATCGACCAGCATGGGTGAATTATAACGGCGGCGATGCGTGTTTACCGGAGGCGGCGCCTTGACAAGGTCTCCGGTCGCACACTACAAACATGGATTCGGCGATGGGCGGAACGAGGGTGGGCTTGGGGGTTGAACGGTACACGCGTACGGCAATCACGCTGCACTGGCTCTCAGCGCTGTTGGTGGTCGCCGGATTCACGCTCGGACTGTCGATGGTCCCGCTGCCGATTTCGCGTCAGAAGCTCGAGTGGTACGCCTGGCACAAGTGGATAGGCATCACCGTGTTCCTTCTCACTTGCGCGCGCTTCGGGTGGCGCGCTTTCCACCCGGTGCCTGCTCCGGTCCCGATGCCCGCCTGGCAGCAGCGAAGCTCGACGATCTCCCACGGGCTGCTCTATGCGCTGCTGCTGGTGATACCGATCTCGGGCTGGATCTACAGTTCGGCGACCGGAGTCCAGGTCGTCTACCTCAACCTGATTCCCTTGCCTGACCTCGTGCCCAAGGACAAGGCGCTCGGGGAAGTGCTGAGAGCGGTGCACGTGACGTTGAACTTTACGCTGCTCGCTCTTGTCTGTCTGCACACCGCGGCCGCGCTGAAACATCACTTCGTCGACCGCGATGCGGCGCTTACCCGGATGTTGCCACGCACAAACCCCTGACCATGGTCTTGCTGCGCTCGTTCGTGCCCTCGCTGGGCGCATTGCTGCTGGCCACCACCCACGCGGCTGCCCAAGGCGTGGTTATCGACAAGAGCGAGATCCGATTCGTTTCGAAGCAAATGGGCGTGAACGTCGAGGGCCGGTTCCGCAAATGGAAGGCCAACATCGCGTTTTCTCCCAAAGATCTCGGCAAGTCCAAGGCCGACATCGAAATCGATCTCAACAGCATCGATTTGGCCAGCGAAGAGTCGGAGACCGAGGTCAAGCGCCCCAAGTGGTTCGACACCGCCAAGTTTCCCATTGCCAGGTTCGTTTCCCGCGCGATCCGCGGCGTGGGTGGCGACCGCTATGAGGTTGCCGGCGCGCTGACCATCAAGGGCATTACCCACGACGCGCTCGTGCCGATAGCGCTCAAGAGCGATTCGGCGGGGAACAGGGTCGCCGAAGGCACCTTTACGATCAAGCGTCTTGACTATAAGATCGGCGAGGGGGAATGGGCCGACCCGGAAACGGTTGCCAACGAGATCATCGTGCGCGTTAGGATGGTGCTGCCCCCGGTACAATGATCGTTGCGACCCAGGATGATCGTCGCGCTGTGCCCGTGGCCAGTTGCCGCGTGCGACGATCGTCATCAAGGATGTGACATGACGCGAGCCCATTGTTCTTGCGCGCTGACGCTGGCCGTGGCTGTTCCACTTGCAGCGGTTGCGGCCGAGGAGCGTTACGTGTTCGATCCCGTGCACTCGCAGCCGATGTGCGAAGTGCGGCACATGGGGTTTTCCACGCAACACGTATCGTTCACCAAGATCAGCGGCAGGGTCACGCTCGACCGGGAGGCGCACAAGGGAACCCTGGACGCAACGGTCGACACGACTTCCGTCCGTAGCTACAGCGAAAAACTCGACGCCCACCTGAAGGGCGAGGACTTCTTCGATGTCGCCAAGTACCCGACCATGACGTTCAAGTCGTCGGACCTAGTGTTCGAGGGTGACAGGGTCGTCGCCGGCAACGGCGAGTTGACCCTGCTCGGCGTGACCAAGCCGGTTTCGTTCAAGGTCTCGAACTTCGTATGCGGCGAGCAGCCTTTCAACAAGAGGCCGATGTGCGGCGCCGAAGTTACTGCGACGATCATGCGCTCGGAGTGGGGAATGAAGTACGGAATTCCCAAGGCGGCATCCGACGAGGTCAGGATCTATCTTCCGATCGAAGCGTTTCGGGAGTAGCAGGGCAGCGCCGCGGTGTCCGCTTCGCAATCAGGAGCTTTCATGATCCGACCGTTCTTGCTTTCGTTGGCGCTCGTTTTCCCTCTGACCGCGGTCGCTGCCGAGGAAAGCTACGTCATCGAGCCCGTGCATTCGCAGCCGATGTTCGAAGTACAGCACATGGGGGGCTTTTCCAACCAGCACGGTTCCTTCGGCAAGCTCTCGGGGAAGATCATCCTCGACCGCGCCGCCAAGAAGGGCTCGGTCGATGTGACCATCGACACGAGTTCGGTCCGCAGCTTCAGCGAAAGGCTCGACGTCCATTTAAAGGGCGAGGACTATTTCGACGTCGCCAAGTATCCGACCATGACATTCAAATCGTCCAACCTCGTGTTCGATGGCGACCGCCTCGTCGGGGTGAACGGTGAACTGACTATGCTCGGCGTGACCAAGCCGGTTTCCCTGAAGGTCGTGAACTTCGTGTGCGGTGACAACCCCTTCAACAAAAAGCCGATGTGCGGCGCGGAAGCAACCGCCACGATCATGCGCTCCGAATGGGGCATGAAGACGGGCATCCCAAAGTCATCCAGCGACGAGGTCAGGCTGACCTTGCCAGTCGAGGCCTACAGAGAGTAGGCAGCTAGAGCACGCTCACCGGATCACGATCGGTTCGGCTCGCCGCATCCGCTCGATCGCGTCCCAGTTCCAGTCGATCCCCAGTCCGGCTTCCATGGACGGCCATGCGCGGCCTTCGCGCACAGCGAGTTGCGCGCTGGTGATCGCGTCGAGCTGGGGAATGTATTCGACCCAGCGGCTGTTGGAAACGGCGCAGCACAGCCCGACGTGGAGCTCCATGAGGAAATGCGGGCATACGGTGACGTTGAAGCTCTCCGCCATGTGCGCCACCTTGAGCCACGGCGTGATGCCTCCCACGCGCGCGGCATCGGTCTGGACGATCGAGCACGCTCCCGCCTGCAGGTAGTCCTTGAACTGGCTCGCGCTGTAGAGCGACTCGCCGATGGCGATCGGCACCGAGGTGCGCAATGAAAGCTCGCGGTGCCCCGACAAGTCGTCGGCGGGCAGTGGCTCCTCGAGCCAGGCGACGTCCAGCGCTTCCAGATGCCTCGAGCGGCGGATCGCCTCGGCGAGCGTGAAGCCCTGATTGGCGTCGGTCATGATGTCCCACGCCGAGCCGACCGCCTCGCGAAGGGCGGAGAGCCGCTGGACATCCTCGTCGACGTGAGGCCGCCCGATCTTGATCTTCGAGCCGCCGAAGCCGCGCGCCTTCGCCGCCAGTGCGTCGTCGACCAGGGCTCGGGGGTCCAGATGCAGCCAGCCGCCCTCCGTCGTGTAGAGGGGACACGAATCCTTGGCCCCGCCCGCGGCGATGTGCAGCGGCAGCTTCGCGCGGCGGCAGCGCAGGTCCCACAGCGCAATGTCGATCGCCGCGAGCGCAAGCGAGGTGATCGCACCTACGGTCGTCGCGTGCGTGTGAAACAGCAGATCGCGCCAGATCGCCTCGATCGCATCTGCGTCACGGGCGATCAAGCGCGGTGCAAGATGATCGCGCAGCAGCGCAACGATCGACGAGCCGCCAGTGCCGATCGTGTACGTGTATCCCGAGCCGACCGCGCCGTCGCCGTCGAAGATCCGCACGATCGGCGTTTCCTGCGACGCGAACGCCTGGATCGCGTCGGTTCGCCTGACTTTCGGCTTGAGGTCGACGAGCCTGATCTCGACGCGCTCGATCTTCGCCATCGAGGTTCCTAGCGCAGCAGGCGGCGAAACCGGTCGGTTGCGGCCACCAGCTCGCGGGCGATGCCCGGTTCGCGCGCGGAGTGCCCGGCATCGGGCACGACAACGTATTCGGCTTCCGGCCACGCTCGATGCAGGTCGTCGGCCGAGCGGATAGGACACACCACGTCGTAGCGTCCCTGAACGATCGTGCACGGCAAGTGACGGATCGTCGCGACATTGCCGAGCAACGCATCCTCGGGCAGGAACATCCGGTGCCTGAAGTAGTGCGCCTCGATGCGTGCGATCGCCAGCGCGACGGCGGCCTCGTCGAAGTGTGCAACGAGCTCGGGATCGGGAAGCAGCGTCGAGCACATGCTTTCGTAACGGCTCCAGGCGTGCGCTGCCGGCATGTGCACCGCCGGGTCGGCATCGGTCAGGCGCCGGTAGTAGCCGGACAGAAGATCGTCGCGCTCGGCCTCGGGCAGGAATCCGGCGAAGGCGTTCCACGCCTCGGGATAGAAGTAGCGCATCTCGTACAGGAACCAGCGGATCTCCAGCGGCCGGCAAAGAAAGATGCCGCGCAGCACCAGACCAAGCACGCGATCGGGGTGGGCCTGAGCGTAGGCGAGCGCGAGCGTCGAGCCCCACGAGCCCCCGAACAGCAGCCACCGGTCGATCTCCAGGTTTACGCGCAGGCGCTCGAGGTCGTCGACCAGGTGGGGCGTCGTATTGTCGGTGAGCGAGCCCAGCGGTGTGGATTGTCCTGCGCCCCGCTGATCGTAGACGATGATCCGGTAGAACTTGGGATCGTAGTAGCGCCGGTGGTCAGGCGAACTGCCGCCCCCGGGCCCGCCGTGAAGGAACACCAGCGGCACGCCGTGCGGGTTGCCGCATTCCTCCCAATACATGACGTGCAGCGAATCCAGCGAAAGCCGGCCCGTACGCCGCGGCGCGAGCGGCGGATAGAGGAAGTCGTCGCGCGACAGCGCGCGCATCGCGGCGTCGTCGGTCGAGTGCTTCGCGGCCCTCATGGCGCCCCGAACGGCTGCCGGAAGCGCTCGTCGACGTCGATGCGGTAGCCGTTGGCAAGCCGATTCGTCTCGTTGGCGAGCGCGATCACGGCCATCAGCTCCTGGAACATTTCCAACGTCATGCCCTTGGCGACCGCGCCGGCGGTGTGCGAGTGGATGCAGTATTCGCAGTTGTTGGTCACCGACACGGCAACGTAGACGAGCTCCTTGGTCAGAGCGTCCAGCGCGCCAGGGGCCATGACCTGCTTCACCGAAGCCCAGACGCGCTTGAGCGTGGCCGGGTCGTTCGCCAGCACCTTCCAGAAATTGTTGACGAAGTCGGTCTTGCGCGTCGCCTTGATGTCCTCGTAGACGGCGCGCACCTCGGGAACGGCGGATTCCGGCTCGACAAGAGCTACCAGCGCCATGGAAATCTCCGTGCTGTTGAGAGCCTGCAGTGCAGCGGAATCACGCCAGCGGCGTCAGCTCATCGAGCGCATGACGCTTCGGCCCGCCGCGTATCTCAGCGGCCCTTCCGGTGCGCGACGACCTGCTGCCTCTGCTGGCCGAGCCCCTGGACACCGAGGGTCACCACATCGCCGGCCTTGAGGTATATCGGCTCGGGCTTCATGCCCAGGCCAACGCCCGGAGGCGTGCCCGTGGTGATCACATCGCCCGGCAGCAAGGTCATGTACTTCGACAGGTCGGCGACCAGCGCAGCGACGCCGAAGATCATGGTGCGCGTGTTGCCGGTCTGACGGCGCTGGCCATTGACATCGAGCCACAGGTCGAGATTCTGCGGGTCCTTGATCTCGTGGGTCGTGACCAGCCACGGCCCGATCGGCCCGAAGGTGTCGCAACCCTTCCCCTTGCCCCACTGTGTGGCGCTGCGCTTCATCTGATACTCGCGCTCGGAGACGTCGTTGATCACGCAGTAGCCCGCGACATGCTTCATCGCCTGATCCAGCGGAACATGGCGCGCGGTGCGGCCGATAACGACCCCCAGCTCGACTTCCCAGTCAGTGTGCGTGGACTCGGGAGGGAGCACGATGTTGTCGTTGGGCCCCACGATGCAGGTCTCCGCCTTGAAGAAGACAACGGGATGCTCGGGGATCGGATTACCAGATTCCTTGGCGTGATCGGCATAGTTCAAGCCGATGGCGATGAACTTGGGCGGGGTTGCCACGCAAGGACCCAGACGCGGCTTGCCTTTGACCAGCGGCAGCTTTTGCGTGTCGAGCTTGCGCAGCTTGGCGAGAGAGCCCGGCGCGAGCGTCACGCCGTCGATGTCCTTGACCTTACGCGACAAGTCGCGCAGCCTGCCGTCGGCGTCGATGAGCCCGGGCTTTTCCTTGCCGGGACGGCCGTAGCGTACGAGTTTCATAGATTTTCTTTCCGCTTTGGTTCGCCCTTCGACAGGCCCAGGGCGAACGGTTCCGTATGCGCCGTTCGTGCTCAGCCTGTCGAAGCATGAGCTCGTCGAAGCACGAACGACAGTCGTCAATTCACTTCAAATCGTCATCCCACCGTCGACGGAATAGACGTTCCCCGTTGCGAAGGCCGACTCGTCGGAGGCGAGAAACACGACGATGGGCGCGATCTCCTCGGGCTTGGCGAGGCGGCCCATCGGTTGCCTCGCGACGAATGCCTTGCGCGCTTCGACCGGATCGGCGAACGCGTTGATTCTCTCCTGCAGCGACGGCGTGTCGACCGTCCCGGGCGCGATGGCGTTGCAGCGGATGCCCTTGGCCACATAGTCCGCCGCAACCGCCTTGGTCAGGCCGATCACCGCCGCCTTCGACGCGCCGTAGGCGAATCGATTGGGCAGACCCTTGATCGATCCGGCGACCGAAGCCATGTTCACGATGCTCGCTGCGGCTCCGGTCTTGGCGAACGCGTCGAGCATTTTCGGCAGGGCGCAGCGGATCGTCATGTACATCGCGCGGACGTTGAGATTGAAGCTGAACTCCCAGTCCTTGGGGCCGCAGTCGAGGATCGTGCCGTTGTGCACGAAGCCTGCGCAGTTGAACAGCGCGGAGAGCGGAGGCAACTCGTCCATCGTCGCCTTGATCGCCGCGTCGTCGAGCACGTCGAGCACTCGCGTCGTGACGCCCGCGGTGCCCGCCAGGCTTTCGAGCAGCCTGGGGTTGACGTCGGTGGCGATGACCTGCGCGCCTTCGCGCGCCATCGCCAGCGCGCTCGCCCGGCCGATCCCCTGTCCCGCTGCAGTAACCAGCGCGACCTTGCCCGCGAGCCTTCCGCTCAAACCTTTTCTCCTCGCCTACTGCATTCCGGCGCTTAGTGTACCAACGGCCGGACTAATTGGTAATACCACTTGACCAATTTCGTGAAATTTGATTAGCTATTCGGCCGAGGTACGCCCGCTCGCCCGCGCGGCGGCGAGCGGCAACCGATGCCCATCCAGAGCATAGAACCGAGGCGGCTCTACCGCCAGATCGCCGATCAGATCCGCACTTTGATCCGTTCCGGCGAGTTCCCTGCCGGCGCGCGGCTGCCCCCTGAGCGCGACCTCGCGCGGCAGCTCGGGGTGTCGCGGCCGTCGGTGCGCGAAGCGCTGATCGCGCTCGAGGTCGAAGGGCTGGTCGACGTGCGTATCGGCTCGGGCATCTACGTGACCGGAGGTGGCCAGGAGAACGGCGGCACCGACGAAATCGAGTCCGCAGCGGGGCCTTTCGAGCTCCTGCGGGCACGCTGCGTCATCGAGGGCGAGTGCGCGGCGCTGGCGGCAAAGTCGGCCCGCAAGCCGCAGGTCGCGGCGATCGAAGACGCGCTCGAGCTGATGCTAAAGGAGATGGCCGGCGACAAGCAGCCGCTCAACGCGGATCGACTGTTCCATCAGCGCATCGCGGAAGCGACGGGCAACGGCGCTCTGGTTCACGTGGTGCGGATGCTTTGGGAAGAGCGAACGGGACCCTTGTACAAGCAGCTCGAGCACCATTACGACTCGCCCCAGCTTTGGCATGCGGCGCTCGCCGAGCACCGCGCGGTGTTCAAAGCGATCGCGGCGCATGACGGTGACGCGGCTCGGACCGCCATGCACCGGCACTTGAATCAGGCCTACAAGCGTTTCAGCACGGGCTGGGACGCGGTGACTGTAGCCCGGGTTGAGCCTTAGGCGAAACCCGGGGCAAGAAGATAACGATAGTGCGTTCCTGGCTTTCGCGCACAATGCGCTCAACCCAGGCTACACGGCGGTGGCGCTAGCCCGGGTCGAGCCCCCGGAGCAGGTCCGGGGCAGGCTTCGGCGAGACAAGGGAGGCACGCGTCGAGGAGGCGCAACATGTTGAGCTGTCGCATTCACGCCAAGGACGACCTGCGCATCGAGACGGTCGACGAGCCGCCGGTCGCGCCAGGTCAGGTGCTGATCCGGCTGGGCGCCGGCGGTATCTGCGGATCCGATCTGCACTACTTCTACGAGGGCAGGAACGGGAGCTTCGTCATTCGCGAGCCGCTTGTGCCCGGACACGAAGCGTCCGGAGTCGTCGTCAAGATCGGGCCCGGAGTGACCCGGGCGAAGGTCGGCGACAAAGTGGCGGTGAGCCCTTCGCACGCCTGCGGGCAGTGCGACTACTGCCGCGAAGGGCGCGAGCATCTGTGCCGCAACATGCGCTTTCTCGGCAGCGCCAGCCTCTACCCGCATGTGCAGGGGATGTTCTGCGAATACTTCGTCATGGGCGAGCGCCAGTGCTATCCGGTGACCGGAGAGGTGACCTTAGGCGAGCTCGCCTTCGCCGAGCCGCTCGCGGTGGCGCTGCATGCGGTCAACCGTGCTGGCGGCCTCCTTGGCAAGAGCGTGCTGGTCACGGGTGGCGGCACCATCGGCTGTCTCATCGTCATCGCTTCGCGACTCGCGGGTGCGACTTCGGTCACGGTCTCGGACGTGCTCGAACGTCCGCTCGAGACCGCGCGCGCCGTGGGCGCAGGTCGCACGCTTCGCGCCGACCGCGACGCTGGTGCACTGGCCACGCCACAGTTCGATGTCACGTTCGAAGCCTCGGGAAGCTTCGCCGCGCTCAAAGGCTGCGTTTCCGCGGTCAAGCGCGGCGGCACCATCGTGATGGTCGGCACGCTGCCTCACGAGCCGCTGCCTTTCATCGTCAACGAGATCATGGTGAAGGAGCTCGACCTCAAGGGAGTCTTCCGCTGGGGTATCGAGTTCGACTGGGCAGTCGATTACATCTCCTCGCGCCGGGTCGACGTGCGGCCGCTGCTGTCGGGACAGTTTCCGTTGCAGGACGCGGTCAAGGCCTTCGCGCTGGCGAAGGACAAGACTCAGAGCACCAAGGTTCAGCTCATTGCGGCGTAGAGCCGCCAGCGATCCCCGCCAACTTCAACCAAGGAGGAGCAGCATGCTTCGCTATGCTAGATTCGCCCTCGTCGCGGTGGCGCTCGCCGTCGCGTCCGGCGCCGCCCTTGCCCAGCAGACCAAGCTCAAGTGGGCGCACGTCTACGAGACCTCCGAGCCGTTCCACAAGTGGTCGGTGTGGGCGGCAGCGGAGATCGAAAAACGGACCAACGGGAAGTACCACATCGATGTGTTTCCGGCGTCGAGTCTGGGCAAGGAGTCCGACATCAACCAGGGCCTCACGCTCGGGACGGTCGACATGATCATCTCCGGGCTCTCCTTCGCCGCGCGTACGCTGCCGCGGATTGGCGTTGGCTACTACCCGTACACCTTCCGGGACGGTGATCACCTGCTCAAGTACGCGAAGAGCGACGTTTTCAAAGGGATGGTCGATGAGTACCGGAACAAGAGCGGCATCCAGATCACTGCGATGACCTATTACGGCATACGCCAGTCGACGTCGAACAAACCGTTTACGGACTGCGCCGGAATGAAAGGGCTCAAGATGCGCGTGCCCGACGTGCCTGCGTACCTGGCGTTGCCCAAGTCCTGCGGCGCCAATCCCACGCCGATCGCCTTCGCCGAGGTCTACCTGGCGTTGCAAAACGGCACCGTTGACGCGCAGGAGAACCCGCTGACGACGATCGAGGCGAAGAAATTCTACGAAGTGCAGAAGTACATCATCCTGACCGGGCACATCGTCGATTCGCTGGCGACTCAGATCGCGCCGCACGTGTGGAACAAGCTCAGCGACCAGGAGAAGCAGATCTTCACCCAGGTCACGCAGGAGGCTGCCGCCAACGCCACCGCTGAGATTCAGAAGCGCGAAGGCGAACTGACCGACGAGTTTCGGAAAAAGGGCCTGACCGTGACCGCCGTCGACAAGAGCTCGTTCAAGGATGCGATCATGAAGACCGTGTCCTTCGAGTCGATGGGCTACTCCAAGGCCGACTGGGAGAAGATCCAGCAGATAAAGTGACGCATTTGTCCAAGAGCGGGTCGTGAAGCGGCCCGCGATTGGAAACAAATGCGTCATCCCCGCGAAAGCGGGGATCCAAGTTGCCGTGCAACAAAATGGGTTCCCGCTTCCGCGGGAACGACGATAATTGGGGCGTCATCCCCGCGAAAGCGGGGATCCAGTGACTTTGGCGGTACGCCACTGGGTTCCCGCTTCCGCGGGAACGACGACATATAAGGACCGACCGCATGAGCACTGACACCAAGGCCGTTCCGGGCCCGACGAGCGAAGAGCACGTGCTCGACGCGACCGGTCACGTGCACCTGACCGACGCGCCGATCGACCTTTCGGCATACGCCATCGAGGCGTGGATCGCCTTCGCCTTCTTCTGGCTGCTCGCGTTCAACGTTTGCTACCAGTTCTTCACTCGGTACTTCCTCAACGATTCGGCGGCGTGGACCGAGGAGATCGCGCGCTATCTGCTCATCTCCACGGTGTTCATAGGCATCTCCGCCGCCGTGCGCGACAGCAAGCACATCCATGTCGACTTTCTCTACCGGCTGATTCCGCGCGTCGTGAGCCGCGTCCTCTCGACTTTGGTTGACCTGGTGCAGATCGCCTTCCTGGCCTACGCCGTGGTTCTGACCTGGCAGATGATGCAGAAGATGGGCAGCTACAAAATGACGATTATCGATTTGCCCATGAATCTCGTCTATGGCGTCTGCCTTGTGGGCTTTGCGTGCAGCGCCGTCCGCGCGGTGCAGGTGGCGATTCAGAACTGGCGACGCGGATACAGCGTACTTGATCGGCCCGACAGTGCAACACCGGAAGCCACGGCGTGACGCCCACATTGCTAGGCAGTTTTCTTGCTGCGATGGCGACGGGCGTGCCTGTCGCCATCGCGATGGCGGGATCGGCCCTGCTCTACATTCTCGTCAGTGGCGACCTGCCGCCTTTCGCCGTGGTTCACCGGATGATCAGCGGCATCGACAGCTTCCCGCTGCTCGCCGTGCCGTTTTTCATCCTCGCCGGCAATCTGATGAACAACGCCGGCATCACCACTCGGATCTACAACTTCGCGCTTGCTTTGGTCGGGTGGTTGCGCGGGGGCCTCGGTCACGTCAACGTCATCGCTTCGATGATCTTCGCCGGCATGTCGGGCACCGCCATCGCCGAAGCGGCGGGCCTTGGCACCATCGAGATCAAGGCGATGAAGGACCAGGGTTACCCGATCGAATTCGCCGTTGGCGTGACTGCGGCCTCGTCGACGATGGGACCGATCATTCCGCCGTCGCTCCCTTTCGTGATCTACGGGATGATGGCCGATGTGTCGGTCGGCCAATTGTTCCTCGCCGGAATCATCCCGGGCGTCGTCATGGCAGTGCTGATGATGGCGACGGTGAGCTACTACGCTTGGAAGTACAAGTGGGGCGGCGACGTCGCCTTCGAGTGGGGAAGGGTCGGGAAGGCGATGTTGGAGCTGGCGATCGTGCTGGCGTTCCCCATCGCGATCTGGGGCGCGATACAGCTCGGCGCGCCGTTCAATGTTGCGGTGGGTGTCGGGATGTTGCTGTTACTGGCTGCGGACTGGAAGTTCCGTTTCGACGCCGTGCTCCCGATCATGACTCCGGTGCTCTTGGTCGGCGGGATGACGACAGGCGTCTTCACCCCGACCGAGGGGGCGATCGCGGCGTGCGTGTGGTCGCTTTTCCTTGGTTTGGCATGGTACCGGACGCTGTCGTGGAAGATGCTGGTCAAGGTTTCGATGGAGACGATCGAAACCACCGCGACCGTGATGTTCATCGTCGCCGCCGCCTCGATCTTCGGCTGGCTTCTCACCGTCACCAAGGTCACCGACGCCTTCGCGGCGTGGGTGCTGTCGTATACGCACAGCCCGTGGGCGTTCCTGCTGCTCGCCAACCTCTTGATGCTGTTCGTCGGCTGCTTTCTCGAGCCGACGGCGTCGATCCTGATCCTGGTCCCGGTACTGATGCCAGTCGTGCACCAACTCGGCATCGACGGCGTGCACTTCGGTCTCATCATCGTGCTCAACCTGATGATCGGTTTGCTGCATCCTCCCATGGGGATGGTGTTGTTTGTCCTTGCGCGGATCGCCAACCTCTCGTTTGAGCGCACGACGATGGCGATCCTTCCCTGGCTGGTGCCGCTGCTGCTCGCGCTGATCATCGTTACTTACATTCCGAATGTCTCGCTTTGGCTGCCACGGCTCTTTTATTGACGAAACGCCTGGTCCTGCCGCTCTGTCGCAGGAGATCTGTATGCTGACCAAGACTTCGCTGACCATCCGCTTGCACCCCAATGACGACGTGGTGATCGCACGCCAGCAGCTCGTATCCGGCACTACGCTGCTGGACGAGAACGTGAAGGTCTCGGGACTCGTTCCGCCGGGGCACAAGGTGGCGACGCGGGCGATCCGCGAGGGCGAACCGGTCAAGCGCTACAACCAGATCATCGGCTTCGCCAGGCGCGCCATCGCTCCGGGCGAGCACGTTCACCTGCACAACCTGGCGATGGGCCAGTTCAGCCGCGACTACGCCTTCGGCGCCGACGTCAAGCCGACGCAGTACGTTGCTGAGCGCGCGACCTTCCAGGGCATCGTCAGGGCCGATGGACGCGTCGCGACGCGAAACTACATCGGCGTCCTGTCGACGGTGAACTGTTCGGCGACGGTGGCGCACGGCATCGCCGACGCGTTCAGGGGCGGTGCCCTGGGGCAATTCCCCAACGTCGATGGCGTGGTCGCCCTGACGCACGGCAGCGGCTGCGGCATGGACGTGCAGGGCGAGAGCATGAAGGTGCTGCGGCGCACGCTGGGCGGCTACGCCCGGCACGCGAACTTCGCCGGCGTGCTGATCGTGGGCCTGGGATGCGAAGCGAACCAGATCAGCGCGCTGCTGGGCGCCGAGCACCTCCAGGAAGGCGACCTGCTGCGAACTTTCAGCATCCAGGACACCGGAGGCACCGCCAAGACCATCGCCAAGGGTGTCGCGATGGTGAAAGAGATGCTGCCGCAGGCAAACAAGGTCACGCGCCAGGCGGTTCCCGCAAGCCACTTGACGCTCGGGCTTCAGTGCGGCGGATCCGACGGCTATTCCGGGATCACGGCCAACCCCGCGCTCGGCGCCGCGGTCGATCTGCTGGTGCGCCACGGCGGCACCGCGATCCTGTCGGAGACGCCCGAGATCTACGGCGCCGAGCACCTGCTCACCCGCCGCGCGGCTTCGCGCGAAGTCGGCGAGAAGCTGATCGAGCGCATCCGCTGGTGGGAGGATTACACCGCGCGCAACAAGGGCGAGATGAACAACAATCCGTCGCCGGGAAACAAGGCGGGTGGGCTCACCACCATCCTGGAAAAGTCGCTGGGCGCCGTGGCGAAAGGCGGCACGACCAACCTGGTCGCGGTGTACGAATACGCCGAGCCCGTGACCGCCAAGGGTTTCGTGTACATGGATACGCCGGGCTACGACCCCGTCTCCGCAACCGGGCAGGTGGCCGGCGGCGCCAACATGATCTGCTTCACCACCGGGCGCGGCTCGGCGTACGGCTGCGCGCCGTCACCGTCGCTCAAGCTCGCGACCAACAGCGCGCTGTGGCAGCGTCAGGAAGAGGACATCGACATCAACTGCGGCGAGATCGTCGACGGGACCGCTACCGTCGAGCAGATCGGGGAACGCTTCTTTCGGATGATGCTCGACACGGCCTCGGGCAAAAAGACCAAGAGCGAGCTGCACGGCTACGGACAGAACGAGTTCGTGCCGTGGTACCTGGGAGCCGTAATGTAATGGCATCGGTAGCCTTCCAGAACGTCGAGAAGACCTTCGGCAGCACCAAGGTCATTCACGGCATCAGCGTCGACATTCGCGACGGCGAGTTCATGGTGCTGGTCGGACCGTCGGGCTGCGGCAAGTCGACCCTGCTGCGGATGCTGGCCGGGCTCGAGGAGATCTCCGGAGGCACGATCGCCATCGACGGTAAGGTTGTCAACGACGTCGAATCGAAGGACCGCGACATCGCCATGGTGTTCCAGAGCTACGCGCTGTATCCGCACATGACGGTCGCCGACAACATGGCGTTCAGCCTGAAGCTGCGGAAGGCGCGGCCGAACGTGATCGAGGAGCGCGTGTCCCGGGCGGCGAAGATCCTCAACCTCGATCCGTTTCTCAAGCGCTATCCGCGGGAGCTCTCGGGTGGGCAGCGCCAGCGCGTGGCGATGGGCCGCGCCATCGTGCGTGACCCCAAGGTCTTCCTGTTCGACGAGCCGCTTTCGAATCTCGACGCGAAACTCCGGGTGGCGATGCGCACCGAGATCAAGGCCCTGCACCAGAGGCTCAAGACCACGACGGTCTATGTCACGCACGATCAGGTCGAGGCGATGACCATGGCCGACCGCATCGTGGTTATGCACGACGGCCGGGTCGAGCAGATCGGCACGCCTCTGGACCTGTACGATCATCCCGCGAACCTGTTCGTTGCGCAGTTCATCGGCTCGCCGGCGATGAACGTCGTCGAAGGGACGATCAAGCGGGCGAATGGCGGCGCGCACGTGCTGTCTCGGGACGGCATACGCTGGCCGCTTCGCTCCGGCGCCGGCAGCGAAGGCCAGAGCGTGGCGTACGGCATCCGGCCGGAGCATCTATCGCTCACCGACGCCAAGGCCCCGGGCGCGGTGCCCGCCGAGATCAGCGTGGTCGAGCCCACGGGAGCAGAGACCGAGCTGCTGCTGCAGGCAGGAGAAGCGCAGATCGTGCTGGTGACTCACGGCAGGCCGCAAGTCATTCCGGGCGACCGTGTGGGCCTTGCCGTCGAGCCGGCCATGGTGCACGTGTTCGATCAGAAGACGGGACAGCGACTGACGGCGTGATGAAGTATCGACACTGAACATGAGCAAACAACGTACCGCGTCAAAGCGCAAGCTGCGCTCCGCCGAGTGGTTCGGCCGCCATGACCGCGACGGCCTGGTGCACCGCTCGTGGATGAAGAACCAGGGCATTCCCCACGATCAGTTCGACGGGCGGCCGGTGATCGGCATCTGCAACACCTGGTCGCAGGTCACGCCGTGCAATGCGCACTTTCGCGAGCTCGCCCAGCACGTGCGCGACGGCGTGCTCGACGCCGGTGGATTCCCCCTTGAATTCCCGGTGATGAGCCTGGGCGAGACGCTGATGCGCCCGACGACCATGCTGTTCCGCAACCAGGCGGCGATGGGCGTCGAGGAATCGATCCGTGCCAATCCTTTCGACGGCGTGGTGCTGCTGATGGGCTGCGACAAGACCACTCCGTCGCTGCTCATGGGGGCTGCTTCCTGCGATCTGCCGACCATCGGCGTCTCCGGCGGCCCGATGCTCAACGGCAAGTTCCGCGGCGAGGACATCGGCTCGGGCACGCACGTGTGGAAGTTCACCGAGATGCTCAAGACGGGCCAGATGAAGGAGCCCGACTTGATCGAGGCCGAGGCGTGCATGTCGCGCTCGGCCGGCCACTGCATGACCATGGGGACTGCGTCGACCATGGCGTCGATGGTCGAGGCGCTGGGCATGGGCCTGCCGACCAACGCTGCGATTCCGGCGGTCGATTCGCGCCGCCGCGTGCTCGCCCGCATGGCGGGGCGCCGCATCGTGGAGATGGTGCGTGAGGACCTGCGCATGTCGAATGTCCTCACCAAGGACGCCTTCGAGAACGCGATCATGGCCAACGGCGCCATCGGCGGCTCGACCAACGCGGTGGTGCACCTCTTGGCCATCGCCGGGCGCATCGGGGTCAGGCTCACGCTCGACGACTGGGACCGGCTCGGCCGCAAGATGCCGTGCCTGGTGAACCTCATGCCCTCCGGCAAGTATCTGATGGAGGACTTCTACTACGCGGGGGGCCTGCCGGTCGTGCTGCGCGAAATCGGCCCGTACCTCCACAAGGACGCGCTCACCGTCAACGGCCGCACCATCTGGGAGAACGTCAAGGACGCGGTCAACTACAACGAAGCGGTGATCTTCCCGCTGGCCAAGCCATTTAAGCAGCATGGCGGCATCGCGGTGCTGCGTGGCAATCTCGCGCCGCAGGGCGCGGTGCTCAAGCCCTCGGCCGCAACGCCGAAGCTGATGAAGCACAAGGGCAGGGCGGTCGTGTTCACGGATATCGACGATCTGAACGGGCGGATCGACGATCCGAAGCTCGATGTCGACGCGTCCTGCGTTCTGGTGCTCAAGAACTGCGGGCCGAAGGGCTATCCCGGCTTTCCCGAGGTGGGCAACTTCGCTCTGCCGGCGAAGCTGCTCAAGAAGGGCGTCACCGACATGGTCCGCATCTCGGATGCGCGCATGTCGGGAACGGCCTACGGCACCGTCGTGCTGCACACCGCGCCCGAAGCGGCTGCCGGCGGCCCTCTGGCCCTGGTCGAGAACGGCGACTTGATCGAGCTGGACGTCGCGAAGCGGCGCCTGCACCTCCACGTTTCCGACCAGGAGCTCGCGCGGCGCCGGAAGCGCTGGAAGCCGCCCAAGCCGCACGACTATCGCGGCTGGGTGAAGCTTTACTGCGAAACCGTGCTGCAGGCGGATCGCGGCGTCGATCTTGACTTCCTCGTCGGAAAGTCGGGCGCCAAAGTCGGCCGAGAGAGTCATTGAGCCGCGGCACGACACGAACTGAGGTAGGATATAGCCGCAACCTGAACGAAAACCAAACCTATAGGTGAAGCGTTGGCCAAACCCAACTTCCAGTACCAGAAGAGGCAGAGGGAACTCGAGAAAAAGCGCAAGCAGGAGGAGAAGCGGCTGCGCAAGCAGGAGCGAAGCCACGCCGCGCAGCCTGTCGATCTGCAAGCGCCCCCCACCAGCGGCGAGGTCCCGCCCGCATAACGAGCAGGGCGGTCGTGCGCTAGCTCGTGGCGCCTGTATTCGATTACCTGCGGCCGGATTTGCCCGCGGGTCTGCACCGTGTCGAGATGCCTGTGGTCGAGGCAACCGACGAGACGCTGCGCGGTTACGGACGCCTGGTCGACGATCCCGACACTTGCCCGATCGAGATCGCGCGCTGGCCGGCGTCGGGATGGCGGCCGGTGGACGAGGACACTGGCGATCAGGGCGGCACCACCGAGGGCGTGTTCGTCTCCGAGTGGCAGGGCGACGTGCTGTTCGGCCGTAACGAAGCCGTGGGCGGCCACTACGTTCTCGGCTACGCGCTCGAGCCGACGGTGGCGGATCGCAGCCACGAACGCGACCCCGAGCATCTGCTGCTGTGGCACGCCAATTACCATCCCGATGGCGGTCAACTGTTCTTTCCGCTCGACCGCGCGCCTTTCGTCGTTCCGCTTGCGCTTCCCGGCGACGACGTCAAGCCCAAGGATTTCGTCTGCTTTCGCTTCGACGGAACACGAGGGCTCTACATCCACCCGAGCATCTGGCACGAGGGAGTATTCTCGCTTCGCGGCAGACAGCGGTTCTTCGACAAGCAGGGCGCCGTTCACGCCCGAGTCTCCATCGACTTTGCGCGCGAATTCGGCTGCCTGCTCGAGGCGGCGCTTAGCTGATCGTCTTCGCTAGCCCTTCTCGCTGAGGGCAAGCTTGACGCCCAGGGCGACGAAAGCCGTCCCGGCGGCGCGCGCAAGCCAGTCCGATGCACGGCCGCGACCCGCCACCCGCCGGCCGATGCTTGCCGCCGACCAGGCGACGAAGAGATTCCACAGCGTGCCGTTCACGTTGAACACCAGCCCGAGAAAGAGGAACGCCACCAACTTGCTAGGTGCGTTGGCGTCGACGAACTGCGGCAGGAACGCCAGGAAAAAAAGCGCGACCTTGGGGTTGAGAACGTTGGTGAGCACGCCCTGGGCGAACACTACGCGCATCGGCGCTCGCGGTGCCGGAGCCCTGCCGGTTGTCTGCGCCGGCGGCCCCGAGCGCCACAGCGAGACGCCTAGGTAGACAAGGTAGGCCGCCCCGATCAGCTTGACCGCGGCGAAAGCGGTCGCCGACGCGGCGAGCACCGCCGACAGGCCCAGCGCGGCCGCAAGCATGTGGACGCAACATCCGGCCCCGATGCCAAGCGCGGCGACAGCGCCGGCGCGAGCCCCCTGCAGCGTGCTGCGGCCGACGATGTACAGCGTGTCGGCCCCGGGCGTGAAGTTGAGCAACAGGCCCGAGACGACGAACAGCGCGAGATCGTGAGTCCCGAACACTAGGAGGACGATGCTTGCCCGGAACGCGAGCCCCGCTTTAAAACAGCGAGAGCTGGGCGTCGCTCTGGGGAGGACGGAAGCGCGACGTGTCGAGAGGCGCGCGCGCCGGGTTGAGCTTGAGTCGATTGCATGCAAGCTCGAAGCGCCGCGCGATCACGTCGGCAAAGAGCCCCGTGCCGCGCATGCGCGAGCCGAAGTTCGGATCGTTGTCGCGACCGCCGCGCACCTGCTGCACGATGCTCATCACGTGTGCGGCACGCAAAGGGTAGTGCTGGGCAAGCCAGTCGCGGAACAGATCCTTGACCTCATAGGGAAGGCGCAGCATCGTCCAGCCCGCCCAGCGCGCGCCGCTCGCGGCCGACGCCTCGAGGATCGTTTCGAGCTCCTTGTCGTTGAGCTGCGGAATGATCGGGGCGACCATGATGCCGACCGGAACGCCCGCCTGCGTCAGGGTCTTCACGGTTTCCAGCCTTCGCTGCGGCGCCGCCGCGCGCGGCTCGAGCTTGCGTGCGAGCTCGCGGTCGAGGGTCGTGATCGAGACGTAGACGCGAGCGAGATTCTTCGCGGCCATCGGTCCCAGAACGTCGATGTCGCGCTCGACCAGCGCCGACTTGGTGACGATCGCCACGGGGTGCTCGCACGCCGCGAGAAGCTCGAGAATCTGTCGAGTGATCTTCCATTCGCGCTCGATCGGCTGGTAGGGATCGGTGTTGGTGCCCATCGCGATCGGATCGCACACGTAGCCCGGCTTCGCGAGCTCTGCCGCAAGCAGCGTCGCAGCGTTCGGCTTGGCAAAGAGCCTGGTCTCGAAGTCCAATCCCGGCGACAGATCGAGATAGGCGTGCGTCGGCCGGGCGTAGCAGTACACGCAGCCGTGCTCGCAGCCCTGGTAGGGGTTGATCGACTGCGTGAAGGGAACGTCGGGCGAATCGTTGCGCGCAATGATCGTTCGCGCCGGCTGGATCGCCACGATCGTCTTCAGCGGCGGCGGGGCGCCCTGCGTGTCCTCTTCGGCGCGTTGCGTCCAGCCGTCGTCCACCACCTCACGCACATCTCGGCGGTAACGGTTCGCTGGATTGAAGGTCGCGCCGCGACCTTTCAGGGGCGGCGGCGCTGGGGTCTTCACGCGGTTCAGCTCACCAGTTTCGCGTCCATGGTGGTGGTCGCTTTGAGCACGCGCGAGATGGGGCAGTTGGCCTTGGCATCGCCGGCGATCTCGGCGAACTTGGCGGCATCGACCTTCGGCACACGGGCGCGGGTGGTCAAGTGGATCGCAGTGACGGTCCAGTTGCCACTCACCTGGTCGAATGTGAGCGCGGCTTCCGTGTCGATCGCCTCAGCGGTGAAGCCGGCGTTGTTCAGCATGAACGACAGGGCCATGGTGAAACACCCCGCGTGAGAAGCCGCCAGCAGCTCCTCTGGGTTCGTTCCCTTGCCGTCGCCGAACCGCGCGACGAAGGAATACGGCGTGTCCTTGAGGGTGCCGCTTTGCGTGCTGAGCGAGCCGGCTCCCTCTTTTGCGGTGCCCTGCCAGCGCGCGGAAGCTTTGCGTTGCATGGTAATCCCCCGTTGTATCGGTTGCCTCCCAGAAAGGACGAGTTTATTCCGGCGCGCGCCAATGGCCAAGTCAGAGACAACCACACCCTTAAGGACTTTGGGAGCTTGAAGCGCTTTGGGATGCGCCGATGCCTCTCCGGCGATGCGCTACCATACAGGCCGCTCCTTCCGCCACGCGCCCATGAACAAGCCCAAGACGACGCAGTTCGACACGCTGACGCTGCATGCGGGTGCGCGTCCCGATCCGGCGACCGGCGCCCGCGCGACGCCCATCTACCAATCGACGTCGTTCGTGTTCCCCGATACCGATTACGCCGCGGCGCTGTTCAACATGGAACGCGCCGGCCACATGTATTCGCGCATCTCCAACCCGACCTGCGCAGTGCTCGAAGAGAGGATCAGCGCGCTCGAGGGCGGCGTGGGAGCCATCGCCGTGGCGAGCGGGCAGGCGGCGCTGCACCTGGCGATCGTGACGCTGATGGGAGGCGGCTCGCACATCGTCGCCTCGCGCGCGCTCTACGGCGGATCGCACAACCTGCTCCACTTCACGCTGCCCCGCTTCGGCATCGAGACGAGTTTCATCGATCCGCACTCGATCGACGCATGGCGCGCGGCGATCCGGCCGAACACGCGACTGCTCTTCGGGGAGACGCTTGGCAACCCCGGCCTTGACGTGCTCGACATTCCCCGCGTGGCGGCGCTCGCGCACGAGCACGGCTTGCCGCTGCTGGTCGACTCGACCTTCACCACACCGTACCTGATGCGGCCCTTCGAGCACGGCGCCGATCTGGTCTACCACTCGGCCACCAAGTTCCTTTCCGGTCACGGCGTGGTGATCGGCGGACTTCTGGTCGACGGAGGAACCTTCGCCTGGGAACGCTCGGACAAGTTCCCCACGCTGACGGAAGCCTACGCGGGCTTCCACGGCATGGTGTTCGCGGAGGAGTCCACGGCCGCCGCGTTCCTGCTGCGCGCCCGGCGCGAGGGCGTGCGGGACTTCGGCGCATGCATGGCGCCGATGACCGCGTTTCAGATCCTGCAGGGCATCGAGACGCTGCCACTGCGGATGGCGCGCCACGTCGAGAACACGCGGAAGATCGTTGCGTTCCTCGCGGCGCACCCGCTCGTCGAGGAAGTCGTGTATCCCGAGCTTCCCAAGCATCGGGATCACGCGCTCGCCCAAGCGCTGCTTCCCCGGGGCTGCGGCGCGGTGTTCACCTTCTCCATTCGCGGCACGCGCGAGCAGGGGCGCCGCTTGATCGAGTCGCTGCGCATCTTCTCCCACCTCGCCAATGTCGGTGACGCCAAGTCGCTGGTCATTCACCCGGCGAGCACGACGCACTTTCGTGTGTCCGCGGAGGATCTCAAGGCGCAAGGCATCACTGAAGGCACCATCCGGCTCTCCGTCGGGCTGGAAGACGCCGACGACCTCATCGAAGACCTGTCGCGAGCGCTTCACGCGGCGGGGAAAGGCTGACCCGGCGCGTGCAGCTCATCGTCAAGGGTAACGGCGTCTACGCGTACACCGCGTCGCGCAAGCTTGATCCCGCTCTGCCGGCGGTGCTCTTCCTGCACGGCGCGGGGCTTGATCACAGCGTGTGGGCGCTGCAATCGCGCTATTTCGCGCATCACGGATGGAACGCGCTTGCCGTGGACCTGCCCGGGCACGGCCGCAGCGGCGGGGAAGCGCTGTCCTCGGTGCGGTCGATCGCCGACTGGGCGATGCGGGTCATGGACGCATCCGGAATCGCCCGCGCAGCGCTGGTCGGCCACAGCATGGGGTCGCTGGCCGTGCTGGACGCAGCGGGACGACATCCCGAGCGCGTGACCAAGGTCGCGCTGCTCGCGCCCTCGGTGCCGATGTCCGTGTCGGAGGGCCTGCTCGCCGCGGCGCGAGCCAATGATCACGCCGCCTACGAGCTGATCACGGAATGGAGTTTCTCGCCTGGCCACCAGAGCGGAGGCAATCAGCAACCCGGAGTGTGGATGACGGGAAACGCATTGCGCTTGATGGAGCGCCTGCGTCCCGGCGTGCTGTACGTCGATCTGTCGGCGTGCAACGGCTACGCCGGCGGTCTTGCGGCCGCGCGCGGCGTTCGCTGCCCGGTCCTGGTGATCCTCGGCGAGCGCGACCGGATGGCGCCCCCTCGGGGCGCAAAGGAGCTGACCTCGACGCTTGCCGAGAAGCGCGTCGTTACCCTACCCGACACCGGACACAGCTTGATGGTCGAATCCCCCGATTCCGTGCTCGACGCCCTGCGCGAATTCCTGTAGGCATCGTCGGATCAGCAAACCGGACGTTGGCGGAGTTCGGCAATCGGGCCCGTTCCGGTCATTCGCTCCCGCAGGGGATGAATTGCCAGAGTGCCAAGCCGACAGTTTTGTGTTGAGATTCAATCTGCGGACTTCAGCCGCCGCGGCGCGCCGGAGTATCTTCCACTTTGAGAGCGTATGCCAATCCGGCGTTTGCGCGACACACGCGCTTCGCCGGATTCATGGGTAGAGGAGTTTCTCCGGCCAGGCGGGTTCGCGGCGTGGGATCGTCGCTATCGACCCGAATTTCGGGTGAGCATCACGCCGGCACTGCATGTGATCGTTAACGCCGCTCTTCTTCTTGTATGTCTCCAAGTGGCGTGGCGGGGAGGGAGTGACGACATTGAGGCGAAGCAGATAGATATTGCTGCCTGGTTGGCAATCAGCGCGCTGTTATTTTCCAATGCCGTCTTCCACGGGGTAGGCACCGTGCGTACAGGGACGTACTCGCCTGGGGTCGTCACCGCCATGTTCCTTTACATGCCGCTGAGCGTCTATGGGTACTGGTATACGCGAGCCGGTTCAAGCTACTGGTCCCCTTTGAGCGCCGAGCGTTGAAACGCGCACCGGAGGCTACACGTTGGCGTTCGCTCGCCGAGTGCGCAACACCCAGGCTTCCGCATACTTGGAGAGCTCGCCGACATCCGCGCGTTCATCCGCGTAGCCGACGTATCCATCGGGACGCAGCAAATAGAGCGCGTTCTGCGCGAGTCCTGCTCTTATCATCGTGTCACGCCACGGGACAACCTGGAGGGCGAGATCGCGCGTCTTGCAAAAGCTCGAGAGCTCCGGTGACGCGTCCCCGTAGACGTGCACTTGCCAATCGAGCGCGCGCAGCGGCGCAAAGTTATCGTCTTCTCCATTTTCCGTGAGCTTGACCCAGGGCAACCGGTCCCCCGCACGGACGCCTCCTGCAGCACCCGACGAGAGCGCGCTCTGTCGATATTCGATCGCGGTCTGCGAGATCGTCCGAAACATGAAGCGACGAATGCTTTCATGCGCGAAGAGACGAGGCATCACGAAAGGCACGACGCTGGCGCGAACCCATCTCGCGAACGCGCCTTCGCTCGTGACGAGCTTGAACGCCTGGTCGGTCGTTGCGACCAGTCGGTTGGCGAACGCGATGCGCTCGGGTTCATAGGTATCGAGCAAGCGCGCGGGGCCGCGCTGCTGGCAAACTGCCGCGAGCTTCCACGCAAGGTTGACCGCATCGCCGAGGCCGGTATTCAGGCCCTGCGCGCCGACGGGACTGTGGATGTGTGCGGCATCGCCTAGCAAGAACGCCCGCCCCGCGCGGAAGCGCGCCGCCACCCGATGGTGGACGTGATAAGTCGAGAACCAGTTGATCCGGGTGATCTCGATCTTCAGCCGTCGCAAGACGACGTCGCTTACATCGGCCCACTCGAGCGGCCGTTGCGCGCTGACTGAGCTTTCCTTTACGGTACCGATCAAGCGGGCATGACCCTCGCCGGCCATCGGGAAGACCGCAAGGAACTCCGCATCGTCGAGCGCGACGTGAAGCTCCTTGTTCATTACGGGGCCTGTCCCGACGGTATCGGCGACATAAAACATTCGCCCGTAGGTTCCGCCCGGAAATCCGCTCTTCAACACTTCGCGCGCGGCGGAACGGGCTCCATCACAGCCCGCAAGATATCCGGCCTCGCAGGTTTCACTCCCGCCGTCGGAGCGCTTGAGCTTCGCGACGATGCCGTCGGCGTGCTCTTCGAAACTCACGAGCTCGACGGGTCGCTCAACGGTGACGCCAAGCTCTGCAAGACGATCGATCAGGAATCGTTCGTGCTCATCCTGCGGAAACATGAGCATGTAAGGATAGCGGCTGATGCCGGTGCCGAGATCGCCGAAGGGCACCTTGGCGACAGGCCGTCCTCTGACCCAGAGATTGGCGGTGCCGAAGCGCAGCCCGCGCTCGACGATTTCGTCGGCAAGGCCCAGCTCGCGGTAGAGCTCAAGCGTGCGCGCCTGCACGCCGATGGCACGAGACGTGGTGCCCGGCTCGGATGCCTTGTCGATGATGCGGAAGCGCACGCCGAATCTTGCGAGCCAAAGCGCCAATACGAGCCCAGTGGGACCTCCCCCGGCGATCAACACATCGTATCGTTGCACGTCTCGATTGTACGCGCGGCGGCGCGAGCCGCTCGCCGTGGAGCTCGCCCTGCGGAAGGGCGTGCGTTAGCCACCCCCGCAGCGGGTCACATGGCACTTGGGCCGTTATAGGGAATCACAACCCGATCATCGCCGCCGCCGGCTACGCTTGCCATCGTCGACAACTGCTGGCGTGCGGCCGTACTGCCACGAACCTCTGCGTCGAGAAACGTAAGCGCCCAGGTGAAGATGTCGTTGGTCGACGCCACATCGAATCCGTGCTTCACCCCGGTCAGCGCAACAAGCTCGCGCCTGCCGGCAAGTCGCCCCATGCCCTGTTCCGTGACGATGAGTGGAGCCGTCGTATCCGCCGTGCCGCTGATAGCGAGATAGGGCAGCGTCACACCATCGAGCCCATGCTCGTCGCGCCCGAACGCCGGCAGGAACACCTGCCCGAAATAGGGCACGTACCCCACTGCTGCCTTGATTCGCGAATCGACGGTGATCTGGGTCCACGCAAAACCGAGCGATGTCGTCAACCCCGCACCTCCGAGCAACAGCATCGTCTCACCACCCATGCTTGCCCCGAAACCTCCGATCTGCGTCGTGTCGACATGGTCTCGCCACTGCGGATGCGCAACCACAAGGTCGATCGCAGCCGATACCGAGAGCGGACGCAAAGCCTGCAGGGCGAGGAAGTCGGTAAGATGCGTCAGCAATGTCACGGCATCGCCAAGGTCGTCAACTTTGAGACTGGAGAACCGTGGGTCGCCGTGGAACGGGGCCACCACGATGTAGCCGTAGCTCGCGAATACGGACAACGCCTGGATGTAGTCGTTGGAAATTGGGCTGCCGCCGTAGCCATGCGAGAACGCCAACAGCGGATACCGAGCCCCGGCGTCGGCGAAAAGCGGCGGACTCGCACCGGTTTGCATGTGCGGCACGACGTGGCCGGTCGGCAGCGGATAGTCGGGTCGGGAATTACTTGCAACAGTGGGATAGCAGGCGAGCACGACAAACGCGACCTGCTTTCCGGCAAACGACCCGCAGAGGTTGGGGTCGTTCGGTGCGGTTACCGTAACCGAAAGAGTGTTCACAGGGTCAGCGAGGAGGTCCGTCACGTATTGTGGCGCTCCGCTAGGCGAGGGCGAGCCTTCCCAATACGCCGTGGCATCTTCACCGGAAGCTACGCGGCTAAAGTCCTAAGCGAGATTGCTGCACGCAACCGTGTATGGCCCAGGGAGCGGAAGCGGGGGAACGACGGTGGACGGCGGTGGCGAAGTTGACGAACCGCTACCGCCTCCGCCGCCGCATCCAGCGATCGCCAGCGTAAGCGCTGACAGTGCTGCCAGCAACGTCGCCCGCGGTAACGCCGCTGTCACCGAAACTTCCGAGTACCCACGTTCTCGCTCGATGCCCGGCTGGCGCGAGCGATCACGTCTGCTGAGTGATCACGTCTGCTTCAGCTCCGCCGTATCGAAAGGCAGCTTGCGCAACCGCTTGCCGGTGGCCGCGAACAGTGCGTTGGCCACGGCCGGGGCGACGACCGGCGTCCCGGGCTCGCCGACGCCGGACGGCTTTTCGGCCGACTGCACGATATGCACTTCGATCGCGGGCATTTCGTTGATTCGCAGAGGCACGTAATCGTGAAAGTTGGACTGCTCGACGACGCCGTCCTTCAGGGTGATGGCGCCGTGAAGTGCCGCCGAGAGACCATAGCCGATCCCGCCTTCCATTTGCGCCCGTATCACGTCGGGGTTGACCGCCACACCACAATCGACCGCGCAGACCACGCGATCGACAGTGAATGACCCGTCCCGTTTCACCGTGACCTCGGCGACCTCCGTAACGAAGGTGTTAAACGACTCGTGTACCGCGATCCCGCGGCCTCGTCGCTCGCCTGCGCCGCCCTTGGCCAACGGCTTCGCCCAGCCGGCCTTTTGCGCAGCGAGCTCGAGGACGCCTCGGTGACGCGGATGCTTGGCGAGTAGTGCTCGGCGCACCTCGTAGGGATCCTTCCCCGCCGCGACCGCCAGCTCGTCGATGAAGACCTCGGTCGAGTAGGCGTTATGCGTTGACCCGACCGATCTCCACCATTGAACGGGCACCGGTAGCTTCGGCGTATGCAGATCGACCGTGAGGTTGGCAATCGAATACGGCAGCGTGCTCGCCCCTTCGACGGAGGTTGCGTCGATGCCGTCTTTCACCATCATCGACTCCAATGGGGTTCCCATGAGGATCGATTGACCGACGATACGGTGATGCCAGGCGACGATATTGCCTTGCGAATCCACCCCGGCTTTGAGCGCGTGATAGTAGAGCGGACGGTAGAAGCCCGCGCGCATGTCATCCTCTCGGGCCCACACCAACTTCACCGGCGCTCGACCGGCGATGGCCTTGACGATCGACGCCGTCTCGACCAGGTAGTCGGATTGCGGATTGGCGCGCCGGCCGAAGCTGCCGCCGGCGAAGAGCATGTTGAGGCGTACCTGCTCGGGTTTGAGTCCGAGCACACCGGCCACCATCATCTGATCCACGGTCTGGAATTGCTCGCCGTTCCAGACCTCGCAGCCGTTGCCATCGAGCCGCATGACGCAGTTCATCGGCTCCATCGTTGCATGGGCGAGGTACGGAAACTCGAATTCGGCCTGGATCGTCTTCGCTGCGCCCGCGAGCGCGTTTTCGACGTCGCCGTCCTTGCGCGCGGAAAGGCCCGGCGTTTCGGCGAGCTTGCGGTAGTTGGCCAGGATGTCGGATGAGCTCAGCTTGAACGCATCCGTTTCGTCCCACTCGACGGTGAGCGCGTCCCGCGCCTGCTTCGCCGACCAGAAATCCTGTGCGAGCACTGCCACGCCGGAGGGGATCTGCACGACGTCGACGACGCGTGGCATCGCCTTTGCCTTGGCTGCGTCGAAGGACTTCACCTTGGCACCGAACCGCGGTGGATGCATGACCACTGCCGTAAGCATTCCAGGCAGCTTCACGTCCTGCGTGAATCGGGCCGTGCCGTTGGTCTTGGCACGGCTGTCGGTCCGAGGCACGCGCTTGCCGATGTAGACGAAATCCTTCGCATTCTTGAGCTTCACGTTCTCCGGCACCGGCAGCTTCGATGCAGACTCGGCGAGCTCGCCGAATGTCGCCTTGCGGCCTGAAGGCTTATGCGATACGACGCCTCTGGATACCGCGACGCTGTCGGCTGGAACATTCCACTGCTGTGCAGCGGCCGAAACGAGCATGGCCCGCGCTGCCGCGCCGGCCTTGCGCAACTGCTCGAACGAGTTCGCGACTGCAGTGCTTCCTCCGGTTCCTTGCGCCTCGCCCCAGAACAAGTTGTTGTAGCGCTTGGCGTCGGCGGGGGCGGGTTCGACCCGAATCTGCGACCAGTCCGCGTCGAGTTCCTCCGCGACTAGAGTGGGCAGCCCGGTAAACGTTCCCTGACCCATCTCGATGTGCTTGACGACGACGGTGACGGTGTTGTCGACGCCGATGCGCACGAACGCATTCGGCTCGAGCGCCGCCTTGGCAACCACTTCTCCGCCTGCGCGTCCCGGACCGGCAGCCTGTGCCAATGCCCTCGGGGCGAAGATGACGCCGAGCGTGAGGCCGGCGCCGGCTTTGAGAAAGTCCCGGCGTGGCCGGGCAAAACGAAGATTGAATACGTTCATCGGCGGTCTCCTCACGCGAGCCTCGACGCTGCGTCCTTGATCGCGGCGCGGATGCGGACGTAGGTCACGCAGCGACAGACGTTGCCGGTCATCGCTTCATCGATGTCCTTGTCGGTCGGTTTCTTCTTGTTGCGCAGAAGCGTCGTGGCGGCCATGATCTGGCCGGACTGGCAATAGCCGCACTGCACGACATCGAGCCTGTTCCATGCGTCCTGCACCGCTTTGGACACGCGGTCCGCCTGATCCGTCGACAGGCCCTCGATCGTGGTGATCTTCTTGCCGGATGCTGTGGAGACCGGCGTCAAGCACGAGCGTGTCGGCTGCCCGTCCAGATGCACCGTGCATGCGCCGCACAGCGCCATGCCGCAGCCGAACTTGGTGCCGGTGAGATCGAGATAGTCGCGCAACACCCATAACAGCGGCGTATCGGGCGCTGCGTCGACGGAAACAGGCCGACCATTGACGTTCAGGGTAATCATGAGACCCTCCGGGGGGACGAGGGGAGGAGACGACGACGACGATGACACATTCTAGCGCTTAATCCTGGGATTTTGCGCAGCTAAGAAACTGGGACCCTGACAGGGTCTTTGGGTAGAATTGGGATTCCACTATTCGTTAGGCCGCACTTTTTTGCGGGAGACGCAGCATGGACCGATTCACGGGCGGTTGCCTTTGCGGCAACGTCCGGATTGTGGCGTCGGGACTCCCATACCGGGTCGGCCTGTGTCACTGTCTCGACTGCCGCAAACATCATGGGGCCCTTTTTCACGCTTCCGCGGTGTTCCCTCAGGATGCGGTGACGATCGAAGGCGAAACACGCGACTACGCCGGGCGGTTTTTCTGTCCCCGCTGCGGCTCGTCCATTTTCGCGCGCACCGCAGACGAAATCGAAGTGAACCTGGGATCCCTGGATGCGCCCGACCGATTGATGCCGACCTACGAAAGTTGGATCGTCCGTCGCGAGTCCTGGTTGCCGCCGTTTCCGCTCACGAGACGATACGAGCGCAATCGCGCCGCCACGAGTCGCTTTGAGGAGTAGGTGGCACGAACAGCCGCGAGTCTGGCGAGTGGCTCCAGTGTGGTCCAGGCAAAGACCTCGCATGAGCGCGAGTTATGGCTGTTGCAGCCGGAATGCGGCCTAACCTCTCTGCTCAAGCTTGGTTCGTTGGGTGTCACGGGCCTTCCGAGTGACATTGATGCCTGCATCGAAAGAGGCGCAACATGATCGGTGTATTCGTAACGTTTCGCTACGGAGACAATTTCGATGAGCGAGCCGTGCGGAAGATCGCTGAGGACGCACGTGCAAAGTTTGAGGGAATGCCAGGACTGCGCTCAAAGGCCTTCACGCTCAATTCCCGAAAGCATGAGGCCACGAACTTCTACGTTTGGGAGTCCGAGGATGCAGCTAAAGCGTTCTTCACCGATGAGCTTCTCGAGCGAGTAACCGGTCTCTACGGTGTGCGCCCCAGCGTCGAGTTCGTGCAGATTGCCACGCTGGTGGAGAACGTTCGAGCATGACGTCGTCTAGGATCGTTGGTACAGAAGAATGACGCCCAACCCCCGCTCGAACCGGACGCCCTCGCCGGTGCCGCTTGGCTTGGGTAGAGCGCATGAACAGGAACACGCATCGGATCTCAACCCCTAGCCTGCATCCGACACTGCAACCGGCTGCGGCAGCCAGACGTCGCCGACAAGGTCCAGTAAGGCGAGAGTGACGGAATCACGGCCCTGCTCTTGGCGCCACAGGAATTGAAGCGTCGTCGTCAGCCGCGCACCGTTCCACACGCAAGCCTCGTTTGCGTCGACGAGCGCTCGCGCCAGATCGTCGCGCATTAGCGCGATGCCCAGCCCGGCCGCGACCAGCGATCGGATCACCGCTTCGTTGTCCGCCTCGATAAGAGTCGCCGGTGTAATGCCGTGCTTGCTGAATAACTCGTCTGACAATGCTCGATAGGTGCTGATCATGGGGGTCAGAATCCACGGTTCCTTGGCAAGCGCGGCGAAGCTCGCTCTTTCAACCTGGTCGCGCCAGGCCGCAGGTGCGACGACGCAAAAGTCGAGTTCGCGTAGCACCTGCGATGCGACGGCCGGGTGCGCGAGGTTCCCGTAGTAGAAGCTGGTGTCGAGTGCTCCATCGCGCACCTTTTCGAAGGCTGCGCCGGAGACCTCGTGGTGCAGCTCGATTTCCAGCAGCGGGTAGCGCTCGACGGCGGTGGCGAGAAGCTGTGGCAGCCGAACCAGTTCGGGATCGGCGGTAGTTCCCAGCCGCACTCGTCCCGCGACCTCGCCTCGCAGTGCGCGCGCCTCGCTGTTCAAGGCTTGCGCCGCGGCGATCACGCTCTGCGCCTTTGCGAGCAGCCGCTTGCCGGCGGAGGTCAGTGCCATGCCACTGGGAAGGCGTTCGAATAGTTCGACCCCCAATTCGTCCTCCAGGGCCTTGATTTGAGCGGACAGGGCCGGCTGGCTGATGTGCAGGCGCTCCGCCGCCCGGGTCAGGTGGCCCTGGCCGGCGACGGCGGCAAAACCCTTGAGTTGGTAGAGCTCCATGCCTGAATGATACGGGCGAATTATTGCATTGCAACAATAACATGGACAGTGGATCGGCTGGAACGATCGGCTTAATAAAAAAGAACTATTGGATCATGACATTATCGAAGTGTAGTGTCATATGTGGCGATGCACCATAAGTGCGCGCCAGGAGGTTAACAAGGCCCAGCAGGCCTATGGAGACCGGCATGCATACCCATGACGCCAACGATGTCTTTGGGCTTCTCGCAGTCTCGCGGGGATTCTTGTTCCGCTTGCTCCCCCCTGCGACTTCCCAGGTCGAAGCCGAGCCGCCAGCACCGCCCATCCGTCGGCGCGGCTGGCTGGAGCGCCTCGACCTGTGGCTCAACCGTTCGCGTCAGCGCGACATCGAGTCATATCTCGCCCAGTCGCATGACGTGTTTGAGCTCGAACAACGAATCCGGGAGCTCGAGCGCTCGAATCGGTCGTGGCTCTATTGATAAGGCCGATGCTCGGCGCGCCGCTGGCAGCGCCGGCCACCGCAATGAGCTCAACGAAAACGTAAGGAGACATCGTGACCATCTATTCGCACGAAGGTATAGCGGCCGCCTGTATCCGGGACGATGACCGCGCGCTGATCGCGGCCTCGCTCTGGCTGCGGCTCGGGTTTGTGGGGCTTATCGTGTGCGTCGGAGCAGTGGTGGCGCTTGCGCAGGGTTGGCCGCATGTATTGGAAGCGATTGCGCTAATCGCAGCCGGAAGCTGGCTTGTGTTGTTCTCGTGGCGTCGGGCCAATGCGGCATTGGGACTCATTGACGAGTCGGATCCGGACGCACCGCCCGCTTGGCGCCGCAACAGCACCGGCGCCGTGCATGTCGGCGGCGGCGATTGATCGGCTCGCCGCCCACCAGATTCGTGTCGCCATGATCTGGTCGCCGCTGACCGAATCGTCCTACAAGCGCCGCTTGGCAGAACATCATGGCCGGCAGCGACACCGAAAGCAACCGGCGTTCGTCAAGCGACGGCGGAGTGGCGCGAACGCACCGTTCCTCGTTGCCCGTCTGGGTCCCACCTGCCGCGACGCGTTGAAGAAGCACTTCGCCGCGCTGCCACCCGAGGACCAGCGTCTTCGCTTCTGCACGTCGCTCAACGCCGATGCCGTCGCGGCCTATGTCGAACGCATCGATTTCGCTCGTGACGGCGTATTCGGGGTCCACGACGACGACCTCGCGCTGATAGGCGTCGCGCATGTCGCGATCGATGAGTCTGCGGCCGAGCTAGGCGTCTCGGTGCTGCCGGCGCATCGCCAGCGCGGCATCGGCGGCGCACTGCTCGACCGTGCCGTCGAGCACGCGCGGAACCGCTTCGTCCCGGCCCTGTGGATGCACTGCCTCACCAGAAATCCGGCGATCATGCGCCTCGCACGCCGGTCGGGGATGGACATCGTCGTCGACGGCGACGAAGCGGACGCACATCTCACGCTGCCACCAGCCACACTGACTTCGATCACAAGCGAGGTCCTGACGGATCGCATTGCGTTGTGCGACTATTCGCTGAAGCAGCAGATTGCTACCTGGACGCGGATCGGCAAGTTGCTCACCGCTGGTGTCCCATCGCAAAGCGAGACGGAACTCGAGCTATGGCAGCTCCATTGCCAGCCGGAACCCTCCCAATAGGTGCGATCTTCAAGTACGATGCGAGGTATCCGGCGCTTGCCGCTCGGGCCACGGGTGCTCGGCCTTCCTGTCGAAGATCGCGTCGGCCTCGGCGGGCTTGAGAGTCCAATCGCCGCGCGCGATCTCGGCCTCGAGCTGACCGGGCGCCCAGCCCGAGTGGCCGATGAAAATGCGCAGACCTTCCATGGGCTTGTCCCGGCCGAGCAGCTTACGCAGCAATTCCCCGTTGGTGCTTATGTAGAGGCCGTCCACAACCTGGGTTGCGTTCTCGGGCGGCGTGTCGGCGCGAAAGAGGAAAGACACCGACCCGATTTCGACGGGACCGCCGAAGTACAGCTTGTCGTCCAACTGCGCGACGCGTTCGAGATCGGGAAACAGGCGCGACACGGCGATCCTGGTGGGCCTGTTGACGATCAAGCCGACGGGGGCGGGAGCGATGTTGTTCATCACGACCACAACCGAGTCCTTGAAATTGGAATCGGGCAGCTCCGCTCGCGCGACGATGAGTATCGTGGTCAGAGGCTTCGCCTCGTCGGCGGATGTCGGCCACGACACCCCGAACAGAAACAGCAATGCGCAGAGGGCTCGGGTCACGTCACGCAAGAGGCCTCGACGCAGCGCCCACCCCGCACACGATGATGCGCTTTGCGTTTCCGGGCCCGGCTTCAGTTCACGGACGAGCGTGAGGCTCTCGGGCATCGACAGCGTCCTCGGCGCCAGACGAGTACTCCAATAATAGCCTCAGGCCGGTCCAAAGTGGCCGGGGTCGACTTCAGCGCGCGAGCCAGCCGCCGTCGACCACGATCGCCGAGCCGTGCACGTAGTCGGACGCGGAGGAGCAGAGGAACACGACAGCGCCGGCGAGATCCTCGGGTTGTCCCCAGCGGCCAGCCGGGATGCGCCCGAGGATCGCTGCGTTGCGCGAGGGGTCGGTGCGAAGCGGCGCAGTGTTCGCCGTCGCCATGTAGCCCGGCGCGATGGCGTTCACATTGATGCCCTTGGCGGCCCACTCATTGGCGAGGATCCGCGTCAGGCCGAGCACGCCGCCCTTCGACGCGGTGTAGGGGGCCACCCGAATGCCGCCCTGGAAGGACAGCACCGAAGCGATGTTGACGATCTTGCCGCCGCCGCCCTGGGCGAGAAACTGGCGCGCGGTGGCCTGCGCGAGGAAGAAGACGCTCTTAAGGTTGACATCGATCACGTCGTCCCAGTCGGCTTCGGTGAAGTCGATCGCATCGGCGCGGCGGATGATCCCTGCGTTGTTGACCAGGATGTCGAGGCGGCCCATCGTTGTGGCCGCCTGCTCGACGACGCGGCGCGCGGCCGCGGAATCGCGCAGATCCTGCCGGATCGCGGTGAAGCGCCGGCCCGCGCCTTCGATGAGTGCTCGCGTTTCCTCGATGTCGGTGACGTAGACACCGGCAACGTCCGCGCCGGCTTCCGCGAGGGCGATCGCCATCGCCTGCCCGAGGCCCCGTCCTGCGCCCGTCACGAGCGCGCAGCGACCATCTAGCCGGAAGCTGGCGGCCATCCTCAGCGCCCGCACGGCCGCCCGAAGGGCGCTGAGTGCCCCTTGGGGGGCTGCGAACGAAGTGAGCGAGGGGGATGTTTCATAGCAGCGCCTGCGTCTCAACGTGGTCCATGTCGTCGAACACCTGATTCTCGCCGACCATGCCCCAGATGAAGGTGTACGCCTGCGTGCCGACACCGGAGTGGATCGACCAGCTCGGGCTGATCACGGCCTGCTCGTTGCGCACGACGATGTGGCGGGTCTCGTCGGGTCGGCCGCACAGGTGGAATACTGCCGCGTCGGGCGGGAGCCCGAAGTAGAAGTAGACCTCCATCCGTCGCTCGTGAGTGTGCGTGGGGAAGGTGTTCCACACGCTTCCCTGCTCGAGCACCGTCATCCCCATGGTGAGCTGGCAGGTTTCGACGACTCCAGGAACCAGCAGCTTGTAGATCGTGCGCCGGTTCGCCGTCTTCGCATCGCCTAGCGTGCTGGGCGACGCTTCGGCTTGGGTGACTTTGCGGGTCTTGCACGTGCGATGCGCCGGTGCGCTGTTCAAGTAGAACTTGGCGGGGTTCTGCGCATCGGCGCTGCGAAAGCGCACGTCTTTCGCGCCCATGCCGACGTAGAGCGCGTCGCGATGCCCGATCGCGTACGTCTCGCCGTCGACCACCACCGACCCGGGCCCGCCGACGTTGATGGCGCCGAGCTCGCGCCGCTCGAGGAACGCGCCGACCGCGAACTCCTTGGCGAGGTCGGGCGTGAAGCCGACATCCTCGCCAAGCGGCAGCGCGCCACCCACGATGATGCGGTCGATCTGGCTGTAGGTCAGCGCGAGCTGGCCAGGCACGAAGATGTGGTCGACGAGGAACTGACGGCGCAGGCCGACTGAGTCGAGCGTTTTCGCGTGATCGCTGTGAATCGGTTGACGGATGTCCATGGAAGCCACGAGACGGTTAGTGGAACGACTTCGATGAGATGGAGATGGCGACGCCGCGCAGCGAGAGTTCTCTTGCCCTGTGGCAGCTCACGAAGTGATTGGGCGCGATCTCCTCCTGCACCGGCGCCTTTTCGCGGCAGACAGCCTGCGCATACTTGCACCGGGGATGGAAGTGACAACCCGGCGGCGTGTTGGCAGGGTCGGCGACTTCGCCTTGCAGGACGATGCGTTCGGAACGCAGGCGCGGGTCGGGCTTGGGGACCGCGGACAAGAGGGCTTCGGTATACGGATGCTTCGGAGACGCGAACAACTTTTCGGTGGGCGCGGTCTCCACGATCCTGCCGACATACATCACTGCGACCCGGTCGCTGATGTGCTTCACCACGCTCAAGTCGTGGGCGACGAAGAGATAGGTCAACCCCAGCGTTTCCTGAAGCTCGAGGAGCAGATTGAGGATCTGCGCCTGGACCGACACGTCGAGTGCGGACACCGGCTCGTCCGCGACGACCAGGCGAGGGTTTAGCGCAAGCGCTCGGGCGATGCCGATGCGCTGCCGCTGGCCTCCCGAGAAGGCATGCGGGTAGCGCCGCATGTATTCGGGCCTGAGGCCAACGAGACGCAGAAGCTCGACCACCCGGTCCGTTCTCTCCTGTGGAGAGCCTTCGCCATGAACGAGCAGTGGCTCCCCGACGATGTCCAGCAGGGTCATCCGCGGGTTGAGCGAAGCGAAAGGGTCCTGAAAGATCATCTGCATCTGACGCCGCAGCGACCGGAGCCTCTGCTTCGGAAGCGTTGCGACGTCCACCGTCTCACCGCTCTCCGAAAGGAGCACCTGGCCCGCCGTCGGCGTGATCGCCCGCAAAATGCAGCGCGACGTCGTGGTCTTGCCGCAACCGCTCTCTCCGACCAGCGACAGGGTCTCTCCCCTGTTGACAAAAAAGCTAACGTCGTCGACCGCCTTCACCTCCCCGATGGTCTTTTGCAGAAGCCCCCTTCGAATGGGGAAATACTTCTTGAGCCCCTTGACGTCGAGGAGCACTGACCCTCTCGAACCGGCGCTTCCCTTGGTCATTCTCGTTCGCTTTTCATTGGTAGAGGAAACAGCTCGCCTTTCTTCCCTTGCCGAGATCGCGAAGGACCGGCTCCTGGGCGTCGCAGCGGCCTGCGATGTACGAAGCGCAACGCGGATGGAAGGGACAGCCCGGTGGCCGGTTGAACGGGTGGGGAATCGATCCGCTGATCGTCGGCAGCTTCACCCGCGGCTCGGACTCGATGCTCGGTATGGACTGAAGCAGCGCCTTGGTATAGGGATGCTTCGGATCGTGGAAGATGTCGTCGACTCTTCCCTGCTCGACGACTCTTCCGAGGTACATGACGACCACGTCGTCGGCCATCTCTGCGACCACGCCCAGGTTGTGGGTGATGAGCATGATCGCCATGCCCCGTTCCCGCTGAAGCGTGCGCAGCAGATCGAGGATCTGCGCCTGGGTGGTGACGTCCAGTGCCGTCGTGGGCTCGTCGGCGATGAGCAGGCGCGGATCGCACGACAGCGCCACCGCGATCATCGCACGCTGCCTCAAGCCACCGCTCAATTCGAAGGAATACTCGTCGATGCGCCGCTCGGGCTTGGGAATCCCGACGCTGCGGAGCGCCTCGATTCCGCGCCGTCTTGCTTCCTTGCGGTCGACCGCATTGTGCAGCAGCACTGCCTCGACGATCTGCGCCCCCACGGTGTGGACCGGACTGAAGGAGGTCATCGGCTCCTGGAAGACCAAGCCGATGTCTCCTCCGCGGATCGCGCGCATCTCGCGGCCATCGGCTTTCAGCTTCACCAGGTCAATTTCCGTCCCATCCGCTCGCGTCAGAATGATCTCGCCTTCGACGATGCGCCCGGGATGATCAACGATGCGGAGGATCGACTGCGCGGTGACGCTTTTGCCGCAGCCGCTCTCGCCCACGATGCCGAGCGTCTTGCCGGGAAGGACGTCGAAGGAAGCGCCGTCGACGGCCTTGGTCGTTCCCTCGTCCTGAAAGAAGTTGGTGCGCAGGTTCCGCACCGAAAGAAGAGGTTTCGCGTCCGTCTGCATGGTGCCCTACAGGTACGGATCGGCCGCATCGCGGATCCCGTCGCCCATGAAATTGAACGCCAGCACCGCAACGATGACGGCAAACGACGGGATCAGAAGCCACGGAGAGATCACCAGCGCCTGGATGTTCTGCGCGTCCTGCAGCAGCACGCCCCAGCTTATCGCGGGCGGCCGCAGGCCTAAGCCCAGGAAGCTCAATGAAGTCTCGCTGATGATGATCGCGGGTATGGCAAGGGTCGTCGCCGCGATGATGTGGCTGATGAACGAAGGCACCATGTGACGGAAGATGATCCGCGCCTTGCTGCAGCCGACCAGCTCGGCGGCCATCACGAAATCCTCTTCCTTGAGCGAAATGAACCTCCCCCGAACGACCCGAGCGAGCTCGGTCCAGCCGATCAGCGAAATGATGATGGTGATGGCGAAGTAGACCTGGACGACGCTCCAGTCGCCGGGAAGCGCCGCCGCAAGGCCCATCCACAACGGGATGGTCGGAATCGAGCGCAGGATCTCGATGATGCGTTGAATGATCGTGTCGATGACTCCGCCGAAATAGCCCGATATTCCACCCAGGACGACGCCCAGCACGAGGCTCAAGGCAACGCTGACCAGGCCGATGGTCATGGAGGTGCGCGTGGCGTACATGAGCCGCGACCATAGATCCCGTCCCTGCGTGTCCGTTCCCATCAGGAAAAGCGACTCCGCCACCTTGGCGTCTTCCACCGCGAAGAGATGGCGGTCCATGGGAATCAAGCCCAGGAACTGGTAGTGCTCTCCCCGGCCGAAGAAAGTGATCGGCACCTTCTTGCTCGTGTCGGGAACGTAGACCCTCTTGAACGTGACCGGGTCGCGGGTTCCCTTCAAGCCGTACACATAGGGGGCGAATCTTCCGTCATCGGACCAATGGATCGACTGGGGCGCGATGAGCGACCGTTGCGCGTCCGATTCCTGTGGATCCACGTAGGCGAGGAATTCGGCGAAGACCGCAACCAGATAGAAGCCGATCAGCACCAGCGTTCCCGCCAACGCGAGCTTGTGCTTGCGAAAGCGCCACCACATCAGTTGCCATTGCGTGGCAACCGCGATGCGCTGCTCCGCCTGGATGCCGGCTTCCGGAGGGGCCGCGAGCTCCGCCATCACTCCCGTCCCAGACGTATTCTCGGGTCGACCCACATGAGAAGCAGGTCCGAGAGGAAGGTCCCGACGACGGTCAGCACTCCGAGCAGAAGGACGATCGTCCCGGCGAGGAACATGTCCTGGGCGATCAGGGCCTTGAGCAACAACGGGCCGACCGTCGGCAGGCTCAAGACCAGAGACACGATGATGCTTCCGGAGACCACATACGGAAGCAGGTAGCCGATGGTGCTGATGAAGGGATTGAGCGCCACCCGCACGGGGTACTTCATGATGACCCGATATTCCGGAAGCCCCCGGGCGCGCGCCGTGACCACATAAGGTTTTCGCAATTCGTCGAGCAGGTTCGAGCGCATGATGCGTATCAGCTGGGCCGTGCCCGCGACGCCCAGGACGATTGCCGGGATCGGCAGATGCTTGGTCAGGTCCCACGCCTTGGCGAAGCTCCAGGGCGCCTCGGCGAACTCTGGCGAAAACAGCCCGCCGACGTTCGCACCGAACCAGGCGAAGCCGACGTACATGACGATCAGAGCGAGCAGGAACCCCGGAATGGCCAAGCCCACGAAGCCGACGAAGGTGAACAGATAATCCAGGAAGGAATAGCGGTACACCGCCGAGTAGATGCCGATGGGCAAGGCCAGCGCCCAGGTGAATACGATTGCCGCAAGGGAGATGACGACCGTGAGCGTAAGGCGATCGCCGATCACGTCCGTGACGGGCCGTCCCCACTCCATCGCCATGCCGAAATTGCCCTGCAGCATCAGCCCCATCCATTTCATGTATTGGATGGTGATCGGCTTGTCGAGGCCGAGCTGCTCGCGCAGAGCTTTCGCCTCGCCCTCGGAGACCGCGCTTCCCGACGCCGACATCGAGGCGATGTAAGACGTCACGTAGTCGCCGGGGGGCAGATGGATGATGATGAAGGACAGGACCGAAATCGCCCAGACCGTGAGCACGGCGAGCAGCAGGCGGCGAACGATGTAGGCGAGCATGGGGCAAGCCCCTCACACCATCCCTCTCCGCGCTGGGCGGGGAGAGGGGCCCGGAGGGCGGGTGAGGGGGTAGCGACTACTTGAAGTAAAAGGTGATCGGCATCGAGGTGTACGGCGTCCGGGCGTGCTGAGCGTTCACCTGGCGGTCGGGGACGTTGCCCATGTTGTTCTTGACCAGCCGCACGCCCATGAACGCCGGCGACTGCCCGACTGTTCCGATGCTCCAGGTCTGCTCGACGATGATCTTCCAGATCTCCTTCGCGTTCTTGACCCGGTCGTCTTCCTTCGCGCCGAACGACGCGCGGAAGAGATCGAAGGCCCGGAGCATTTCCGGATCTTCCGGCTTCTTTCCCGAGGCGCCCTTGGACGCGTACCACTTGGCGTAGGCCATGCCCATGTGGCTCTCCGCGGCGTCCACGGGCAGCGCATGGCGCGGGAACAAGAACAGCACTTCCGAGCCGTCGTTCGCCCAGGTGATCATCTGGTTCTGGTTGTTTTCGTCCCGGGTGAAGGCGAGATTGCGCTCCAGTTCCTTGATGTCGACGTCGATGCCGATCTTCTTCCACTGCTGCTTGACCATTTCCCCGATCTGCGTGTAGGGAACGAACTGGCCGCCGACCGTGACCATTTCCAGCCGCAAGCGTCCCTTGCCGTCCGAGCGCAGGCGATACCCGTCGGAATCCTTCTTGCTCAAGCCCACCTTGTCGAGGAGCTCGTTGGCCTGCTTGAGATCGAGCACGCCCCACTTCTTGTTCCATTCGGGGCCGGGGCTGTAGATCGTGTCCGGCGCAGGAGCCACCGATCCGGGGGATCCCACACCGAGCCAGAAGGCTTCGTTCAACTGGTCGCGGTCGATTCCCAGCGCTAGCGCATGGCGGAAATCCTTGTTCCTGAGCAGTTTCGCGATCTCGGGATCGCCTTCATACGAGTTGCCGATGTGGATCGCGGCGTCCGCTCCGTTGAGCCCCGGGTCGAGGTGAACGGTGTAGTTCCCTTTCTTGGCGTTTTCCAGGAAGACAGGCAGCTTGGAAAGATGCATGTGCCGCTCCTGGATGTCGTATTCGCCGGCAATCGCACGCAAGTTCGCGACCTCCGCGTTTTCCGCCAGCGTCATGGTGATCCTGTCGATATAGGGAAGCTGGTTCCCCGCGGTGTCGACGCCCCAGAAATAAGGATTCCTTTCCATCGACCAGGTCGGCGTGTTGATCGGCGAGACGGTCCTCCAAGGCGTCATTACCGGCAGCTCGGGGTTCAGAGCCCAGCTGTAACGGTTCCTGAGCAGCGACACCCAGCTGTCGAAGCCGAGGTCTTTGGCCTTCTTATTCGCCGCCTCTTCGGACGAGTACTTGGGCAGGAACTGCTTCAAGTAATGCGCAGGCGCGTACGCGCCGCCCCAGTTCTGGAAGGCGCCGCGGGTGGCGAACCCAGCGCCGATGCCCGTGCTGCCCGCGAGCTGATAGACAAAGAAGGCGTACGGCTCGGGGAATTCGAAGGCGACGGTATAGTCGTCGATCTTGCGTATCTTCCCGTCCTTGCCGTCGATCTGAAACTCGAAGAACGGGGTGGGGACGATGTTCTTGTTGAGGTAGATGTCTTCGTACCAGAACACGAAGTCGTTCGCCGTGAACGGCGTGCCGTCGGACCACCTGGCGCCCTTGCGGAGGTAGATGGTGGTGGTCTTGCCGTCGTCGCTCACCTTCCAGTCACGGGCGAGGCTGGGGATGATCTTGGTGCCGGTGTAGTCGAAGGTAAGGATCTTGTCGGCAGAATTGATGCGGTTGCCGTTCTCGTGGTCGGCGGGTCCGGTGAAAGCCCTTCGCCAGTTGCCGCCGTATTTCCCGATCTCGTTCAGGGGCTTCACGACGAAGAGCTGCGAAGGTTCGGGCAATCGCTTGTCGACCGCTGGAAGCTTTCCCGCCTTCACCTGCTCGGCGAGCATCGGCGCCTCCTTGAACGATGTCGGAAAGGTCTTGGCATCGGTGATGATCGTCGGGCCCTCGAGCTTTCCAATCAGCGACGAGCCGATCTTCACCGGTGCCGGCGCCGCCGTTTGCGCGGCGGCCCCTCCCGACCCGATCGAAAGAACAAGAAGCCCGAAACCCACGAGCACAGAAACCGCGCGCATCAACTTCATTCGACCCTCCCTTTGTGTTGTCGCGTTTTGCGGGCCAGGAAGCCAGTCCCTGCTGACCCGTTCTTCTGTTGATAAATTCGCTGGCCTACTTCTCATGGTCGGCTGCTCTAAGCCGCGGCGCGCCACTTGATCGAGCAGCCGATGCTGGCTGTCTGGTTCGCCGGGCCCTTGCCGGTGCGCGCCACTTCCACCATCGCCTTGTAGAGCTCGCGAGGCGCATCCGGCTTGGGCGACCGTCCGGAGTCGTCGAGCCGGCCGCGGTACTGCAGCTGAAGCTTGGAATTGAAGCCGAAAAAATCCGGGGTGCAAACGGCACCGTAAGCCATTGCCACCGCCTGCGACTCGTCCCAGAGGTACGGAAAGGGAAAACGCATGCGCTGCGCCAGCGCGCGCATGTTGTCGAAGGAGTCCTCGGGGTAGTCGGCCGGATCGTTGCTGCAGATCGCGACCGAGCCGATCCCGTGAGTCTTGAGCTCGGAGGCGTCGCGCACCAGCTTGTCGAGCACGGCTTTCACATACGGGCAGTGGTTGCAGATGAACATGACCAGCAACCCATTGGGACCGGCAACGGCATTGCGCGCGTAACGCTTGCCGTCGGTCGCGGGGAGATCGAAATCGGGGGCGGGAAAGCCGAAATCGCACACGGGAGGCGTGGCAGCCATGAGGCGCTCCTGACGAGTTCCTGGAGTCGGTGTGGCAAAATGCTAGCACGACCGCACTGCGCCAAGCGATGCATCTGACCGTTCACGATCGGCCGGAGAGCTTTCTCGCCGCGGCCGGCTTGTTCCTGCGCCGGGCCGAAGCCGAAAACAGCGTGCGCCACGTCGTGGGCCCGCCGACGGCGTGCGAAGCCTTCGCACGAACCTGGCTCGAGCGCACCGGGCAGGACCACGCGTTGCGCTATCGCCTTCGCCACCTCGAGCTTGCGCGCTCTCCCCGCCGCCTCGCAGCGAGCGGACGCATGCGCGAGCTTCGCGCGGACGAGCACGACCTCATTCTCGACTGGCAGGCCGCTTTCATTGTCGAAGTGGGAATGCCCGACGATCCGGAGAGCGTTCGCAAGAAAACGCTGCGACGGCTGGAGCAGGGTGGATTTCGCGTCTGGGACGATGACGGAGTCGTGGCGTTCGCAGGATACGGCTCCGGGGGGGACACCGCGCGCATGGCGCCTGTGTATACGCCGCCGCGGTTTCGCTGCCGCGGCTACGCCTCCGCGCTGGTTGCGGAAATCTCCCGGGAGCTTCTCGAGGGAGGCAAGCGCGCGCTGTTCCTCACAACCGACGTTGCCAACCCGACGAGCCACAGCATTTACCAAAGGATAGGCTACCGGCCGGTCGCCGAGCACGTGCACTTGGCGCTGCTGGCGGCGACGACATGACGCCGCGCTTCTACTGCGCGATGCCGCTCGCCAAGGACACGACCATCCAGCTTCCCGAGGGGCCGGCTCGCCATGCCGTGAGCGTGCTGCGGCTGCGAAGCGGTTCGGCGATCACACTTTTCAACGGCGAAGGCGGAGAGTTCTCGGCGACGATCGAAGACGTTGCACGACGGAACATTCGCGCGCGCATCGAGTCCCACCACGACGTCGAACGCGAGTCGCCGCTTCATGTAACGCTCGTCCAGGGACTCGCCAGCGTCGAGCGCATGGACCACGTCGTGCAAAAGGCCGTCGAGCTGGGCGTCACCGCGATCGCCCCCGTGGAGACATCGCGCAGCGTCATGCGGATCTCCGGGCCCCGCGCGGAAAGGCGGCGCGAACACTGGCGACAGATTGCCATCGCCGCGTGCGAACAATGCGGCCGCAATCGGGTTCCGGAGATTCGCTTGCCCGGGGCTTTCGGCGACTGGCTCGCCGAGGCTTCGCCGGCGGCGCGTCGCTTGTTGCTGGCCCCCGACGCGACGCAATCGCTGTCCGCGCTGGAGGCGCCGCGCGGCGCGATCGAGCTGCTCGCCGGCCCCGAAGGGGGACTCTCTGCGGGCGAAGCTGCGGCGGCGCGACGGGCGGGATTCCGTGCGGTTCGCCTCGGTCCGCGGGTGCTGCGCACCGAAACCGCAGGAGTCGCCGCGCTTGCCGCGATCAACGCCCTCTGGGGCGACTGGTGATGCGCACGCGCAAGAATCGACGCGAGCTCACGCGGCGGCGCTGCTCGCTGTGCGGTACGCTCGCAGCGGCCCTGCTCGCGGGCTGCGCGAGTCAAGCCCCGCCGCCAGCCGTCGCGATCGACGCTGGCGACCCGGTCAAGGCGGCATATGTGGTGCTCGGCCCTGGCGGCGCAGCGGTCGCCCGTGTCATCACGACGTCCGCAGCGTGTCCCGAGCTCGAGGTCGACGGCGCGCGCGTGGCGATGGTCGTTCGCGCCGCGCCCGCAACGGAAGCCCTGCGCCCCACGCTCAGTGCGCCGAGCGACTCCAAGCCGTCGGCATTCCCGGTGACGACGTGCGAGGCGCATCTCGCAACGGACGTGCAGCGCGTCGGCGTGGGTGGACACGCGCTGCCCGCTCCCAGGCGCGATCCGCAGCGCATCGTGGTGATCGGCGACACGGGGTGCCGGATGAAGATATCCGATGACGCGTTTCAGGCTTGCAACGATCCTGCCGACTGGCCGTTCGCCCAGGTCGCTGCTGCCGCGGCGGCGATGCGGCCCGACCTTGTGATCCACGTCGGCGACTACCATTACCGCGAAAATGCGTGCCCGCCGGGCAATAGGGGCTGCGCCGGCAGCCCATGGGGCTACGGCTGGGACACGTGGGATGCGGACCTGTTCGCGCCGGCGCGGGCGCTGCTCGCGGCGGCTCCTTGGATCGTCGTGCGCGGCAACCACGAATCGTGCAGCCGCGCGGGACAGGGTTGGTGGCGATTTCTCGACCCGCGCCCGCTCGTCCGGGAGCGCGACTGCAACGACCCCGCCAACGACGGCATCGGCGATTTCAGCGATCCCTACGCTGTGCCGATCGCCGCCGACACCCAGCTCATCGTCTTCGATTCATCCAAGGTGGGAACCCGCGCCCTGGCCATAACCGATCCAATGTACCGCATCTACAGCGCACAGATGCGCGACGCTTTCGCGCTCGGCCGCAACGTCGACTACAACTTCTTCATGAACCATCACCCGATCCTGGGCCTTGCTCCGGATCCGACGCAGCAGCCGACGAGCGTTTATCCTGGGAACGAAGCGCTGCAGTCGGTGCTGCAGCCGATCCAGGGCCGGCAGCTCTTCCCAACGAACGTTCAGGCGCTCATTGCCGGCCACTACCACCTCTTCGAAATGGTAAGCTTCGCCACTCCGCAGCCGACGCAGTTGATCTCCGGCAATGCGGGCAGCTGGCTCTACCCCCCGCTGCCGCACCAGCTGGCGCGATCCGCGCAACCTGCGTCGGGAGCGGTGATCGAAAGCATCGTGTCGACCAGCGAGTACGGCTTCATGACCATCGAACGTGGCACCGGCGGTACGTGGCGCGTCGACGCCTGGGACCGTCGTGGCCTGCCTTTCACCCATTGCACGCTGCGCGGCGCCAAGACGCACTGCGTGCCGGAGACCCTGCCATGAAAGTGCTTCTGCCCGGTCTATTCCTAGCCGCGATTGCCATGAGTGCCTCCGCGCAGCAGCCGCCCGAGGTCCCGCTTTTCTCGAAGATGACCCCCGGCGGGGCGCCCCAGGGATGGAAGCCCTTCGCTCTGGCTTCGACCAAAAAAGACACCGAGTACGCGCTGGTCACCGAAGACGGAGTGGTCGCCCTTCGAGCCGTGGCGCACGGCTCGGCGTCGGCGATGGAGTTCAAGACACAGTTCGATCCGCACCAGTTTCCGATGATCTCGTTGCGCTGGAAGGTCGCTCAGGGCATCCCGGAGGCGAACAACGCCGATCCGAGCAAGGAAGACTCCCCGGTGCGTGTGATGATCGGTTTCGACGGAGACAGCTCGAAGCTCGGCCTCAAGGACAAGTTCAAGTCGTCGCTGGCGCAGGCTGCCTCCGGGCAGCCCCTACCTTACGCCACGCTGATGTACATCTGGGGCGAAAAGGTTCCCCTCGATTCGATTACGGTCAGCGCCCATACGTCGCGCATTCGGATGCTCGCGCTCAACGTCGACGACAAAGGCATAGGCAAATGGCAAAGCTTTACCCGGAATGTCGTCGAGGACTTCAAGCGCGCCTTCGGCGAGGAGCCGGGCAACGTGATCTCGATCCAGCTGCTAACCGACACCGACAACACCGGCGGCAACGCGATGGCCTACTACGGCGACATCAGCTTCGGTCCGCCGAAGTAGCGGCCCGAACAGCGAGCCAGGTCCCGCTCGCGAAGCGAGTGGGGTGCGAGCGACCGTGAGTGGCCGCTGCGGCCGACACGGGACGCTGCACACGCTTCGACCCGATCAAGGAGGCCGCAGTTGCCAGATTCCACCTAGTTCGCGGCGGCGCGCCAGATACTTACGGACTGTGCGGGCGGTGCGGCAGTGTTGATCGCCAAGAATGCCGGGTTGCTTGTTGCAAGTGGCGTCGGCAATCACACCCGCCGCCGTGAACTATGTGAGACGACGTCACTCAAACCATCCAACGCAAGGAGGGTCCGATGCCAAAACACAAAGCTATCGACTGCAGCCGTCGCGGGCTGCTCGTAGCGACCGGCACGCTGGCGTTTGCTGCGGCGCTCCGACCGCTCCACGTCCTCGCCCAGATTACAGGCGCCAGCAAGCTGCGCATCGGCGTCATCGGCTCGGGGCATATCGGCGGCACGATCGGCGGTTTGTGGGTCAAGGCGGGCCATCCGGTGAAGTTCTCGTCGCGCCATCCCGACGAGCTGAAGGACCTGGTGGTGCAGCTCGGTCCCCTAGCCAGCGCCGGCACCGTGGCGCAGGCGATCGACTTCGGTGATGTGCTTTTTGTTGCCGTGCCCTACGGTGCGCTGCCGCAGCTCGGCCAGGACTACGGCGCAGCTATGAAGGGCAAGATCGTACTCGACGCCGGCAACGCTTCTGCCGGTCGCGACGGCGCCGCCATCGCCGAGGAGGTAGAGCGCGACGGCATAGGGGTCACCTCGCAGAAGTATCTGCCGGGCACGCGGCTCGTTCGTGCGTTCAACACCATGTCGTACATGATTTTCGCGCGCGAGGCGAACCGCCCCGATCCCAAGCTTGCTATCCCGATCGCCGGCGACGATCCCGAGGCGGTGCGGGTGGCTGCGGGACTGGTGCGCGACGCCGGCTTCGAGCCGGTGGTGGTCGGCAAGCTTGCGGACGCACGCCGGTTCCAGCGCGGCGCGCCGGGCTACGGCCAGGCCGTAACGGCGGCCGAACTCAAGCAGAAGCTTTCGCTGGCGCCGTGACCCTGCTCCGGCGCTGGCTTGAGCAGGCAGTGCCGGCTACGCCCACGGAGCGCGCGGCGGCGCTGTGGTCGTTCGCCTATTTCTTCACGCTACTGGCGGGCTACTACGTGCTGCGGCCCCTGCGCGACCAGATGGGTATCGCGGGCGGCGTCAAGGCGCTGCCGTGGATGTTCACCGCGACTTTCCTGACGCTGCTCGTGGCGCAACCGCTTTACGGCGCGCTCGTCGCGAAGCTGCCGCGTCCGCGGTTCATTCCCATCGTCTACCACTTCTTCGCAGTCAATCTCGTGGTCTTCTGGCTGCTGTTCACCCTCGACGTCGAGACGGTGATCGTGGCCCGGGTTTTTTTCGTCTGGGTCAGCGTTTTCAACCTCTTTGCCATCGCGGTGTTCTGGTCGTTCATGGCGGATGTCTTCACCAGCGAGCAGGGCAAGCGCCTGTTTGGCTTCATCGGTGCAGGCGGGACGGCCGGGGCGCTCCTGGGCCCGGCGATCACCATTGGCCTTTCGGTGCCGCTCGGGCCTACCAACCTGCTGGTCGCCGCCGTCGTGTTTCTGGAACTCTCGGTGTTCTGCGTCCACCGGCTCGAGGGCACCGCCAACACACAACAGGGCTCGCATCGGGACGAGCGGCCAATCGGCGGAAGCGCCTTCGCGGCGCTGTCCGAGTTCTTCCGCTCGCCCTATCTATTCGGCGTCGGCGCGTGGGTCAGCCTGCTCTCGTTCGGTGCGACAATCTTGTATTTCGAGCAGGCCAACATCGTGTCGGCAACGGTGCACGGCGCTGGCGAGCAGACGCGCATCTTCGCCAGCATCGACTTGGCGGTGGGACTGCTGACGCTGGCGACGCAAATCTTCGCCACCGGGCGGCTGCTCAAGCGCTTCGGCACCGGTGTGACGGCCGGGGCACTGCCCGCCGTGTACGTGGCGGGCTTCGCGGCGCTGGCGCTCGTGCCGACGCTCGCGGTCGTCGTTGTGGCCCAGGTGGCGCAGCGCTGGATGAACTTCGCTATCGCCAACCCGGCGCGCCAGGTGTTCTTCACGGTTGTGGCGCGCGAAGAGAAGTACAAGGCGAAGAATCTGATCGACGTCGTGATCTATCGCGGGTCCGACGCATTGTATGGCTGGGTGTTCGACAGCCTGCAGGCGCTCGGGCTCAAGCTCGCTGCAATCGCGCTGTGTGCGTTGCCGGTGATGGGAGGTTGGCTCGTCCTGTCGGCAGCGCTTGGGCGGACACAGGAGCGCCGCGCCGCCCAGATCGGCGCAGCGGCGCAGGAAGGCTGACGATGACCCGGATGACCCGCCGTGAGTTCACCACATTAGCTGCGGCCACGCTTCTGGCGCCGTCCGTCTTCGCGCAAACCACCGGCGCCGGGCCCATCACCCGCGCCATCCCAAGCTCGGGCGAACGCCTGCCGGTGGTCGGCCTCGGCACCGCGAGCGTCTTCGACCGAGACGACGAAGCGACCCGGCGTGCCGCCGCCGAGGTCGTCCGCACTCTGATCGATGCCGGCGGCCAGCTTATCGACACCGCGTCCACGTATGGCGATGCCGAGAGCGTGCTCGGCAGCGTGACCGCAACAGGGGGATCGCGTAACAAGCTCTTCATCGCCACCAAGGTCGAGCAACCCGACATTTCGGAATTCAAGCGATCGCTCGCGCGGCTAAGAACAGCGAAGGTCGACCTGTTGCAACTCCACAATGTGCGAGATCCGCGGCAGTCCCTGGCGCAGTTCCGGGACTGGAAGGCGCAGGGTCTCTGTCGCTACATCGGCATTACCTCGACCTCCCACGGTGCTTTCGCCGCGGTCGAGGCGGTGCTCGAGCGCGAGAAGCCGGATTTCGTTCAGATCGACTATTCGCTCGACGACCGCTTGGCCGAACAGCGCATCCTGCCGCTCGCGGCGGAGGTCAAGGCCGGCGTGTTGACCGCCCTGCCTTTTGGTCGCGCCCGCCTGTTCCGCTCGGTTCGCGGAAAGGCGATCCCCGATTGGGCACAGGAGTTCGCGGGCAGCTGGGCGCAATTCTTCCTCAAATATCTCCTGGCCGACGAACGGGTCACAGCGGTGATTCCAGGCACGTCCAACCCAGAGCACATGGCTGACAACCTTGGCGCCATGCGAGGGCGTCTGCCCGATTCGGATCAGCGCAAGCGCATGGTGGCTTTCATCGAGAATCTCTAACTGCGCCGCCAAGACCCACGAATCTCGTGACCCGGTACCGGCGGCCGACAGGCCGCCGGGCGCAACGCATGGCGGTCGGCGGTCGCTGGTGGAACCGCGATGCCGCTGCGTGCCAGCTAGCGGGAAGCTACGTCGGCCGCGACCAGGATGCTGCAGCGCACGCGCTCGATAAGGACGGCATCGACCGATCCGCGCCACCAGCGAAGCGCAAACGACTTGCTGCGCGGATGGCCGAGGATCAGCAGCTCGATTCCGAGCTCGGCGACCAGCTTGGTCAGCACGTCGGCGGGCTCGCCGACGACCAGATGGTCGGTCACGTTGAAGCCCTTGCCCGCCAGCACGGCGTGCGCGTCTTTGAGGTCGCCCTCCATGTGCTCGCGCTCGTCGGCGAGCGCGACCTCCGGCACGTACTCGCCCGCCAGAAGGTAGGCCGACGGATAGTGGACCACCCCGGCCAGGTGCACTTCAGCCGAAGGCCCGGGCGCGAGGCGGACCAGTTCGTCGAGCGCCGAGCGCGACTCGGGCGAGCCGTTGTAGGCGACCAGGATCTTGCGGTACATGGCAACCCCCACCGATGCGATGCCGATGACGATGGCGCGCATGGTAGCCCCTTGCGGACGCGTGCGAAAGCGCTACGCGAACACGGCCTCCTTGCACAGGGCGAGCGTCAGCGTTCTGAGCTCGTCCCACACGTTGCCGCGGCCGATGCCCTTGGCCAGCGCATCGAGCGTTGCGAGCTGCACGAGCAAGCGCGGCAGCGCGTCGGGCTCGACGCGTCGCGCCGCCCGCTCCAGCGCTGCCTGGCGCTTGCCCCACGCGCGCACCGTGCGCGCCGCAACGGCGACTGGGGTCCCACCGGAGGTCGCGGCCAGCACCGCGGCAAGCGCGTGCAGATCTTCGCCTAGCTGCCACAAGATGAGCGGGACGGCCTCGCCCGCCGACTCGAGCACGCCGAGGATGCGCAGCGCGCGGCCGGCGTCGCCGGCGAGCCAAGCCTCCGAGAGCTGGAATACGTCGAAGCGCGCCACGTCGGCGACCGCCCGCTCCGCCGCGTCCGGGTCGAGCTCCCCCTCCGGCAGCAGCAGCGCCAGCTTGTCGATCTCCTGCTGCGCCGCGAGCAGGTTGCCCTCGGTGGAATCGGCGAGAAGCCGCAGCGTGTCGGCGGAAGCCCGCTGGCCGCTGCGCTTGAGGCGCTCGGCGATCCACTGCGGCAGCTCGTCGCGCTCCACCGGCTGTACGGCGACGACTACCGCAGAGCGCTCCAGCGCCGCGAACCAGGCGCTTGCTTGTGCTGCGCGGTCGAGCCGAGGCAGCGTGATCAGGGTGACGGCATCCGGGTTGGGATCCGCAGCGAAGATCTCGAGCGCGCGCCCGCCCTCTACACCCGGTTTTCCCGAAGGGATGCGCAGATCGATCAACCTGCGGCCGCCGAAAAGGCTCAGGTTGCGGCTCGCCGCGGAGAAAGCGTCCCACTTGAAACCGGGCTCCGCCACCAGGACTTCGCGATCAGCGCACTCCGCGGCGCGCGCCGCGGCGCGTATTAGGTCTCCGGCCTCGATGGCAAGCAGCGGCTCGTCGCCATGCACGACGTAGAGCGGCGCGACACCCTTGGCCAGATGCGCGGCGAGCTGGGCGAGGCGGAGTTGCATCAGCGTTAGCAGGCCCCAGGCGCGAACCTCAGGCGACCGGCTTTTTCGCGGTCTGCAGGCGCCTCACGAGCTGCTGAACCGCGTCGGTCTGCATGTCGCGCCACAGACGCTGCTCCTCGTAGGTCTTGGCCAGGACTTCCGTGTCGCTGTACGTGTAGGTGCGGCGGACCAAGATCTCTGAGGTTGGCAGCCAGTCGTTGCCTTCGTTGTCGTGGACACGAAACAGGATGCGCTTGGTGAGCAGGTACTCGAAGACCTTGCCGCCGCCGGTCAACGAAAGGATCTGCTTGTTGTCTTCGACGGTGCTCAAATCGAGCACTACCTGCGCCTTGTCGGCCGCCGCGACGAGTTTCGCGCTGCCCGCTCCTTCGAGCGCACGCTTGAGCTCCGGTGTGATCGCTGCCGTCGCCGGCGAGTTGAGGTAAAGCGACTCGAAGGTGTAGCTCGCCTCGCCGCGCAGATGGAATCCGCAGGAGGCGAGCCCTCCGGCGAGAACGGCCGTGACAAGCAGGCGCGCGATGGGCGACCGGGAAACGCCGCCGGGCACGCGATCGCGGAGCACCGACCCGCTATTCGATCTTGGCGCGCGCCAGCGACTCCAGGCGCTTGAGTTCCTGCTCGGCATCGACCTTTTCGCCGTCCGTGTACGAAATCTGCGTCGGGTACGCGCTGATCTGCACCGCTCCGCCGTCGAGGATGTACTGGTGATACTTGGCGTCCAGCGGAAGCATCTGCACGCTGCGCGCCGTCTCGCCGGCGAGCAGCGCACCCTTGAGCTCCAGCGTCGGAATCGCCGCGACATACTTGCCCGACGAGTCTCGGAACTCCACGCGCAGCCCGATCGCTTCGATGGCGCGTTTACTGCGGTTTGCGATCTCCAGCACGTAGCGCAGCGACTTGCCGGAGGGGGACTTGTCGGATTTGACCACCGTCTGCTCTCGCAGGTTCACGCTGAGAATCGACCTCGCTGCTTCGAGACGCTCCCGGATGAGCTTCTGCGCTTCGCCGACCTCGCCGTCGTAGGCCCGCTGCCGCTCGATCGCCGCAGCAAGGGTGATCTTTGGCGGCGGCCCGCCGGCGGTCTCCTGAGCCTGAACTCGCGCCAGAAAGCGCGCCAGCAGTCGGCGTTCATCTTCGCTCAACTTCGCGCTCTGGGCGTCGACGAACTCGCTTCGTGCCTTAGCGTCCAGTGGGATGGCCTGCTCCTTGGGCTCTGTCGGTCGTAGCAGGAGTATGGCGACTGCGATGCCGACGACTGCCAAGACCGCCAGCGCGATGCCGGCAACCCGTCGACGCGAGCTCGCTGCCTTGGCTGCCTGGTGTTTTTTTGCCTTCTGATACTCCTTCCACACCGTCGTGGCTTCGAGCGGGTGCGGTTCAGGTCGAGACTTGCGGGATCCGAATATGGACTTCATGCGGATATCGGAGCCAGAACGACGTTGACCAGCCGATTGGGAACGACGATCACTCGCGACGCAGCAAGTCTCGCTCCAGCGCTCGCGCCGTTGGCCTCGGCCAACGCGCGCTGAACCGGCGTGGAAGCGATCGCGGCCGCCTCAATCGCGGCGCGATCGGCGCTCGCCGCCACGGTGAGCTTGCCCCTCAGCTTGCCGTTGACCTGCAGCACCAGCTCGATCTCCTCCTGCGCGAGCGCGGCTTGATCGACCTGCGGCCATGCGGCGTCGATGATGTCACCGTGCTTGGCCGCATAGCCCACGTCCTCCCACAGCACGTGGGTGATGTGGGGAGCGACGGGGTTGAGCACGCGCAACAGCAGCGACAACCCCTCGCGATCGAGTTCGATGCTCGCAGGGGTGCCGTCGTGCGGTGCGTCTTCCAGCGCGTTGAGCATCTTCATCGCCGCGGAGACGACCGTGTTGTACTTGACGCGCTTGTAGTCGTCGCTCGCCTGCTTCAGATGCACGTGGAGCTGGCGCCTCGCTTCGCGCAGTCCCGGAGCTGCTCGAGTCCAGTCGATCTCGACCGGCGCCCGGGCAAGCGCCGCGGCGCGCTCCTGGGCGTAAGCCCACAGGCGCTTCAAGAACTTGAACTGGCCTTCGACCGCGTCGTCCGACCACAGGGCCGAATCCTCGGGCGGTCCGGCGAACATGGAGAACAGCCGCGCCGTGTCCGCGCCATACTTGGCGATCATGTCGTAGGGATCAACACCGTTCTTCTTGCTCTTGGACATGGTGCCGGTGCCGCCGTACTCGACCGGCTTGCCATCGACCTTGAGCTTGCCACCGGTGATGCGGCCCTCGGCGTCGTGAATGGGTTCGACCTCCTCGGGCGGGAAATAGTCGATGCCTCCCTTGTCGCTGCGCCGGAAATAGCTGTGGTTGAGCAGCATTCCCTGCGTCATCAACCGCAGGAACGGCTCGTCGAACTCGAGCATGCCCATGTCGCGCATCACCTTGGTCCAGAACCGCGCGTAGAGCAGGTGCAGGATCGCGTGCTCGATGCCGCCGATGTACTGGTCCATCGGGTTCCAGTA
>Ga0187778_10000033_pt1 | contig 75333 bp, 67 predicted proteins | sample 1015_Q2_SP5_20_M_FD_132418 | JGI IMG/M metagenome (GOLD analysis project Ga0187778, IMG submission 132418) | Tropical peat soil microbial communities from peatlands in Department of Meta, Colombia - 1015_Q2_SP5_20_MG | ecosystem: Environmental > Terrestrial > Soil > Wetlands > Peat | place...
GGCGCCATGTCGTTTATCGGCCTTAGCTTGCCGAAGCGAATCCCGAATCACACTGGCAAAGTGGGGAACTCTACACAAGTTTCTGGCACTAGCGACGCGTCGAAGACGCAGTTGGGGCTAATCAGGAGTATCCGAGACGTCCGGGATTTGCCGAAACGTGTGATCGGCAAGCCAGTCAGCGGCTGACGACTTCTAAGGTTCGGCGTTGCTTTAGAGTAGGCGATCATCAGGTCAATGTGCCCATCGGCGACCTCGCGGTTTTTAACACGGGCGTAATATTCGCATAGGACGATTTCGCCTCCACATACCAGGTTGCAGCTTGTCGCTTAAACGGGAGGTCTTGACATGTCATACCGCCGCCATTCGATGCTCGCGCTCGCAGGGTTATTGAGCGTCGGCCTGTTCACGGGCTGTAATTACAAGGGCGAGGAGCCGGTAAAAGAAGCCGATTTCGCCACCTCTTCTCAGGTGAAGACAGCCATCGGCGCTGCGGGAAGCACTTTTGTGAGCCCTATCATGATCCGCTGGATCAGCACTTATCAACAAGGCCATCCGGCCACGCAGATCAACTACCGAGCCATCGGCAGTGCCGCGGGCTTGAATGAGTTAAGACAAGGCACACTGGAAATTGCAGCGAGTGACGCGCCTCTGAACGATAAGCAATTGAAAGACATGGCTGCTATCATTCAGGTGCCCGTGGCAGCAGGTCCAGTGTGTGCCGTCTACAATCTTCCGGGCCTTAAGTCGCCACTGCGTTTAAGCGGCCCGACGCTAGCCAGAATTTTTCTGGGGAAGATCATTAGCTGGCAAGACCCAGCGATTGCGCGTGAGAATCCGGGGGCGCAGTTGCCACACGCAGCCATCATCGTCGTGCATCGGTCAGATGGTAGCGGAACCACCAGCATCCTCAGCACTTATCTGGCAAAGGTGAGTCCAGAGTGGTCTCAGACCGCTGGCCAAGGGCTCTCCATAAAATGGCCGGTCGGGATTGGGGCACAAGGGAGCAACGGAGTGTTGGATTTTGTAAGCCAAAATGTTGGCACGATTGGCTACGCCGAACTGAACTACGCGAAGGAACGGCATCTGCCGGTCGCTTCGATTCAGAATCGCGCTGGCAACTTTGTGGTGCCGAGCCCAGCCACAGCCACAGCAGCAATCGAGTCCTTCAATGAGGCTCTCTCTAAGGATATGCGTGCTTCGGTCGTGGATCCACCCGTTTCCGCCAAAGAAGCCTATCCCATTACCGGCTTGACTTTTTTCATGGTCGCCAAGGATGGAGTCAACTCCGCAGAGCGACAGGCCATTAGGGACTTCATCCAATACACCGTCAGCGGAGGTCAGGATCTTGCAGAAGGTCTCGACTACGCGAAACTGCCCAAATCGATTCAGGATCGCGCCCTGGGCTTGCTTGGTGAGATGCAAAGCAACGGCCAGCCCATCAAATCGACCTGATATGGCGGAATGAGCCGAAGCCCGAACTTCTTGCAGTCATCTGGGAGCTGTCAGAGCCCTACGCTCTTGCCAGGTATTCTGCAACCACTTTTGCGCAGGCTTCGACAAATTCCTGTTCTGATTTGGGGAACGAGTCCACGAAATAGCTCTCTACATCTAACTCTGCCGCGACTTTGTTTTTTACGAAAATGGGCACAACCATTTCGGATTTCACCGTCGACGTACCCGCAAGATAGCGCGGATCTTTGGAAACGTCCTGCACCACCACGACCTGGCCGCTGCTGGCAGCCGCGCCGCAGAGTCCGTTGGTGAGCGGAATCCGTGCGTTCGGCGTAAAGCTGCCGGCGTAGGGTCCGACGATCAGATAGCCGGCGTCCGCGGGGTCCACCAAATAAAATCCTACCCAATTGTAGCGCGTCATCTTTTCGTGAAGCCGCTTGGTGATCTGCTCCATAACGGCTTGGGCGGTTGTAGCAGTTCGGGCAATCTCCTGGAGTTCCTTCAAAACCTCTTGTTGTGCCGGCGTCATGGAGTGGACCTTTGTTGTGAGTGAGTATCTTTGTCGATCTTCGTCGCGCTAAGAATCCGCGCGCCTCACAGTTTACACGAACGCCGTAAGGCGCCATCCCCACGCTTTTTGCGCGCTTGCTCAAAAAGCTGCCGCCATTGAAGCGCTTCCAGAAGCGTGTTCCTCGGCCTGTGTTCTTGTAACAAGATGTGGGCTGCGGTTGACAATTGTCGATGGAATTGCATTAAATCGTTTTAATTGAGACTCGCACCAAAGGGTGTGAAAGAATCGTTGCGGCCATGAAGGAGGGTTCTATGCGCGGGGGGAGAAGAAATTTGGCAGTCGTGAGCGTTGCGGTTTGCGTAGTGTTGTGCACAGCAGGCGCCGTGGCCGCGCAAAACATCGTTGTCGATGCGACGCCCAGTCATGTCCTGAACACTTTCAGCCCCCCGCATACCCTGGGCGGGGCGATTGACCGTTTACGAGCCGGCACCGGAGCGCCTGGAAACGAAGAAACTACGCGCCTCACCAAAGAGCAGGTCGACAAAAACACCGACGCGCTGCTCAGCAATCCCGTGTTGAATGAAATTCTCGGCGCGGGATGGCAAACCGTCACGTACCGGCAGAACACCGAATTGATGGTCGAGGCCTGGCACTGGAATGCCGCGGGCACCTGGAGCAATGCCGAAAAAAAAGAAGGATACTTCACGGGAAGCGCAGAGCTGGGACAGCCTATCCGGCACTCTTACGCGTATCCGTTGCCGCATCGCGGGTTCAGTCGTGGCGATGGCAACGGCTGGTCGCGATTGACCGACGGCGACCCGAATTCCTACTGGAAAAGCAATCCCTATCTCACAAAAGCCTTCACCGGCGAGGACGACTCGCTTCATCCGCAGTGGGTCATGATAGATCTCGGCGAAAAGGTCCCGGTAAACGCCATTCGAATTGCCTGGGCCAATCCATATGCGCGCCGCTATGCGGTTCAATTTTGGACCGGCACTCTCGAGCCGTTTTACGACGGCACGATGAACGGCACGTGGGAGACTTTCCCGAAAGGCTATGTCACCGATGGGAAAGGCGGCACCGAAACACTGAAGCTAATTACAGGAACGGTCGTCACACGCTATTTGCGCATTTGGATGACAGAATCCTCCAACACGTGCGATTCGCACGGCTTCGCCGACAAGCGCAATTGTGTTGGTTACGCGATCAGCGAATTATATGTGGGCACGCTCTCGGCGAGCGGCTTTTTCAACGACGTGGTGCAGCACCTGCCAAGCCGCCGGCAAACCGTTACCTGGCCGTCCTCCGTCGATCCCTGGCATGCGGAAACCGATTTGGAATATTCCCGCGGCGATCAGATTGGCTTCGACCTCTTCTTCATCAGCGGAATCACCCGCGGCCTGCCAACCATGGTTCCCATCGCCATGTTGTATGCGACGCCGGAGGATGCCGCTGCGGAGATCGCCTATCTTTACAAACGCCACTACCCCATTTCGTGGATCGAGATGGGCGAAGAGGCCGACGGGCAACACATGCTGCCAGAAGATTACGGCGCGTTGTACATCCAGTTCGCGGACGCAATTCACAAACTCGTGCCGGAAGCGAAGCTGGGTGGCCCTGCGTTTGAAGGAACATTTGGCGACGTGCAGGTCTGGCCCGACAGCCTGGGCCGCGTTTCTTTCCTGGGCCGCTTCCTCGACTACTTGAAAGCTCACAACCACCTGAACGACTTCACGTTTTTTTCCTTTGAGCACTATCCGTTCCAGGAAAAAGGAATGATTGCTTCATGGAACGACTTGCTGATCGAGCCGACTTTAGTTCACAACGTGGTGCAAGCTTGGAAAGACAATGGCCTCCTGCCAAATCTTCCCTTCTTCATGACCGAAGGAAATATGGGCGGCGGGAGCGGCCCGGGCGATGTGAAGAGCGGATTGTGGCTCGCCGATTATGTGGGCGCGATGCTCAGCGAAGGCGCGGGCGCCACCTACTATTTCCATTACATGCCTACGCCGGGCGGCCGCGGCGGATTTCTTGCTCTCGACAAAGACTATCGGGTAACCAACTATCCGCCGCAGTATCTCACGGCGCAGGTCATCACCAAAGAATGGGTGCAGCCATTGGACGCCCCACATCGCCTTTTCCGTGTCTCCAGCGACGTGACCGACGACAGCGGCAACACTTTAGTGACAGCTTACGCTTTGCAACGGCCCGACGGGCAGTGGTCGGTCATGCTGATCAACAAGGATCAGGCCAACGAGTATGCCGTGCATCTGACGTTCGCGGACAATGATAGCGGACACACGCGCCACTTTACCGGGACCGTAGACCGGATCACTTTTGGTGCTGCGGAATATCAGTGGCACGCCGATAAGAATGGCGTCGGACACGCCGACCCGGATGGCCCACCAAGCAAATCCACAGTTTCGGCAAACGTCGGCACAACCTACCAGTTGCCGAAAGCGTCTATCGTAGTGCTCAGAGGTCGGATTTCCGATTAGGAATATTCGCTTGTGTTCGGCCCCAGGCCACAGGCGCCGCTGCAGCGGCGGTCCGGTACCGGGGACGTTCGCGAGTCAATGGCTCGCAAAGCTCTCACCTAAATCAATTGCTTTCTCTCGTGCAAACACATTAGCTTCAGGCATAAACCGACTGTTCAAAAACTATTCGTGCGAATGTAATTTGGAATTGACATTTGTCTTGTATCCACCCTTATGGAAGTGTTTCTGCGCTGAATGACCGCGCGCTCCTGCGGCCGACTTGTGAACTAACCTCGACACTCGCGCGGTAACAAGCTTCCATTCTCCGAAAGGAATACACATGAACAAAAAGCATTGGGTGAAGAGCCTTTGCGCTTCCTTGGTTGCAGCCGCATTTGCGCTGCAACCCGTGAGCGCAATGGCGCAAGATGGAAAACACGGCGATCATGACTTTGATCGGGACAAGAGCCACCTCAGTCATCACGAAAAGATCGAGCTGCTGCGCCACAAAGTGAAGTATGTGTTCGTGATTTTCCATGAAAATGAATCGTTCGACCATTATTTCGGCACCTACCCGGGCGCCAATGGCCTGTTCAGCGCGCCGCACGACGCCACGCCCGCGAACGCGACGCCCAGCTTCGTGCAAAAATACCTCGATACCTCGCTCAACACTGTGACCATCTCCCCTTTTCTGATGCCGCAAGCGGTTCAAACCTCTTCGGGTACGATTGTGCCGATCTATCCCGCAGACGAGATTTCGGTCGATCACAGCCATCAGGGCATGGCAAATGGCCTGAACATTGACGCGACGACGGGGGTGGCCGCCAATGACCGATACGCGATGGATCAAGAGGGCCTAACGACCGACGAGTCCGGCAACATCGTAACGAGCAAGGGCACGCCGGCGACCGCAATCTCACTCGCGCAAAAGCAGAAAGCTATGACAGATATCGGCCACATCGATTGCGACACGATTCCCTTCATGTGGCACTGGGCGAAGCACTTCGTGCTGTTCGATAACTTCCACCAGTCAATCGTCGGACCGTCGACCCCGAATGCGATCGCGCTGATCGCCGGTCAGTCCGGTCAGACGCAATGGGCGCTTCACAACGATCAAGGCGCTACCGTAACCTATGCGAACCCGGCGTTCCCGAACCCGCTTGGCGCCAGTTTCGGGTCGATGGTCATGCCATCCACCAGCAATGCCTACGTCCCGATTGTCGCCGATCCAGGCCCGTTTCCCGGCTCAAACCTGGACACGAATACCATCAAGCCCCCGTTTAACTTCGACGAAAATCCAGCCAACCCCTCGCTCAATCTGACCTTCGCCACTCAGCCGCTATCGTTTATGGGTCACAACATCAAGGACATCATCGCGAACGACCCGAACCCCGCCGCTGACTTGCTGGATGTCCAGCACGATATCGAGACCATTGCGTCCCACGACCCGGCGGTCAACTGGGGTTGGTTTCAGCAGGGGTTCAATGGCAACGATACGCCCGACCCCTTCGAGCCGCAAAACTCGACCACGCCAAACCCGACCCACGACCCGGGCCTGAACACTGGTTATGTGTTGCATCACAACGGTCCACAGTATTTCGGCTATCTCGCCGACAATCCGCAAGTCCTGGACAATAACCTGCACGGCGCCAAGGACTTCTTCGATGCCGTGGAAAACAGAACGCTGCCACGCGATGGCGGCGTGTTCTATCTGCGCGGCGGCTACGACAACAATGATGGGCTGGTGCCAGTTGATCCAACACCTGCTATCCAGCATGCGTTCATCGGCAACGACGATCATCCGGCCTACTCGGATCAACAGATCTCCGAGGCGTTCGCCGCCAGGGCCATCAACGACATTGCTAACAGTCCTTACTGGGCGGAGAGCGTGATTATTATCACGTACGACGAGACCGACGGGTTTTACGACCATGTTTCACCGAACCGGCGCAGCACTTTCGCCGACGGCTCTCAACTCGCGGCTGGTCCGCGTATACCAACACTACTGATCTCGCCCTATGCAGCGTCCGGCAAGATCTCACATCGCTACAGTGAGCATGGCTCAGTGATCAAATTCATTAACGAGCTATTCGGCCTCGTGCCGCTGGCCTCGCTCCCGGACGAAAAGCGTGGGCGCGAGTTGGGCCTTTTGACATTGGGACAGCCAAACCTCGGTCCTTCCGATGATCCCGACAACGAGGTCGGCGACCTGACGGAAGCGTTCGATTATGATGTTTTGCGGGGGCATGAGCAGCCAATCTCCAGCTCACGGGCAGCGATCTCGCCGACAGTGGTGCAAACGCTGCCTCATTTCGCGACCGCCAACTATTCGCCAAACGGCTATACCAATGGTGCATGCGCGGCGATCCACATTTTGCCGACCGACTTCCCGTCTTGGGAATCGTACCGAGCGGGTGAGCCGACCGACCCGTATCCGGTTGACGTAAATCCGCGTCCAACCCAATCGCCCGGCACGCCTACCTCCGGAACCTGGAAACCTTGATTCATTCTCCGTTGAGGTATAGCCTGCGGGCCGGAAATCATCCGGAAAGGACGGGGGGCTTGTCCCTCCGTCCTTTTCTCGCTTCCTCTTCGTCGGGTTTGTAGATGCGACGTTTACTTCTGAGTCTTCTCGCCGGCGGTTTATTGGCGCCCGCCAGCGTTGTCCATGCTCAAACTCTAGAGTCCATCCGCGCCGCTCACCACATGGAATGCGGCACGGTCGAAAGCGCCGACGACTGGAATGGAGAGGACGTCCACGGCAACCTCTCAGCGCTGGAAGCCGAAGTTTGCCGTGCTGTCGCAGTGGCTATTTTCGGTGACGCTCACACCCTAACGATCCAGGTCTTCCCAGGGGAGCCAGAAGCGTTGAGCGCGCTAAAGGCGGGCACGATCCAACTTGCGGTAGGCATTTCGCCTTCGGCATCGACGGCGACGCATTTCGGCGTAGGGTTCGGACTTCCAGTCTTCTTTGACTCCCAGCGTTTGATGGTCTCGAAGCGAAGCGGCATCACCGAACTGAAGGGCCTGCGCGACAAGCTTATCTGCGCACTGGACATGAGCCCGCCCGAGCGGGCGCTCCACGATGAAATGACCGCGCGGGGAATTCCATACGCGCTCCAGTCTCACTCCGAGCAAGGCGAAATGGACGCGGCCGTGGCTGTCCGCCGATGTGAGGCGGGCACCGCTCTGGAGTCGCGACTGGCCCAGTCGCGCGCTAACTTTCATGCGGTGACCAGCGATTTCGTATTCCTGCCGGAACGGTTCGGCCTATACCCGGTTGTCCCCGCTTATCGCTATGGCGATCAGAAGTTCGGGCTGTTGATCGATTGGACGGTCAGCGCGTTGATCGAGGCGGAAGCGCTGGGGATCACCCAGGGCAACGTGGCAACGGCGGTGAAACGCGAAGACATGCGGGCCGAGCAGTTGCTTGGGCACGACTTCGCGACTGCTCAGGCGTTGGGGCTGGCGCACGATTGGGCAGCCAAGGTCATCGCTGCGACCGGCAATTATGGCGAGATCTTTCAACGCACAACGGGTAGGCCCTACCATCTGGATCGGGGTTTGAATGCGCTTTGGACCCAAGGCGGCCTCATGTGCGCTCTCCCCATGCGCTAAGCCGCAGAGACAAATTTCAAATTTCAATTCTTCCCAAACCTCAGAAGGTATCTGTGTTCTTCCACAAGCCACCAGTCGCCAATCACGAGTCACGTTTTTTCATGTGTTATGATTCTGTTCGCTCCGAAAGCGAGAGCTTCATGACCGCGCGCCTTCTCGATGGCCTGAAAATCCGGGACCAAATCTTCGCCGAGCTGCAAGACGAAATTCGCGCCCTTGTCGCCGCTGGCATTCGTCCAGGACTTGCCGCTGTCCTCGTGGGCGAAAACCCCGCTTCGCAACTCTACGTGAAAAGCAAGATTGCCGCGTGCGAACAGCTCGGTCTCGCAAGTTGGCTTCACACTCCACCGGCAAGCGTCTCGACCGAAGAACTGCTCCGCCTTGTCGATGGCTTGAATCGCGACAACAACGTCGACGGCATTCTCGTGCAGCTCCCGCTTCCTCCCCAGGTCGACACCAAGTGTGTCCTCGAAGCAGTCGATCCCTCGAAAGACGTCGACGGTTTCCATCCCGTGAGTCTTGGCCGCCTCGTCAGCGGGCGCCCCGGGCTCGTAGCCTGCACTCCCGCTGGGTGCATGGAAATTCTGCGCCGCAGTGACATTCCCATCGAGGGCGCCAACGCCGCCGTCCTTGGCCGCAGCGACATTGTCGGCAAGCCGATGGCGCTGCTGCTCATGCACGCCAACGCCACGGTCACCATTTGCCACTCGAAAACGCGCGACCTTCCCGAAATCGTTCGTCGCGCCGACATCGTTGTCGCGGCTATGGGCAAGGCCGGTTTCGTCCAAGCCAATTGGCTCAAGCCCGGCGCCGCGGTCATCGACGTCGGCACCAATACCATCAAGGATTACGCGGAAGCCGAACGGCTCTTGCGCAACTTCCCTGCCCGCCTCGAAAAATTCCGCACCAAAGGTTCCGTCCTCGTTGGTGACGTTCATCCCGACGCTCTCAACGCCGCCGGCGCGCTGACTCCTGTTCCTGGTGGCGTCGGCCCCATGACCATCACCATGCTCATGAGCAACACCGTCAAGGCCGCCCGCCTCCGACGGGGTGCGCCGGAATTTTCCGCCACGCAAACCACTGCGACGGCACGGTAAGCACAGAAATGCTGCGGCTTGGACTCACCGGTGGAATCGCCAGCGGCAAAAGCGCCGTTGCTGTAATGCTGCGCGATATGGGCTTTCCCGTGCTTGACGCGGACTCGCTGGCGCACAAACTCATCGAACCCGGCCAACCTGCCTACGATGAAGTTCTCCGCGAATTCGGCCCCGCAATCACCGACTTCCAGGGCAGCATCGACCGCGCTAAACTCGGCGCGGTTGTGTTCGCGGATTGCGCGAAGCTCGATCGCCTCAACGCCATCATTCACCCGCGCGTCTCTGAAGTAGTCTTCAGGCAGTTTGACGAATGGGCACGCCAAGGCACACGTGACGCTGCGTTTGTCGAGGCGGCTCTGATCATCGAGTCGGGCATTCACAAGAAGCTCGACGGCTTGGTGGTGGCCTGGTGTGAGCCAGAGCAGCAACTGGAGCGCCTCGTGGCGCGCGGCCTCAGCGACGCGGAAGCTCGTCGCCGCATTGCCGCACAAATGCCTGTCGAGGAAAAGCTGCGGCTCGCCACGGAAACCATCGACTGCTCGGGATCTCTCGAACAAACACGCCAGCAAGTCCGGGCGCTCGCCGCCAAGCTGCGACGCCGCGAAGCCGCGCGGTGACCGGCTCCTGCAATTTGCCTATACTAAGGGCATCGAAGAAACAAAGGGAAAACTTCCATGACTCCGTTCTACAAATCCAATCGCGCGCGTATTGTTCTTGCCGCGCTCATTCTGATTCTCGGCGCGTACTGGGCGGGCGCTCGTTACGGCCCTCGCCAGCCCGCCAGCGTTGAAGCCCTGCCGCGCACCGCCCCGAATTTACCCGCTACGGCACAGCACGACGCCGAGTTGACCGAAGACGAATCCATAAACGTGAGAATCTACCGCCAGGCTTCGCCCGCAGTCGCGAACATTCTCACTGAGGCCACGGAGTATGATTTCTTCATGGATCCGGTGCCCGTCAAAGGCGCTGGATCTGGATTCATCATGGACGCCCGCGGCTACATCCTGACGAACTACCACGTGGTCGAGGGTGCGCAGTCGATCGAAGTAGTGCTGGGTGATCAAACCCGCTATCCGGCAAAATTCATTGGCGCCGACCAAATCAATGATGTGGCGCTAATCAAAATTGATCCCAAGGGGAAACACCTGACCGTTTTGGAACTCGGCGATTCCGGAACTCTCCAGGTTGGGCAGAAGGTCCTCGCCATCGGCAATCCGTTTGGAGTCTTTCAGTCCACGCTCACCACCGGCGTTGTTAGCGCAGTTGGCCGCACAGTGCAAACGAGCCAAAGCACGGAGATCGAAGATGCAATTCAAACCGACGCCGCAATCAATCGCGGCAATTCCGGAGGTCCTCTCATCAACTCGCACGGCCAGGTAATCGGCATCAACACCGCGATTTACACGCCGTCCGGCACCACGGCGGGAATTGGCTTCGCGATTCCTATTAACCTGGCAAAGAGCATCGCCAACGATTTGATCAATGATGGGCGCGTCCACCGCGCTTTTATAGGTGTTCAAACCATCCCGATCTCCGGCGGTCTGGCCGAAGCTCTCGACTTACCGGTTCAAGAAGGCTTGCTCGTTGAGACCTTAACCAAGGGCGGGCCGGCTGCCACGGCCGGAATCCATGGCGGAGATCGTGTGGCGCAATCGGGAATGCTCCGTTTTTATATTGGTGGAGATGTGATCGTGGCCATGGACAACCAAAAAGTCGTGACTCAGTTTGACGTAAATCGTGCGCTCAACCATCACCGGCCGGGCGACACAGTGAATGTAACCGTCTATCGCGGCGGAAAAAAGATGGACATTCCGGTGAAGCTCGGCGAACGCCCCGGCAATTGAAATCAGTTTTCAGTTTTCAGTTCTTGGTCGCCGGTTCTTGGTTATTAATTTTGGTTCCGAGTTTGAGGCGGCAAGACTCGGAAGAAATGACAGGCTGCCCGACGGAGAAAAAATAAACCCCAAAGATTTCCACGAATGGATCGCATTTCCAAAACGTTGAACAGCGTCTTGCGACTGACAACTGACGACTAAAAACTGAAAGCTGCACTTAGCGGCTGAAGGAGGCGTGGTGCTGCGCCCGAACATCGTCGGTGAGGAGGAACCAGCCTTCGGCGAGGTCGCGGACACGTTCGAGTTCGCGTTGCATTTCGGCGTGCTTGGCTTCCATCACTTCGGCATTGGCGTCGGCGGGCACATAAATCGGCGGAGCAAACAAAATCACAGCGCGGGCGAAAGGCCTGGGCAGGAGAAAATGGTCCCAAGTGTTTGTAAACGTCTTGCCGCGGTCGACGCCAATGTGAAACACCATGACGGGGCAGCCGGTCTTTCGGGCGAGCATCACCGGCCCGGGCTTGGCGACATAACGCGGTCCTCGCGGGCCATCAATGGTGAAAGCGCAGTCGACACCTTCTCCCAGCCGCTTTGCCATTACTACGAGCCCACGTAGCCCGCCTCGCGAGGAGCTCCCCTGGGCGGTCCCGAATCCCAGCCACTCGATCACCTTGCGAGTCCACTGTCCATCGAAGGCGGTCGTATTCATTACCACGACGCCGTGATTGCGGTGCCACCAGACAATCGGCAGGATAATGCGGTGCCAGAAGGCCCAGATGATCCGCTTGCCAGAGGCGTGAACGCGTTCGGCGTGCTGCCACCCCAAAACTTCGTAGCGCAGCGTCGGTCCCAGCACGCGAATAACACTATAGACGGCGGCAGCGATGAACGGAATTTGGACGCGTCGCGACCATGGTAGTTGCGGCAAGCGCGTGTCGTAATGGACGTTGACCGGCTCCGAGGCCGATTCTTTCAGGGGCTCGATTGCTGCGTCTACTTTCATCATGGATGCCGCTGCGAAACTCAGTGCAGGCAACTTCCGGTGCCTCATCCCAGTTCTTATCTCCCTGGGTGACCGCGCTCGTACCAACGTATAGTATAGGTGAGAGTGTCCCTCTTTGCTCCAGAGCTGAAACCGAGTGCCGCCGCTTCTTTATTTGAGCAAATTGCAACGATGCCTCGCACTGACCGTTGGGGGCGTGTTTTTTTCCATTTTCATCCTCGCTAAGGCGTTTGCCCAACAGACCGATCAAGTGCCTTACGATGCGGTAGGTGTGATTGAGGGCGATTCGATCATTGTTACCGGTCCGGTGAACATGGAAATGGTGCACGGCCAGGTGAAGACGATGCTGCGAAGCGGCAGCGACGTGCGCGTCAAATCCGGAACGGCCAAGATCGACTTGGTGGATGGCGGGCAAATTCAGATCTGCGGGCCGGCGCATTTTTCCGTGCTCACTTCGGGCCGTTCGCTGACGGTTGCACTGGAAGAAGGAGCGATCCACGCGCATATTGAGCGAGGGCCGACGCTTACGATCTACACCGCACAAATTCAAGCGCGCACGATCGCGATCGGAGACGGACCGCAGGACGTGCAGGTGGGAATCGAATCGTCCGGAGAAATGTGTCTGCGCGCAAATCGCGGGGCGATCCGGGTGGAACAGCAGCTCACCGGTCAATCCGTGATTATTCCTCAGCTGGGTGATGTGCAGCTCCTCAACGGCCAGCTAGAAGGATTGCAAAGCGGCGCTGGCCATTGTACCTGCGAGCTGGAAAGCGTGAAGGCGGCTCCTGAACCTCAACCGTCGATCACCCTTTCGGCTGTCGCGGCGGCGCTGGACGCGGCGCCGGCCGCGGAAAACGCTCCATCGAAGGAAGAGCCGATCTATCAAGTAATCATGCCGCCGCTGGTGTACGACGCGAAAGCGAAGGCGCACACGCCGCTGGACCCGCAGATGATTCTGCTGGTGCGGCGAGCGCGCGTCCGATCAACGCTGATTTTCCAGGGCCGCGTGGTAGGCGAAGTGGTGGCCGCGCCGCCCGCAACGCAATCGCCCGCGGCGGCAGCGCGGCAGACGCAGGGTGATGTGGCAGGAAAGAAAACGCCAGAAGTAACACCCAAGCCTGCAGTGCCCGCGGTGAAGCCAGCAGCCTCCGCGAACAATTCGTTTACGGACCGCGTCCGTAGCTTTGTACGAAAACTCTGGTCGAAGTGATCTGGGCAGGCTACATGCCTTCGTAGTTGGGGCCGCCGCCGCCTTCGGGAACGACCCAGTCGATAATCTGATAAGGATCAGCAATGTCGCAGGTTTTGCAGTGGACGCAATTGGCAGCGCTGATTTTGAGTTTTGGCGCGCCGCCGGATTCACTGACCATTTCATAAACCGCCGCGGGACAAAAATACTGGCACGGATTGCCGTACTCGACCACGCACTTTGTGGAGCAGATATTGGTGTCGGCAACGCGAAGGTGGCACGGCTGATCTTCTTCGTGACGCGTGCCGGAGTGATAGACATCGGTCAGGCGATCGAATGTGAGCTTGCTATCGCCTTTGAAGCGCTCGGGGGCAGGGCGGCCATTAATTTTCTGGTACGCCTCGTTGCCGGTGTGCGCCCGCATGGGATCAATGAGGCCGCGGCCGCCCGTGATTTGCTGAAATGCAGTCTGAAAAAATCCGCCGAGCATGCCGTGCTGGAATGACTGATGAAAATTGCGGACTTTCCAGAGCTCTTGCTTGATGTAGCTCTGCTCGACCTTTTTCCGGAAAGCGCTGAGTGTTTTTGAAGTGGTGTCGCCGGACTTGAGCGCTTCGAAAATGGTTTCGGCGGCGAGCATACCGCTCTTCATCGCGAGGTGAATTCCCTTGAGACGCTGCGAATCGAGAAAGCTGCCGGAATCGCCGATAATAAGCGCGCCGTCAACATAACTGCGCGGCATGGCGTACCAGCCGCCATAAGGAAGCGACTTTGCGCCGTAACGAACAAGCTTCCCGCCATCGAGAAGTTTTTTCAGGAAGGGATGCGTCTTCCAAGTTTGAAACGCGGAGTGCGGGTCGAACTGCGGGTTGGCGTATTCGAGGGCGATGACGAGGCCGATGGAGACGCGGTTGTTAGAGAGCCCGTAAATCCAGCCGCCGCCGTACATGCTCGTGGGAACAGGCCAGCCCAGCGTGTGCGCGACGTAGCCGGGCTGGATGCGGCCGGGCTGCACGTCCCAAAGTTCCTTGATGCCGATGCCGTAGCTTTGCGGGTTGAGGTTGTCGAGTTTTTTTGCGGCGACGAGTTTTTTGGTGAGCGAGCCGCGCGTGCCTTCGGCGAGGACGGTGACTTTGGCGCGAAGTTCGTAGCCCGGCGTGAAGTTGTCCTTGGGCTTGCCGTTTTTGTCGAGGCCCTTGTCTTCGGTGATGACGCCCGCGACGCCATCACCCTCGTAAACCAGTTCGGCGCCGCCAAATTCCTTGAAGACGTTGACACCGGCCGTTTCCACGAGGCCGCCAAGCCATTTCGTAATTTTGCTGAGCGAAACGACGTAGTTCCCTTTGTTTTGGAACGGCGGCGGAGTGATCGGAAAACGCAGTGAAGAATTTTTCGTAAAGAGCAGCGCCGCGGAATCGGTGACAGGAGTATCCAGCGGCGCAGATTTCTCAAAATCAGGAACGAGTTCGGCGAGCGCTGTGGGATTCATGATCCCGCCAGAAAGCTGGTGCGCTCCGATTTCGCGCCCTTTTTCGAGGACGTAGATGTTTTCCGCCGAGAGCGCAGCGCCGTCCTGGGCTGCTCCTCCAGACTCGTTGTGCTTTTTAATGAGATTTGCCAAATGTAATGCGCAGGAGAGCCCGGCCGGGCCCGCTCCAACGATCAGGACATCCGCCTCGAGTTGTTCCCGTTGAACAGTCATACTCTAAAGTGCTTATGCTGACTTGGCTTTTTCCAGGGCTTCGGTGAGGGCGGGCATGATTTCAAAGATGTCGCCGACGACGCCGTAATCGGCGATTTCGAAAATGGGCGCGTTGGAGTCTTTGTTGATGGCAACAACCGTGCGCGCGCCTTTCATGCCCACAACGTGCTGAATCGCGCCACTGATGCCGAGCGCGAGGTAAAGTTTTGGCGCAACCGTCTGACCGGAGCTGCCGATCTGCCGCTCCATGGGGAGCCAGCCTTCATCGCAAATAGGACGCGAAGCGGCGATTTCCGCGCCGAGCGCTTTGGCCAGCGATTCGGCTTGCGGAATATTTTCCGGAGCCTTGATGCCGCGTCCGATGGCGACGATGAGTGGCGCTTGCGTGAGATCGACTGCAGATTTTGCTTCCTTGAAAAGTTCGAGCGGCTTGGTGCGAATTTGTTCGGCGCTGAGCGTGACGCCAACAACGTTGACGGGAGCCTTGCCGGAAGGATGCGCGGCGAGCAAGTCGGCTCGGAATGCGCCGGACTGAAAGGAAGCAAACCATGGCGCGGCGCCAGTAAACGTGACGTCCGCAGCGGTTTTGCCTTGGAACATCTGGCGAACGAAAACGAGCTTGCCGCTTTCGTTGCGGACGCCAATGCAGTCGCCAATCATGCCCTTGCCGAGCATAGCGGCGAGCTTGGGAGCGAAGTCGCGCACTTGATAGGTGTGCGGGAACAGAACAAGGTCGGGCTTGGCGGATTCGATGACTTGCTTCAGCGCGACACAGAAACCATCGGGCGTGTAAGCTTCAAGCAGATCATGCTCGACACGCAAAACTTCTGCCACATTTTTTGTGGCCAATTCATCGGCGAACGCAGAAACGTTCTTGCCGATGACCAGTGCGCCGATCGTGCTCGAGGTGTCCTTGGCAATTTGTTGCGCCGCGACCAGCGTTTCAAAACTGGCGTTATTCCACTTGCCTTGCCGCAATTCGGTGACAACGAGGATATTCATGGCTAAATCACCCGCGCTTCGAACTTCAATTTCTCAACCAACTTCGTGGCGACTTCTTTCGGAGCCCCTGTCAGGAATTCCGTCTTCTTGGTTTTCGTTGGCACGTAAATCTTTTCAATCTTCTGAGTTGGTTCTGCCGAAACACCAAGCGATTCCCGCGTAATGGTCGCAATTTCTTTTTTCTTCGCGGCCATGATGCCTTTCAACGTGGCGTAGCGCACTTTGTTGATGCCGGACTGAATCGAAAGCACGGCGGGCAGTGGGCATTCCATCCACTGAAACCAGCCGGCTTCGAGCTCGCGTTTGAGCTTCATCTTTCCGTCCTGCACTTCGATTTGCATGATGATGGTGGCGTGCGGGCGGTCGAGCAAACCGGCCAGCAACACGCCGGTCTGACCAAAACCGTGGTCGTCGCTTTGCAGCCCCGTCAAAACGAGATCCGCTTTTTCCTTTTGAATGGCTGCCGCCAGCGCCTTCGCCGAACCAAGCGGATCGAGTTGCGCGAAATTATCATCGGCAATATGAATCCCGCGGTCAGCGCCCTTCGCGAGAGCTTCCTTGATGGTTTGCTTGACGCGCTCTGGCCCTAACGAGAGAGCGATCACTTCGCCGCCGTGTTTTTCTTTCAAGCGAAGCGCTTCTTCGAGCGCGTAACTGTCCGGTTCATTCATTTCAAATCCGATGTCAGATTCCTTGATCCAGTTCCCGGCGATGGCGAGCGGCGCGTCCTTCGCCGGAACCTGTTTGATGCACACGATGATGTTCACGGGTTTCTTCCCTTTACGTTAGCTTGCGAAAAGGATTGGTTTTCCGCCTGAGCGGAGCGAAGGAACTCAGACTCGCATCTGGCGGCCGAGTTCGTCACAGTTACGATTTTCGCCGAACCTAAGCGGCGGCTTCGGCCTGCCCCTATGATAGCGCGAAGCGCAGCAGTTCTCTACTTGCCGGGCCAGCGCCGGAAAATCAGCGCGGCATTGGTGCCGCCAAATCCAAATGAATTTGAAAGCGCGTATTCCACTGAGGTCTTTCGCGCGTGGTTTGGGATGTAGTCCAGATCGCACTCGGGATCAGGCGTCTCATGGTTAATTGTCGGAGGTAAAATTTGATGATGCAACGCCAGAACGCTGATGCCCGCCTCAAGTCCGCCCGCCCCACCGAGCAGATGCCCGGTCATGGATTTCGTCGAGCTGATAGGAACACGCTTGGCCCGCTCACCAAAGACACGCTTGAGCGCACGCGTTTCGATCACGTCACCGAGCGGCGTAGAAGTTCCGTGCGCGTTCACGTACCCAATATCGTCGGGCGATAGCTTGGCATCTTTCAATGCCGCCTTCATTACGCGGTACGCGCCGTCACCATTTTCTTCCGGCTGCGTGATGTGATACGCGTCGCCGGACATCCCGTAGCCCACAATTTCCGCCAGGATGGGTGCATTTCGTTTCTGCGCATGCTCGAGCGATTCCAGGACCAAGATTCCAGCGCCTTCGCCGACGACAAACCCGTCGCGGCCAGCGTCCCACGGGCGGCTCGCGCGCGCGGGATCATCATTGCGTGTGGAGAGCGCCTTCATGGCGGCGAAACCACCTATGCCCATTGGCGTAACGGTGGCTTCCGTCCCCCCAGAGATCATCATTTCGGCGGCGCCACGCTCGATGATTTTGAACGAGTCTCCAACGGCGTGTGCGGAAGCAGAGCAAGCCGTGGCCGTCGCCGAATTGGGCCCCCGTGCTCCATAGCGAATCGAAATGTGCCCGGAAGCAAGGTTGATGATGGCCGACGGAATGAAAAACGGCGAAATCTTCCCCGGCCCGCCCTGCACCAGCTTCCAGTGTTCGCGCTCGATGATGTCGAACCCGCCGATGCCCGACGAAACGTAAACGCCCACTTCATCGAGGTCCGAATCTTCCGGCTTCCAATTGGCGGATTTCACCGCAAAATCAGTGCCCGCGAGCGCAATTTGGATGAAGCGCCCCATTTTTTTGAGTTCTTTTTTTTCAATCCACTGGAAGGGATCGAAGTTTTTCACTTCGCCTGCGATCTTGCAATCGAAGCCGGTGGTATCGAACTGCGTGATGGTCGTGATACCGCTGCATCCGGCGACGAGGTTTTTCCAGCTTTCCTCGGTGCCGACGCCCAGCGCGCAGACCAGTCCAACACCCGTGACAACCACGCGGCGTGTCAACGTTCCATTGCTCCCTTTTGAGGTGATCGCTCCGTGGCTTACTTACCCTTGGCGTGCTTGTCGATGTAATCGACCGCGTCCTTCACGGTGGTCATCTTCTCGGCATCCTCATCGGGCACTTCAATGCCGAAGGCTTCTTCAAACGCCATGACCAATTCCACCTGGTCGAGTGAGTCCGCTCCTAGGTCGTCCACGAACGACGCGGTGGGCGTGACTTCCGCCTCGTCCACGCCGAGCTGCTCGACAATAATCTGTTTTACGCGTTCTTCTACGCTAGCCATCCGTATTCCTCCGCGATTTTCCATCGCCGTTAGTGCAAATTGGGTCCGCTTGCCTCAGGCTGATTTGCCTGCACTGCTTGCGCGGAGTACAGCCGCGCTAAAGTCGCGTTGTTTGGCCTGCCTATACAGATTCACGGCCACCCCCGCCGCGGTTGCAGGCCAAATGTGCCGAATTTGCTCCCCTAGATAACCGAACTATTCTAGACAGGCGCTCCCGCAAGGTCAACTTTCAGCCATTCACTGTGGAAGGCGAACCCCGAGCACCTCTTCGATGGCCATGACTATCTCGACCTGATCCAAAGAATTGCCACTGTCTTTCATCGCTTGAACCTCTTCCTCGGTCTTACCCAAATGTTTCGCGATGAGTTGCCTGATCCGGGGCCAATCAGGTATAAGCCGTAGCTCACGATAGTCACCCATTCCAATCCCCTCAAAGCAAGATCAACTTTGCTCGCCGTTTGAACTCGCATATTTCGGCAGCCCGCAGTGAACGCATCGCCTGACGAACGCCATTCGCAACTGGTGCCACGACTTTGCATCAAACAACTTTCCACAACGAGGACAAAAACAGAACACGGCTTGATATGACGCAGCTACAGTCCCGATGAACCACATGAGAATTAGGATTCCCTCCGCCATAGACAGGGCTGCCTTATTTCGCAAAAACGATGCCGCTATTTGAAGCAGGAGTTCTCCCGGCACGATCGAGCAAGCGACAATAACGAACAAGTTCCGCCTAAACCGATAACGGCTCCAAGCTTGGCTATAGTCAGCCATGGAATCTCTGTGGCAAAGCTACGCCAGGTACATGCCGCCGTTGACGTCGAGGATGTGGCCGGTGATGTAGGCGGCTTCGTCGCTGGCCAGGAAAACGATGGCCGTGGCAACGTCGCGCGGCGAGCCCATACGGCCCAGTGGAATGCGCTTTTTCAATTCTTCCTTCACTTCGCCCGACAAAACATCGGTCATGGGTGTTTCGACGAAGCCGGGCGCGACGGCGTTCACGGTAATATTGCGCGAGGCAATCTCAATGGCGATGGCTTTGGTCAAGCCGATGAGACCGGCTTTTGCCGCGACGTAATTCGCCTGCCCGGCATTGCCCATTTGCGCCACAACGGAAGAAATGTTGATAATGCGCCCTGCTCGCGCGCGCATCATCGCGCCGAGAGCTTGTTGAATGCAGAGGTGCGCCCCGGTCAGGTTCGTTCGAATGACCACGTCCCAATCGTCTTGCTTCATGCGCAGGGCCAGGCCGTCGCGCGTGATGGCAGCGTTGTTCACAAGAATGTCGAGGCGGCCGAACTTTGCGAGCACGGCTTTGAAGCCCGCCTTGATTTGTTCCGCATCGGCGACGTCCATTTTGACGGCCAGCGCTTCGCCACCCGCCGCCACAATTTCGCTCACCAACGCAGCCAGCTTCTCCTCGTTGCGCGCGGCCACGGCAACTCTAGCACCAGCCTCAGCCAGCGCCAGCGCTGTGTCGCGGCCAATGCCCTGCGACGCTCCCGTCACCACCGCCACTTTGTCTTTCAAGCTGAACATTCGCTCTCTGCCACAATCTTCTCGAGTCTTCCTTACTTCCTTATTTCATTACCTCTTTACTTCCTCTTAGGCGGCATCAGATCGTGCGCCCTCGATTTTTTCGACCGTAGCCGCCAAACTCTTTTCATCCTCGACGTTCAAAGCAGCAACCGATCGTTCAATCTGCCGCAGCAAACCTGTCAACACGCGCCCCGGCCCGACTTCCACAAACGTGTTCACGCCCTCGTCGATCAGCAATCGCACCGACTCTTCCCACCGCACCGGCATGGACACCTGGCGAATCAGCGCTTCGCGTGCTTCCTCGCCCGTTTCAATTGTGTCCGCATCCACGTTCGTCACCAGCGGTACGCGCAAATGAGAAAACTCCGCCGCGCGCAAATCCTTCTCCAGCTTCTCTTGCATCGCCGCCATCAGCGGTGAATGAAACGGCGCGGACACCGCCAGTATCACCGCCCGCTTCGCGCCTGTTTGCGACGCCAGCTCCACCGCGCGCTTTACAGCCCCGGCATGCCCGGAAATCACGGTTTGGTCCGGCGAATTCAGATTCGCCGGAGCGCAAACTTCCCCATCCGCCGCACGCTTGCAAACGTCCGCCACAACCGCATGAGACAAACCCATGATCGCAGCCATCGCGCCAACGCCTGCGGGGACCGCATCCTGCATGTACGTCCCACGCTTGCGCACCAACTGCACGGCGTCGGCAAATTTGAGTGCGCCCGCGGCCACCAGCGCCGAGTATTCCCCCAAGCTGTGCCCAGCCACAAAATCCGGCGTCAACCCTTTTTCCGCGAGCACGCGATATACAGCCACTGAGCAAGTGAGAATGGCAGGCTGGGTATTGGTGGTGAGCTTCAGTTCTTCTTCGGTACCTTCAAAGCACAGCTTGGAAATGGAAAAGCCCAGCGTCTTGTCAGCTTCCTCGAAAGTGGACTTCGCCACCGGATATTTTTCAGCGAGTTCCTTGCCCATTCCGGGGTATTGCGAAGCTTGTCCGGGAAACACAAATGCGACTTTGCCCATAACTGGCTCCTCTCTAGCGCCGTCACGCGGGGACCGCGGTGGCGGAGAGCTCCTGTTCGATTTTCTCGTTCATTCCTGCGCGGGCGAGTCCCGCGGCCACGCGAATGGCGTTTTTTACGGCATTGGCGTTCGAACGGCCATGCCCGATGACGCACACTCCGCGCACTCCCAAGAGTGGCGCGCCACCGTACTCCGTGTAATCGATCGTCTTCTTCAAACCCTTGAAGGCCTTTTGCGAAAGTAAGGCGCCCACCTGGGAAAAAATGGAAGTCTTTAGCGATCTCCGAAGCAAACCAAAAATCGAAACCGCCAGGCCTTCGCAAATTTTCAAAGCGATGTTCCCCACGAAACCGTCGCAAACAATCACGTCCACGCGGCCCGAAAACAAATCGTTTCCCTCGACGTTGCCCACAAAATGCACGGGACTTTTCTTCAGCCGGCTGTACACCTCGCGGGTCAATTCATTGCCCTTGATTTCTTCTTCGCCCACGGAAAGCAAGCCCACGCGCGGCCGCTTGTTTCCAAACGTCGCCCGGTAATACACCTCGCCCATCACCGCGAATTGCACCAGATGCTCCGGTTTCGAATCGACGTTCGCGCCCACGTCCAGCAAAACCGAAACTCCGCCTCGCGCGTTGGGAAACGGCGCCGCCAGCGCCACGCGGTCGACCGATTCCAGCGTCCCAAGCAAAAACTTTGACACGGTCATCACCGCGCCTGTATTTCCCGCGCTGACCATGCCGTCGGCCTTGGCTTCGCGCACGAGCCGCGCCGCCACGTGCACCGAACTGTCTTTCTTACGCCGAAACGCCTGGGCGGGGTGATCGTTCATGGTGATCACTTCGCTGGCCGGGAGAATCTCGATCGGCAGGCTCGGTACGGCGTGCTTGGCCAGTTCCGGCCGTACCACGTTCGGTTGGCCTACTAGCAACACTCGCACTCCCAGCTCGCGTGCGGCCAGCACACTGCCTTCGACCTCGGGGCGTGGAGCGTGGTCCCCGCCCATGGCGTCAACGGCGATGGTGATCATGGGATTTTGCCCGCAGGCTTAGCGAACAATAAACCTCTAGATTCAGGCCGATGCTTGTACTGCTTTTCCTTTATAGTAGCCGCAATGGGGACACGCCTGGTGCGGCTGCTTCATTTCATGGCAGTTCGGGCACTTGCCAAGACCCGGTTTGGCCAGAAAATCGTGCGCGCGTCGCGTGCTCGTCCGTCTCTTGGAATGCCGCCGTTTTGGATTGGGCATAACACTTACTCCTCATTCCCGCCGCATTGGGCGGATTGTATGGGCTTTCGCCGTTAAAAGCTACTAACTTATCTCTCCTGCTGGGAACACCTAGGAAAAGTCTCGCTCGCAAAGCGCTGCATTTTGAAACCTTCCCAAGTCCTTTGCGCTCACATTCAACTTTCAACCTTCAACTTTGAACGTTGAACCTCATATCCTTAACTGTCGACTGTCAACTGTAGAAAGTCGACCATGCACACACCAACTCCATAATCTTAACAGTCACAACCCTTATTGTTTTTTCAGCCAGTCCTGCTTGAGGCGCGCGAGAGGAGCCATCCGGGGGTCCGTCGCGTGGGTCTCACAACGGCAGTCTTCGTGGTTCAAGTTGGCACCACAGTTGGGGCACAACCCGCGGCAGTCGCTTTGGCAAATCACTTTTAACGGCAGCGCCAGCAGCACCTGCTCCTTCAAAACATCCGCCAGGAAGAGTCCATCTCCTTCGTAGAATCCGATTTCCGTATCATTGTCCATCAAGCGGTCTTCTTTGTGCTTGGTATCCTTGGGGAGCGGCGCGTAAAACAGGTCAAACGAGCGGCTCACTTCCTCAACCACCGGCTCGAGGCAGCGCGCGCACACTAATTCGATCTTGGTTTCCAGGTTGCCCTCGACACGAATCTGCCCGTCCAGCAATTCCGCCGTCGCCGTGACTTCCAGGGGGTCAATCTGCTTGATCTCCGCCGTATGGAAATCGATGACTCCCGGCGCATAGGTCTTGCGAATGCGGAGCTTGCGGACCGCCAATTCCTTTACATCCAGAAACATCTCTTCAGCGCCTCCGGCGCGCACGCTCATGCTTTACCATTATTCAGGCGGCTGAAGGCCAAGTCAAGGAATCGGCGGCGCTGCGGACGTTGTTTTGCGCTTTCTGCAGCGTGAAGGTCAATGTCGCAGCCTAGTACTTCGCCTCCTTTGTACAAATTTGCATGAAGCAAAGCCAAAGCGGTCTTAGTTCTTGTTGTTGTTCTTCTTGACTGCTTACAATTTGTGCCAGGACGTTGCCGCAAAATATCAGTGAGACGTCTCACGACTGCCAGAACCGGGCACACTTATCTCAATCTGCAACGACAAGCCGAATGGGGAGCAGCGTGCGGAAACTACGCCTAGAAACCAAAAAATTCCGATCCACCTGCGATATCCAATAAATCTATTGTTTTCAATGCCTTGCAGGCGGGCTCGGCTCGGTTAACTCAATCACACTGCCCCTCTAAACAGTTTGTCAATGGGCACCCCACCTGCACGTATTTTCAGGATGCAGTGGTGCGGCTCGGGGTGTCTGCGCTCCAAGCTTCGCACGATCCGTTCTCCAGTGGGGTCATCATGATCGGACCGCAGCTCTACAAGCGCGCCCTCGGGCTTCTCTGCCTGAGTCTTTCGCTGCTTGCATCCGCGCCTCGCGGACTGGCGCAAGACAGTACCCGCAAAGTGTTAAAGAAAGCGCCGGTGCCGTATCCGACGATTCTCAAATCCAAAGGAATTGGCGGAGTGGTACGGCTAAAAGTTTTCGTGAAGCCCGACGGAACGGTGCGGGATACGGAAGTCCTCGGCGGCAACCCCATTCTCGCCGATAGCGCCCAGAAGTCGGTGATGCAGTGGAAGTTTTCGCCGGGAAGCTCAGAAACGGTCGTGGAGATCTCCGTGACGTTTGATCCGCATGCCGAGTCCGGAAGCTGAGAAACTTTGAGAAGTCTCTTCCCGCAGAACAACTACATGTCAGATGGCTTTGAGCTTGTCACCTAAAAAGCCGCAAACCAGAAGCACCCAAGAAACGCAAAAGGGAGGCTGAGACTCAGCCCCCCTTTTTGCATAAATGGACCAGTCCCCGAGTTAGAACTCGTACCGCAGTGCCACCTGCAGAACGCGCGGAACACTGGCTGTGGAAGTAATGATTCCGAACTGGCTCGTATTGGCTAGCGTGGCCGATGCCGGCCCGTTGAAAACAGGGTGATTAAACGTATTGAATGTGTCCATGCGGAGAATGAACCGCTGCCGCTCCGATTTCGGCACTTTAAACGCTTTCCAGATTCCCATATCAACCGCTGAAAAATTTGGTCCGCGAGCGGCGTTGCGCGTCCCTACGGCGCCGGCGAAAGGATAACCCATCGCGGCTATGGCCGTGGATTGGCTGGCAAAGTACTGCAGATTTCCCGCCGAATCCGTGTGGATTCCCGGTTTCAGCCCTGCTGCACTGAGCAAAACAGCGGGCGCATCGAGAGTGAAGGCGGTCGGGAAAGCGTTGGTGTGGATCGTGAAGGGATAGCCGGTCCTCCAAAAGACCAGGCCGGAGGTGCTCCATCCCCCGACAATCGCGTCAACCCATCCCGGCGCGCCGCTTAGCCAACGCTTGCCGTGCCCGAGCGGCAGGTCATAGATATAGTTGGCGTTGATCACGTGGCGGGCATCGAAATCGGAACTCGCCCGGCAGATGCGCAGATCATCGAGCTCGCAGACCAGGCCCGCTCCCGTTCCGGTGTAAGTTACATAGCTATTGGTGATGTTCGACATGTTGTCTATGGAATGGGAATACGTGTAGTTAAAGGCAAACTGTAATCCACGAGAGGCTTGTTTGCGGAGGCTGAAGAGCATCGCGTTGTAATTCGAGGATGCGTAGTTGCCGATGTAGCCGTTGGCGCTGGTCTGCGCTGGAAGGCCGATGTTCGGAAACAGGAGCCCGCTCTCTGTCAGAACCAGAACAGTACTCGACAAATCTCCGATCGTAATGAATTGAGGCCAGACATCAGCGACCAGGCTGGCACAGTTGGCGAATGAGAATGAAAATACATTGCTGCAGTTCGCGCCCGGTCCGACCGCGGCAGCCAAAAGGCTGTTAATCTGGTTCTCGAACCATGGGATGGCAGGGACCGCACCGGTAGCAGGATTAATGTTAGGAAGCTCCTGCTGAAGTTGCCCAAACGCCTGTCGGAGAAATTGGCCGGAAGTTGTGTCCTTGAAGTTGGTGATCGTGGCTGAATCGCCCACTGCGAGCAGCCTCCGCCCCAAGGTATTCACATAGGTAACTTCCAGAAGCAGATTCCCAGGAAGTTCCCGCTGAATGCCGAAGTTCGACTTGATCGAATAAGGGCTCCTCGTGTTTCGGTCAAATTGGAAGAACGCAGGAAATCCACCCAGGACTGCAGTCCCGATAGGAATACCGCCTACCACATTCGGCGTTACGGGTGGCTTTGTGCTTGGTGCAGCAGGAAATGGCGGCAAGTTGCTGCTAAGCCCATTAAACCGCGGGTCGTTCATCAAAGATGCGTTCGCGTTGTTTGCCACACCGAACGGGTTGTTGGCTTGTGAATCAAAGAGGAATGTATTCTGGTCAAGGCCGAAGCTTGCGCCACCCGCGATGCGTTCATACAGGATGGCACTACCGGCGCGAATGGTGGTTTTGCGGTCGCCGAGAAGGCTTCCCAACAAGCCGCTGCGGAACCCCGGGTTGTAGGATATTCCTAGTCGCGGGCCAAAGTCTTTATGATCTGGCTTGTAATACCCTGGAGCGTTGTTGGCGGCGCCACCCAGGTTATAGCTGACGAGTGGTACGGCGCCGAAACCGCTTACGCCTTGAGCCGCCGCGGTGAGGCGATCCCCCAAATAGGTACTTTCATTGACCGAAGGTACGGATTGGAAGCCATTGATCTCGTAGGGAACCGTGTGAACTTGATAATGCAATCCGTAGGCGATGCTCAGGTCGGAGCGCACCTTCCAGGTATCTAGGCCATAAAACTCGAACTCGTTGTAATTAAAATCGCGGTTCTTGCCTGTCCCGTTAGGATAAGCCACTCCACTCTTGTTGTAGTTGAAGTTGCTAAAAACTGAGGAATAGCGCCCGAGTTCGAAAGGGAAGAAATTATCCCAGTCTGTAATGGCTGAGGGATCAGAATTGATATCTGACGGCCGCAGCGAAGAATTTAAGCTGTTAATTAACCCGCCCAGCCCGATGCCGATGAAATTGAAGTCGTTCTTAAGCGCGGTGATTTGACGGATGAGTTTGATGTCCGTCCCGAAATCCATGGTGTGCTTACCCTTGATCCAGGTAAAGCTGTCTCGAATCTCGGGAACCGGCACGTTCCTCGACTGCGAAGAAGAACCAAGGTACGGCCCGGAAATATTGGCGTTGAACCCAAAGCTGTTTGGATACGTGGGTGCCGGCCGTGTCGGGAAACTTGCAATTTGACGCGTAAGACCGCCTGAAAACTCATTGATTAGGTTGTTAGAAACAGTCCATGTCCAGCCCATTGAAAAAACGTAGTTGTCAAACGCATCGCGTAGGTCCGGCGTCGGATCGCCGGGAAATTCCACAATCGCAGTGTTGAAATCATCGTCGACACCCTGGCGATCCACTATCCCTCGCAGGTACAGCTTATGCTTGGCGCTGATGTTCCAATCGATTCGCCCAGTGTAATCGTTTTGCGTCGTGTGCGCGGGCGCTGTGAAAAGAAAACCATCGGTATTGATTCCGTCACCAGCGGCGCCGGGATCATTGATCTTGCTTGGATACCGGCTGTTGATAAAACTCAGTAGAGAAGTGTTATCTCCAACGCCCTGTGGGTCCAGAGCGGCCACTTGGGTAGGCGTAAGATAGGTGATGCAGCTTGGCTGTGTCGCAAAGCGGGCCGAGGCAGTGCACCCCGCATTGCTATTGATATAACCAAGCTCGCCGGAGCGGTACTGCGGTGTTGGAACCGCTCGTACGTTCTCGCTGCTGGCCGCCTCCCGGAGTCCTTCGTAGTCGAAGAAAAAGAATACCTTGTCCTTCTTTATGGGGCCGCCAAGGTTACCGCCAAACTGATTGCGGACGAGCGGAGCGCGCGGCACGCCGCTCCGATTGTTGAACCAGTCGTTTGCTTCAAAAAGCGTGTTGCGGTTGTACTCGCGCAAGTTGCCGTGCCAATTGTTTGTCCCGCTTTTGGTAACCAAATTGATGCCGCCGCCGCTGCTACGTCCATAGTCAGCGGTTTCGCCAGCGGTTACCGTTCGAACTTCCTGCAATGCATCGATGGAGACCGAAACCGTGCCGAAGAACGCTTGACCGGTAGCCTGATCGTTGAGATCCAAACCATCCAAAGTGATGTTGCCCTGGTCGCTTCGCGATCCAGTGATCGAACCGGCATCATTCACGCCTGCCTGCAGTTCCATCAGAGTGGCAGGATTCATGCGAAATTGGATCGGTAGTTCGCTCACTGCCCGAGCATCAATCACGTCTCCAACGCTCGCATCCGTCGTGTTCAAAGTAGCTTCTCCCGCCGCTTCCACTTGAATGGATTGCGTGACAACTCCGAGTTCAAGCGTGACATTGCGCGTCTCCGTAGTGGTAACGCTCAACGTAATGTTGCTTAAGACCAGCTTAGTGAAACCGTCTTTCGTGAAGGTCAGTGCATAGCCTTCACCGGGGGCAAGTCGAAGAAACTGATAAAAGCCCAGGTCATTTGTGGTTGTGGTCTCGTGCAAACCCAATTGCGTGTTGTCGAGTGCCACTTTGGTGCCGGAGACCATGCCGCCCGATTTGTCAGACACTACGCCGCTGACTGCGGAAGATTGCTGCGCCTGCAATGGAAGGGAGCCGAACAGCAGGACAAACAACACACCAAGAACTACACCCCTCAGATTCTTCATATACCCCCCGTACATGATGAGAAATCCGGACCACCCTTTGGGAAGACTAAGCATGAAGCGACAGCAAGACGATGGCCAGAGAATATTTCTTCCCTTGTGTCCAATCTAAACAGGAATAAGCACTTAGCTGCTTAGCCAGGGGTTACACCACGTATGAGGCTGAAGTCACTCCGACAATTTATAAAAGATATGAAGATATGGATGCGTTAGAAACAGCAGCCTCGTTCATTGGCAACCTCACCCTCCTGCCCTCCCATCTAATCCTAAGAAGCAGAAACACCCCTCAGCCCAACCTTAGCCCCTGCTTTTTGCAGTTCCAATTCGCTTTCCAAGGAGCCGTGAATGAAGCGTGTTGCTCTGCTGTTGCTGTTTTCAGGATGGCTGGTTCCCCTCGCGTCGGCGCAGGACCATGCGCAGGTTGGCATATACGCCGACTACTTCCGTCTTTCCCAAACCAGTACCAACATGGCGGGGCTCGGCGGGCGCGCGGGATTCAAGCTGTTGCCGCACCTCATGGTGGAAGCAGAGATGAGCTACGACTTCCAGCAAGCCTTCACCGAGGGTTTCACGAATCCCAGCGGTGGTGCCGTGACGTTTGTGAATAGCAATACGAAGGTCCTGCATGGACTGGGAGGCCTCAAGGTCATCGGTGGCCATCACGCAATCCGGCCGTACCTGACGCTTAAGGGTGGCATTGTGAACTTCCAGTTGAACCCACGGCCTGCCAGCGTTTCAGGATTCGTCAGCTCAGTTCAAAATCTTCGTGCCAATAACGTGAGCGGAGCGCTGTATCCGGGTGCTGGAGTGGAGGGGCATCTCGGCCCCGTCGGACTGCGTTTGGAGGGCGGTGACGAGATCTATTTCGCGGGTACGACGCACCATAACGCGCGGATTTCGTTCGGGCCGTTCCTGCGCTTCTAGGAATTAAGGCTGCGCCTTTCACGGCTGGGAGAGGCCTTTAGCTTACGAATGGAATTGCTCCTGATGTGTTCAGCTGAGGCTACTTTGTCCTGAAAAGGACTTTGCTTTGCCATCTACATGGTAGCCACCATCTAGATGGCGGCTCCGCGAATTTCCCTGGGATCATTCCAACCCGCTGATTCCATGAGTTTTGTTCAAATTCCCGGCAGCGCCTTGGTCCGTGAATTTGTCCGCTGCCCTGGCCTGCAGATACGCGCAGTGCGAGGTTAGCGGACAAATCTCGCATTTCGGCTTTGAACGTTTGCAAATTTCCTGGCCGTGTTTCTTGAGCAAGAGATACGCGCGCTGGCGCGGTTCGAATTCTTCCGGCAACGCCCCGCTCAATAAATCGCGGGACTGCCGATAGTCGGCGGCGTAGTTTTTTCCTTCGCCGCCAAACCAGATGCGCATCGGCACACCGATGCAAGCCGAGGGCGCCGCTGCAACCGGAGCAAGTTTTGCGAAAAGCAGAATTTTGTCCGCGCTGGGCTCGCCGATCACCGGAAATTCCTGGAGCAGCTTCTTCGCCGCACGAAGCCCTCTCGAACCCGGCTCGAGTTTCTTAGGGATACTCTTCTTGAGAGTTCCTTTGAGGTCGCCCCCAGCCTCTTTCTTGACCTGGCGCGCGATTTCCTTCAGCCGATCCACGCGCTGGTCCGGAAACATCCCGGTAGGACGCATCGATTTTGCGAGCTTGGCCTTTGACGCCGCAAGAATTTTATCCGGCGATAGCCCAGCTTCGCGCTTCAGGATCTCAAATCCTTTTTCGCACTTTGCATCCGTCGCCGGATAGGCACAATTCAGAAACAGAATCATCTCGTACGGATCGGTCGGTCCGGCAAGCTTCTGCGGACCGTAGAGTTTTTCTAACTCCCTCAAGACTTCGTCAACGTTTTGTCCGCCCTCGGTCATTCCAACCTCAGTCCTGCGCGCCGCTCGTTGAGCGGACCGCGCTGCCGAAATGCTCTTGATGCTGGCGCAGCAGGAACTGGTCCGTCATCCCCGCAATGTAATCGCAGACAATAATGTGGCGCAGTTCTGCCCGTGCAAGCTCTTCGTAAGATGGAGGCATCGAGCCGGGGGTCGCCAAATAGAAAGCGAACAGCTCTTCAAGACACTGCACCGAGCGGTTGCGGTCCTCGGTGATGGCCGGGTGATTGTAGATATGAGCGAAAAGGAATCGCTTGAGCGCGCTGTTGGGAGCCGCCGCAGAATCGCTGAAACCGGCGAGGCGCTTCGGTGCACGCCGAATATCCTGTGTTGAAGAGACGCCGGAAGCCAATACACGCTGCCGCGTCGTTTCGATCAGGTCGGTGGCGAGCGAATCAAGCACGCGCTTTAGAGCTTCATTGAATTTCAGTTTCCCGCGCGCGCCCGGATGGGCAGCGCCAACCTGTTCGTACACTTCTCCAAAGAACAGAACTTCTTCCCCCAGGATTCCAAGGTCAAGCAGGCCTGCTTCTCGAGCATCGTCCAAATCGGCCGTGTTGTACGCGATTTCATCCACCCAATCGATGAGTTGCGCCTCCAGCGGCGGCCGCTGATCGAGTAAATATTCCCCGAGTTGGGGAAATTCCGCTTCGGAATAATCTCGCGAATGCTTGACGATGCCTTCGCGAACCTCAAACGTAAGATTCAGGCCGGGAAAATCGAGATAGCGTTGCTCGAATTGCTCGACAATGCGAAGCGCGTGGAGGTTGTGATTGAACAGTCCGCCGCGAGCGCGCATCAGTTCATTCAGCTTTTTCTCCCCGGCATGTCCGAACGGTGGATGGCCGATGTCATGAACGAGGGCGAGCGCTTCTGCAAGCTCGGTGTTCAAGCCCAAGGCGCCAGCAACGGTGCGGGCAATCTGCGAAACTTCCAGCGTGTGCGTCAGCCGGTTGCGAAAATGGTCCGAATACCGTGTCGTGAAGACCTGCGTTTTCGCTTCCAGCCGGCGAAAAGCGCGCGAGTGAATGATGCGGTCGCGGTCGCGCGCGTAAGCGCTGCGGTAAGGATGGGGAGGCTCGGGATAGCGCCGGCCGAGAGACTGCTCCTCGCGCATGGCCCAGGGAGCAGGTTGGGAGAGAGGTTCGATAGTCCGCTCCGTTGCTGACGCCGGAGCCTCAATGCGAGCGACTCGCGGCGAACTCAGGATTTCGGCGAAAGCTCGTCCAGACCACGGTCGGCCTGCTCTGACATCGTGGTGTCCGGAAACTCTTTCTTAATTTGCTGGTAGACCGCGGCCGCTTCTTTCGGATTTGAATTGCTCAGCGCGCCGGCCAATCCCAATAATGCCAATGAGCGAGGCACGATCACGCTGGGATTATCGGCGAGCGCGCGGAAAAGCTTCACCGCGTCGTCCGTCTTCCCGGTTCGCGAGTCAATGACTGCCACTTGATATTGCGCCATGGCGGAAAGTTCTTTGTCGCTGCCGCCGCTGATCTTTTTCAGCTCTTCGAGGGCCTGATTGTGGCGTTCGAGGTCCTCCAAACAAAGCGCAGAATAGTAGCGCGCGAGTCTGCCGGGGTCCGTGGAAGAGTATTTGTCGGCAACGCCCAAAAACTTGGTCAGCGCGTCTTGCACGCGCGCATTGTCATTGGGATAAACCAGCTCGTTCGGATTGTTGGGATCAGGCGCGCCGCCGATCCGCCCCTGGTACGCTTTCATTGCTGTGTCCAAGGCGTCCGAAGCTTGCGCTCCCCTGCGATCACTATAAAATCGCCAGCCGGCGTAGACCACCGCAAAAACCGCGATTACAACGAGGACAATCGAGGCAAACTGTCCGTGCGAAATGACCGCTTCGGCACCGTGCTCGAAGGTCTCCTTGATCTTGTCCTGTTTCAGTTCCTTGCGCGAAATATGCTCTGCCACACAAGCTCTCCTAAGCTGGTTTCAACACACAATCGTAGCACAAGACGCCGCCAATGAGCCGCCCCGAAGCAGGCGCACAGAATACGAAAACCGGAATTTACTTTTGCGCGCGCAAGATGCGCCGCAAATCTCAAAAGCGCGAAGAATAATGCTAGTTTGGAGATATGCAGACGGCTTGTATTCATTGCGGTACGGAACATTTGCTCAAAGACGCCGAGTTTGGCGGGCACTCTAAAGTCCAGTTTAAATGCTCGAAGTGCGGCAAGACCACGATCATTGAGATCAAGCGGCGCGTGGATTCAACGGTGGTGATGTCCCCGCTGCCATCGTTTGCGCGAGCCAATGCAACTAGCTCGAACTTGAATTTGCCGCCGCCGGACCCCTCTCTGCGCCTGCCCCAAAAGAAAACGGTGGTTCTGACGATTCTTTCCGGGCCGGCGCAGGGACAGTCCCATACGCTAACCAAACCGCGCGTCGTGTTGGGCCGCAAAGGCGCGGATGTGGCCCTGAACGACTCCGAGATTTCCCGCAAACACTGCTTGCTCGAAGTGCGCGACAGCTACATCAACTTGAAAGACCTTGATTCAACCAACGGAACTTTCTACGAAGAAGAGCGCGTGCGCGCTGCCATGCTCCAGGATGGCTCGGAATTCCGCGTAGGCACGAGCTTGATTCGCGTGAATTTCCAGCCGAAGTAAATCGCTCTCGCGGCGCACAGGCGCCCTGCCAGGTTCAGAATTTCCCAGAAGCCTTTGTGAGATACTAGCCCCGATTCCAATTATGCCCGGAGTCCGATGAACTGCATCTCCGCCTGCATCATCACTTTGAATGAAGAAAAAAACCTTCCCCGATTACTCGCTTCGATTTCTGGCTTAGCGGACGAGATTGTTGTCGTCGATGCAGGAAGCACCGACCAGACGGAGCAGATTGCGAAAGAGCACGGCGCCGTCTTTCTCAAGCGTACCTGGACGAACTACGCGGAACAGAAAAACTTCGCAGCGGCGTCGGCGAGCAATGAGTGGATTCTTTCACTGGATGCCGACGAGGAATTGAGCAGCGAACTAAAAGTTTCTCTCCTGGAGTGGAAAAAACAGAGTCCGGAATTCTCTGTTTATGAGTTTCCCCGACGCGCGTGGTATCTGGGAGGATGGGTCAAACACTCCGGGTGGTATCCGGATTTTCAACGGCGGTTGTATCGCCGGGATGCCGCACAATTTTCGGGAATTATTCACGAAGCTCTCCGGTTCCATGGGAACCCGGGCAGGCTGAAGGGAGATTTGTTGCACTACACCGTGCAAACCTTCGCGGAACATGAGGAAAAAGTCGAACGCTATGCCGCGCTCGCCGCGCAGCAGCTTTTTCTCGACGGCAAGCGTTCGTGGCAGCCGGCGCTGTGGCTGGCTACTCCCTGGAGCTGGTTCCAGAATTTTTTCCTGCGCGGCGGCTTCCTGGATGGATACCGCGGTGCGCGGATCGCACGAATGGCCGCGCGAGCCGTGCGCCTTAAATACCGCAAACTAGGGCAGCTCCTCGAACAAACGGCGAAACGAGATCCCGCATGAAAGTTCTTCTTGTAGACCTGGAGCCCGCTTGGCGCGGCGGGCAGAATCAAGCGCTGCTGATTCTCAAAGGACTCCTTGCACATGGGCGCGAAGCTGAGTTGCTGGCAGCAAAGGGTTCGGAGTTGGGGACGCGGGCGGAGGCAAGCAGAATTCGAGTTCACTTTGTTTCCAGGGGGATGCTACGGATTCCGGCGGCGCTGAAGATTCACAAGCTTCTCAATACTGGCCATTTTGAAATTGTTCACGCCAACGAGGCGCATGCTGTTTCCGCGGCATGGCTGGCTGGCGCGCACCGCCGCGCGCAGTTTGTGATTTCCCGGCGCGTCGGCTATCCGATTGGAAAGGGCCGGATCGCTCACGCGAGGTACGCAGCAGCCGCGCGAATCGTTGCAAATTCCAATTGGGTGGCGGAGCAGGCCGCGGCTTCCGGCGCTCCACGCGAAAAACTGACGGTCGTGCATGAAGGTGTGGAAATTCCTGCGCGAATGAGCAAAGAACAGCGAGCAGCCGCACGCGCACGTTGGGGAATCGCCGGAGATCAGCTCTTGCTTGGCTGCGTCGGCGCGTTGCTGCCAGACAAGGGTCAAGAATGGCTGATTCGGGCATTGGCAGAGTTGCGGAGAGAATCTCCCGCCACAAAGTTATTGTTCGCCGGCGACGGACCTTGCCGCTCGCAACTGGAAGCGCTGGCACAAGAACTCGGAGTGAAGGACGCAGTCATTTTCGCAGGGTTTGTGAAAGAGGTAGAAATGGCCTATGCGGCGCTGGACGTTTTTCTGCTGCCCTCTTTCTTCGAAGCCTTGAATAATTCCCTGCTCGCGGCAATGACGTATGAAGTTCCTTCGATTGCGTTCAACCGCGGAGCGCTTGGAGAAATCATCGAGCAAGGTAAAAGCGGGCTATTGGTTTCCGGGCCGAATGTGAACGAAATTTGCGAAGCAACAGCAAAGATTCTGCGGGATCGTGCGTTCGCCACGAAACTTGGAGAGGAAGGGCGCCGTCGAGTGGAGCAAAACTTTTCGGCGGAGAGGATGGTGGAAGGGATGGTCCAGGTCTATGAGGAAGTACGCAAAATGAGATTTCACAACAGAAAGTAAATCACTTCCTAAAAGGATGAAGCGCCGGGCAATTCGTTCTTGAATCGCCAGGCGCTTCAGGCCTTCTTGAAAATTTTGCGCTAGTAATCTGTCTTCCTTTTTGTTCCAGGCGTTACCCTCCTATCCGCTCGCCGTTAGACGTCAAGCTATCTTGGGGATTGGACAACCCATCGCCCTTTTGGCTCGAGGAACTCCACGCCAATAGCAAAGCCGTCGCCTTGCAATGGCTGGCAGTAAGCTACCCGGGCCGGGGAGCGAAACTCTCCAGTGCGCGAGGCGAAAGTAAGTTTTTCGCCTTGTTGCCAGCGGCGCACGGTAACCACCCGCGCGCCATGCACACTGACGTTTTCCGTAAAAGTCGATTCCGAACCGGGCGCCTGCCGATGGCCGTCGATCACGACGGGTATCTCCATCGGGACTCGCTTCTCCGCCCGGTGAAACGTGAATTTTGTTTTGAGTGGCATGTTCGCGCTTGATCCTCAAAGGCACGCCGCAATGCGCGCGAGATTTTGTACGCTGCTGCGGCCGCCGTGCTTCATCAGGTACAAAGCACGGTCGGCGGCGCCAAGAAGTTTTTCCGGAGTGTCGCCGTCTTCGGGAAACGAGGCGACTCCGGCACTGACGGAAAGCGAGGGCGCTTCGGTTTCCTCAGACAGGCGCTCGCGGATGCGCGAAACAACGCGCGAAGCGATTTCTTTTCCCGCTTCGGGAAGAACCAGAGCGAATTCGTCTCCACCATAGCGGGCCGCGGTGTCGATCGCGCGCGAATGACTGCGGAGAACTTTGGCGATGCGCACGAGCGCCCGGCTGCCGGTAAGATGGCCATAGTGGTCGTTGATGATCTTGAGTCCGTCCATGTCGAGCAGGACGACGCTAAAGGGACGAAGCGTGCGGCGCGAGCGGTCCAGCTCGGCTTCCAGAACGCTGATCAGGCGGCGGTAATTTGCGAGGCCCGTAAGCGGATCGCTTACCGCCATGGTGCGAACCTGTTCGAACAAGCGAGCCTGGTCCAGTAGCGCGCCAGAAAGCATCACGACGTAGCTGAAGATTTTGCTCAGTTCCGCCAGAAAGAAGGGTCCATCAAAAAGTTGCCGCGAAAAAGTAGCAGAGACATGGCAAATGACGTTGAGCGAAGCGACGATGAACAGCGAATAATCGAATAAGCTTGCGCCGCTCTTCTTGTCGCTTTCTTTTTTAATGCGCCGCAGGAAGCAAGCGGAGGCAGCGAAGTACAGCGCCGCCGGGAGCAGATCCCAAGGCCGAGAGAAGAGATTTTTGGCGTGGGCCACCGGAGCCGCAGGGGCAGCGAGAAACGCCGCGCTGGTCACGTAAGTAGCTACGGCGACAACGAGAAGCGCGGCAGCCGTTTCTTTGCTGGGCTGGCGGGCGGTGGGCATGTAGCGCTCGACCGCAAGTGCAGCGAGCAACAGGACCGCAAGCAAAGTGCGGCTGACCATCCAACCCACGGGAACATGAGCAAGCACCAGGGTGCCGGAAGCGAGCGAGCCGTTGAGGTCAAAGTAGCCGATCGTCTCGATGATGCCGGAAAGCACAAAGCCAAACGCGAGGATCAGGGCAGTGCGATCATGCGTGCCACGAAAGCGCACCAGAGCATTGGCGGCGTAGCAGTAGCACAGGAGCGTTCCGCCGACCTCGAGGTAGAGATAAACTTCTGGAGAAGCAGCCAGCGGAGTTTGCCGAAGAAAGAAGATAGCGGCGAAGAAAAAGGTGAGAAGGGACAGGCCCGCTGCAAAAAGCAGGCGCGAACGAAGGTTTGGCGAGGAAGCCGACGTGCGGTTCCACCCGAGAAACCCGGTAATAGTGGCCCAACTCCCCACAAAATCCCCCAAATGCCGAAGAAAAACTACCAACTGACGAGGAATGCAAGTTAGTGCCCTCTCTTGCCTGGGATTGAGGCTTTGTAAGCCGCTGAAATGAAGTTACTTAGTGGAGACACCGAAGCGGAGGCCAATGAAGTTGGGTTCGGGCGAGACGGCCGAGACAATCTAAGAACACGAGATTAGGAAGCTATCATATTGTGTTTCGAAGGAGTTACGGTACGAGAGGCCAGTATCACTAAGAGTTTGCGAGGGTGTCTCAGGGTGAGACAGTCTCAAGGGATGAAACGCACGCCCGGAGGCTAAATCTTTGGCTTCGGAGGGGGAAGTTCGCGGGCAGTGACGGTGTCGACGAAACCGGTAGTTTTGTGGGAGCCATCGCAGAACGGCTTGCTGGCGGAATGGCCGCAGCGACAGAGCGAAACCGTGGTGCGACCGCCCAGACCAAAGGGCTGCCCCTGGGGATCGAGAATTTCAAAGTCGCCTTCGACGCGGATGGAACCGTTACTGTTCACCGTGATTTTGGTTGCAGCCATTTTTTCTCCTCTGGGATTGCGTGAGCTGGCACGCAGATTTGCAGCTTACGAGAACAATTTGTGGTCCTCTTTCAAGGTTTGCTTAAAAAAACGCACCGAGTTTCCTCGCTGGATGCTTCCGGCAACGAAAGGCAGATTCCTCGCTTCGCTCGGAATGATATAGCTGCTTAGTTTTTCAATACCCACTAGTACTTAGGAACGGAAGGATCGACCTCGTCGGACCACGCGAGGATGCCACCCTTCAAGTTGAGAACCTTGCGGAAACCGGCTTTGCGCAGAAAGTCGACGGCATCGGCGGAGCGCTTGCCGCTGCGGCAATGCGCGACGATTTCGCGGGACGAATCAAGTTCGGGGACGCGGCGAGGCAACTCGCCGAGCGGAATCAGGTGGCCCTTGAGATTGCAAATTTGAAACTCGTGGGGCTCGCGCACGTCGAGAACAAAAAGATCATCCCCGCGATCGAGCCGGTGTTTCAGCTCGCGGGGAGTGATTTCCGGAACCTTCAGATCTGGCACAGGGGCCTCCTCGCCTCGTACGCCGCAGAATTCGTAATAGTCGATGAGCTTGTGTATCGTGCGATGCGTGCCGCACATGGGGCAATTGGGATTCTTGCGGAGCTTGAGCTCGCGGAATTTCATGCCCAGAGCGTCGAAGAGAAGCAAGCGGCCTATGAGATTCTCCCCATTGCCGAGAATTAGCTTGATGGTTTCCATGGCCTGAATGGAGCCCACGATTCCAGGCAAGACGCCGAGAACGCCGCCTTCGGCGCAAGATGGCACGAGACCCGGTGGAGGAGGTTCGGGATAGAGGCAGCGGTAGCAAGGGCCGTCGGGCATGCCGAAAACGGTGACTTGGCCTTCAAAGCGGAAAATGGAGCCGTAAACATTGGGCTTGCCGAGAAGAATGCAAGCGTCGTTGACGAGATAGCGCGTGGGAAAATTGTCGGTGCCATCGACGATGATGTCGAAATCCTTGAAGAGCTCGAGAGCGTTGGCGCTGGTCAACTGGGCTTCGAAGGACTCGATTTGAATGTCGGGATTGAGATTCGAAAGGCGCGCGCGGGCCGCCTGGCTCTTGGGCTTGCCGACGTCGCTGGTGCCGAAAGTGACCTGGCGCTGCAAATTGGTGAAATCAACGACATCAAAATCAACGAGACCGAGTTTGCCAACGCCCGCGGCCGCAAGATAGAGACCGAGCGGCGCGCCGAGCCCGCCAGTGCCGATGAGCAGGACCTTGGCATTTTTCAGCTTGAGCTGCCCTTCCATGCCGACTTCCGGCATGATGAGATGTCGGCTGTAACGCAGAATTTCTTCTTTGGAAAGACCCGCGCCCGGTCTTGCCCCGGTTTGCGGTTGAGTGGTTGTGGCCATTGCGATTTCCTTTGCTTCCCTAATTCAGTTTAACGTTGAACGACAAATACGAAGAGGGATTTCTCGCTACGCTCGAAATGACGGAATTAGCTACAGCCGCCGGCGATCGAGGGGACGATGCTGATGGTGTCGCCGTCCTTAGTCGGCGTGTTTTCCTTAGCGAGATAGCGGATGTCTTCGTCGTTGACGTAGACGTTCACGAAACTGCGAAGTTTGCCATCGTCGGTGAAGAGATGCTTGCGCAGATCGGCAAATTGCGTGGTCAGGCCCGTAAGGGCTTCGCCGACGGTGGCAGCCTTGACTTCCGCCGAATCTTGCCTGCCCGCGTAGGGACGGAGCGGCGTGGGGATGATTACCTTAACAGCCATGAAAACGTTCCTCCGAACATTTTGAAGAAAAAAGCACCGGTCTAAAGACCGGCCACTACAAATTCTACAGAGAAACCGCCGAGCTGAAGGTCGGTCTCTACAAATTCTATAATGCGCGGCGTTGCGTTGCACGACGCGGTGGCTAGACAGCGGCTCGGTGGCGAATTTCAATGCCCTCGGGCGCAAAGTCCGCGCGATCGTCGCTGAGGCGCCAAGAAGTCATGTCTTCGGGCACGCCCTTGTGGACGCGGACGATAACGTAGCTATACCAAGGCCAGGCGTGGTCGCGATCATACTGACTGGGCCGCGCCGGATGATCGGGATGCGAATGATACCAGCCGATGACTTCCAAACCTTGTTGCTGCGCAGCCTTATCCGCTTCGAGCACATCTTCCGCGGTCACGGAAAAACGGTTGCGAGGAGAATCGTCGCGACGATTGATCAGTGGAAACAGGGCCAAAACCTGGCGGCCGGAATCTTGCTTCTCGAGTTCTGAATCCCGACCGAGCAACGCGCCACAGCATTCGTGCGGATAGGTTTCGGCGCCGTGCGAGCGGATTTTTTCAGCCAAGTGCGCGCTGATCCAAAGTGTGTGGCCGGCGGACATTGCTAGTCTTCATCCCAGAAGCGCTCGTTCAGATACTTCGACGCGGAATCGGCAAAAACGGTGGCGATGACAGCGTTTTCGTGCTTGGAAATGCGCGCCGCTATTTCAAAACAACCGAGAAGCGCCGCGGCGGAACTGGGGCTGACGAGCAAACCTTCTTCGCGGGCGAGGCGCTTTACCAGAGCGTAGGCGGCCTCGGTGGAGATACCGAGATTTTCGTCCGCCAAACGATCATCGTAAATCGCGGGACGAATCGCAGTGGGCATGTGCTTCCAGCCTTCGAGTCCGTGGAAGGAAGCATCGGGCTGAAGGCTGACGCAGCGGATTGCAGAGTTCAGTTCTTTCAGGCGGCGCGTCGTTCCAACGAAGGTGCCGCTGGTACCAAGCGCCGCGACGAAATGGGTGAGCCGACCGGAAGTTTGCTCCCAAATTTCGTTGGCGGTGGTGCGATAGTGCGCTTGCCAGTTCGCGGGATTGCTGTACTGGTCGGGATAAAAGTATTTCTCGGGATCGGCGGCGACGATTTCGTGCACTTTGCGGATGGCGCCATCGGTGCCGAGATCGCCAGGGGTAATGACGAGTTCCGCGCCGAAGGCGGAGAGGATGCGCTTGCGTTCCAGGGAGGCGCTGTCCGGAAGGCAGAGCTTGACGGGATAGCTGAGCGCGGAGCCGATCATGGCGTAGGCAATGCCGGTATTGCCGCTGGTGGCGTCAATGATGGTTTTGCCAGGGCGGAGATCGCCGCTGGCGAGGCCCGCTTGAATCATGCTGAGCGCGGGGCGGTCTTTGACAGAGCCGCCGGGATTGAACCATTCGGCCTTGGCGTAAAACTCGACGTTGGGGAATTCGCGTCCGATGCGTTCGAGGCGAAGAAGAGGGGTATTCCCAATGCGGTCCAGGAGAGAGTCTCCTGCGCGGCCCCGCTGAGTTGTTGATTCGCGAGGAGATGCGGCGATGTGACCTGTGGTGGCCATGGTCATACAGACTCTTGGGTCCTACCCGAGAAAATAGCTACCCGGATATCCGACCATTTTACTCCGAATTTGATGCGCGCGCCTAGTAAGGGGATATGCGGGCATTTCCGGAAGCGACGCGGGGACGGCAAGCAACCAAGACGAGGCTCCGAGCAGAGTTGGCTCAGTACCCTATTAGGTACGAGACTTCAGGGCCGCCGAGGTGGCCCTGAAGTCGAGGATTGATGGCTTGTGTAGTCGGGGTCTAGGCTAGAAAGTGAAGTGCAAGGCCATCTGCAGGAAGCGCGGGCTGCCGATGGTGTGCTGGATAAGGCCGAGTTCGCCGGAGGGAGGGCAGACGTATCCGTTGTTCGCAGTGCAGTTAACCTGTCCTGCGACAGGGAGCGGCGGAAAATATTGAGGTGGATTTGAAAAGAAGGGATTGAATTCGACGTTGTTGTTGGGAGTATCAAAGCTAGGATGGTTGAAGATATTGAAGGCCTGGAAATCAAATTTCAGTTTGAAACGCTCGCTGATTTTGAAATTCTTGAAGAGGCCCATATCGACGCGGGACTGGAAGGGCCCGCGGAAGATATTCCGGCTTGCGGGGCCAAAACCTGTTTCCAGGTTGTCGCCCGCGGGGATGCCATTAGAGGCACTTGGCGTAAGCAGGGGAATTCCGAATGCTGCTGGGTTCAGAACTGGATTGTTCGGGTTGACCCCGAGCGTGCCTTGCTCGACGGGCTTAGTGGAAGACGAACCTACAGCACCCACTGGAACCAACGGATTCGTGACAAAGTCATTTCCGCCACCAAAGTAAATGCTGGCAATGCCACCGCTGAAGTCGATCACGCTGAAGGGCTGTCCGCTTTCTGCCGAGACAAGGCCATTCGTGCCCCAGCCGTTGATGAGCTGGTCGGTCCACCCATGCAGCTTGCTAAGCTTTGGGAAGTCGTATTGATAGCTGACGATAAAAACATGGCGGCGGTCAAAGTCGGAATTGCCGTAGCCGGTGCGAAGGTTCTGTGGGTTGTCTCCGTTATAAAAGAGCTGTTCGCCGCTCTCCTCGTCCATAGCATGAGACCAGGTGTAGGAACCAGAGATGGTCAAACCGTGGCTAGCGCGCTTTGTTACATGGAACTGCAAGGCGTGGTAATTGGAGATGCCTGCTGCTTCGTTGTACTGGGAATTGGGGTCAAATCCAATATAAGGAACGCGGAGATCAACGTTCCCGGAAGAGAACCCTTCCACAAGGGAATTGATCGTCTCCGAAGCCACCACGTTATAGCCGTAAGTAGAAGTCTGGCCGTGGATGGGATTGGTTACGGTAGCCAAACCCGGCTGATTAAAGGGAACCGGTATGTTTTCGTGCACGCCATGATTGCCGACATAGGAGATGGTCAAGACGAGGTCGTTTCTCGGTTGCCATTGCACATCGAGCAACCAGTTTTCCGAATAGGGAAGCTTGTTATTCGGGTTATACGCAGCAAATTGCACAGGAGAGCAGAAGAACGTAGTGCTGATGGAGGAACAGTACGGCGTAGTTTGATTTACGAGATTTGCGATGTTTGGAAAGAGCCCCGCGATACCAGCGACGGTGGTGGGAGGTGGCGGCGGCGTGTTGCCATAGGTGGAAAAGGGAGCGCTAAAAGTCGAGCCCGGCTGAGAAAAGAGTGGAATCACGAACGGAGCCTCGACCGTAACGCCGAAGGGGCCGTTGTAGTTGCCACCGGCGCTGGGCGAAAGTTCGGCCAGGTATTCCCCGCGATCGTAATACATGCCAAAACCAGTGCGAATCACCAAGTTTTTCATGAAGGATGGCGTCCAAGCCAAGCCGAAGCGCGGAGCGAAACCCCACTGCCGTCCCTTTAGGGTGGAATCGTTCACGCAGATAGACGACTTTGTGGCGCAAAACTGTTTGTTGTTTCCCGCGACGACGATTCCCGAATTATTGATGATATCTGTCCCCGGGTCGCACCTACCGCCTGGCGCAGGCGCGCCAGCAACCCCTCCGATGGTGCACTGCGTATAGCTGTAATCTTGCGGATAGAAGTTGGCAAGCAAGCCATTCTTCTCACTCAACGGACCATCCCAATCCCAGCGCACGCCCAACGTCAGCGTCAGATTCTGGGTGATTCGGTAGGTATCCGTGGCGTAGGTGCCAGCCTGGTTGGACCGGTAATAGCGACTAGTGGCACCACCGATAAAAGTGGAAGGTCCTGTTTCACCACAGCCGAACTCAGCAGCCGGAGTGCAAAGTTTGCCTTCTAAGAAGGCTGCGAAATTATTAAAATTGAGTTCAGCGGTGGCATTATTCCTGTTCACCACGTTGAGCTGAACGTGGTCCCACTGAAAGCCGAAGGCCAAAGTATGGCGGCCGACGGTCCACGAATACTTAGTGGCGCCCTCAAATTCGTTTTGGAATACACCTGCGTTTGCGAAGTTGCTGGCCGGTCCAAACGCAAACCCACCCGAGAGATTGGGGTCGGGGTTGGTAATGGAGATCCCCGGGACGCTGGAAAGTCCAAAGATGGTCATTCCGTAGTCCGAGTTCGTGTAACCATCCTGAGTGTGCGCGAAGGCCCGTTCCCGCAGAAATCCAAAATGCTGCGTCCAGACGGCATTCGGGGAGATTGTGACCGTGTTCTCAAGCGAATAGGCCTGAGAAGCAGAGCTCAAAGTCTGGGGAAAGCCTCCCGATTGGCTGATGGCAAACGGAGCATACGTCGGATCGCTTTGGAAATAGTACTTACTGGATAGGCGATCCTTCGCGCCGATGTTGTAGTCGATGTTTCCGTTGATCTGGTCGGCGTTGAAGGTGGTGTTCGGCCCGACTACGAATGCGTTGTAACCAAACTTTAACTGCTCTGCGACCCCTTGTGGGGAATTGGAAGAGAATGTTTCGGAAGGAATAAGAAACTGTCCGTTGGGGAGCTTCAAGTTCATGATTTTTAGGGCCACCGGGTCAATGTTTGGGCAAGGGTTTGAACCGCCCCCCGAGGTACACCCCGGATCGATGAGCTGTTGCAAACTTGCGGCGTCACGATTAGTGTCGGTCAAACCTGGGAGAGTCTTTACTTCCGAGATCGAGCTGTCCTGATCAACGACGCGCTGTCCCTGGTAGCTGGCAAAGAAGAACATCTTGTCTTTAAAAATGGGACCGCCAAGCGTGGCGCCGAAGCTGTTGCGCCTCAAATATGGAACAGTGTTACCGTGGGTCGGCCCATTCGGATCGTGGAGTGCCGGACTGGCATTGAAAAAGAACGGGGCCGCGTTCCAGGCGCTGGTCTGGAAGTATTCATAGGCGCCACCATGAAAATCATTGGCTCCGACTTTGGTCTGGCTGGTGATGTGCGCGCCGCTGTAAGCGCCCTCGGAAGCGTCGTACATGGAAGTGTTGACGCGAATCTCTTCCAGCGTTTCTGGAGCCGGTGAAGGTAAAGCCTGGCCGATGGCGCTGTAAACCGAAGTGCTGGTTTGGATTTCCCCACCTATGGAGGAAAAAACCTCGCCGGTGTTCAGGACAGCGCGGTTGTCGGCGACACCGCTTGACGATTTTCCGTTTAGTAGATTATTTTCTTGAACCCCATTGATGATAAAGCTGTTGCTAGTATCGCGCTGGCCGTTGGCAAAGATATTTTGGTTACCGAGGCCAGCGTTGGTTCCCGAGCCGGTCAAAAAGTCGGCGTTGACACCGGGACTCAGAAGCGCGAGTTGGGTAAAGCTGCCCGTACCCAGAGGAGTGTTCTCAATCAAATCGGTGCCCAACGTGTAGCCGTTCGTGGTGTCCGTCTGATTCAGCAGAGGCGTGCCGGAGACGGTGATCTGCGCGGTAACTTCGCCGGGCTGCAGCGAACCGTTGACCGTAGTGGTGAGGCCGCCTTGCACGAGAATCTGATCGTGAACCTCGGTCTTGAAGCCGTCCCGCGAGAACGAAACAGAATACTTGCCGATGGGAAGACCGACGATGAGGAACGAACCGTCGTCCTTGGTTACCGCCGTCTGCTCGAGGTTGGTTTCGGCACTGTGAACCTTGACGGTAACCTTGCCGAGGACGCCGCCGCTGATATCGGAAACAGTACCGTTGATGGAACCGAGAGTCTGTTGTGCGAGCGAGTGCGGCGAGAACAGGCAGGCGAGGCAAAAAAATGCGATTAGAACATACAGATTTCTTCTCATACTTAGGACACCCTTCCCCTCGAATTCGACTCGACCGTCGCCAAGCATTATCACATTTTCGCAACAAAAACGAGGATTCTGCTGTGGAAATCTCCCCTGGCTTGGGACAGCATTGCGAGAATATTTGGAGAAGATTTCGCGAAGTAAAATGGAAAGTTACAAGACCGTGAATGTGCGCTAAAAATTTTTTCAGGGAACGGAAGAGGGGGAACAAGAATATCTGCGCACCGAACTTCGAACGAAAGAGAAGTGATGGTGCGCTTTACAGATGCGCGGGCATTCATTAGGCTTGAAGTTTATGTGGAATGTCGAAGAGCGGTTTTCACCGAAGGCAATTGAGAGCTTGGCGGCGCTGGGTTTTGCCGTGGGGAGCACGCGCGGAGTGGTGCGCGTCGAAAAATATGGCTGCGGCGCGGAGTTCCGCAAAGGCACCGACGAGCGCTACCAGATGACCATCATCCCGACCATTATGCTCAAGGGCCAGTTCACGAGGCTGTGGGACGCGGGATATCAGAAATTTTTGCTCACGGACGAAGGCCTAAAGGTTCCGGCGCTTGCGTCGCACCTGCAAAACCTGCGCAAGTTCAATGAGGAATTGCGTACGGCGCTAGGCGTGCCGACTTTTTACAACGAAGCGCTCGGCTCAGTGAGCCAGGTGAGCGTGTATGACCGGGTCCGCGGGCGCAAGGGCGACGTGCCAGACGAAACCGTTGGCGCTCATAGCGCCGGCGGCGAGCACTGATCAGAGTACCCGCTTCTCAGTTTTCAGTTTTGAGTCGCGAGTAAGAGCCAGAGAAGGATTGGTCTGTTTGTCTGTTTTTTGATTGTCGGTCACTTGGCTTGCTCCAGTTGCTGGCGGAATTGCGCAACGTCGACGCGATGCTTCGCGGCTTTGTGCCGGCCGATGAAGATAACTGGAACATCCCACCCGTAACGATCTTTTAGGACAGGATCCTCATCGATATTCACTTCGCGGACTGAGACGCCAAGCTCGCGCAGGAGCGGGGCGATGGAAGCTTTGGCTTCTTCGCAAAGGTGACATCCTGCGCGGGTGTAGAGGGTAACGTCACGCGGTCCAGACGCAGCCAGCCGCAAATCTTCAGGGCACTGGCTCACGGCTTAGGAGTTGAGTATTTCATGAACGGGCCGGAATGCGGATGAAAGGCGTAAGCGCGGTAGAGTTCCGCAATTTGTCGCAGGTGCCCCAAATCGTGATTGGCCCATTCGTTGAGCATGTGCGCAAGAGTGATCGTGCCAAGCTCGGAGTGAACGCCAGTGCGAGCGCCGGCAGAGGAAGGAAGTCCCGTCAACATGGCAAGCGTGGAGCGGCGGGTGCGCGTGAAAAGAGCGAGGTTTTCGCCAGCCGATCCGCGCGAATAGTCGCCGCGGGCGGACGCCCCGGCTAAGTCGTACTTCATGATAGTGGGAGAATCCTCGGCCACCATGCGCAGAGCGCGCTCGGCATATACCTGCTCCAGCGCCGCGAGGTGCGCCAACACTTCGGAGATGCACCACCGGTCGGGCACAGGCTTCCAATGCAAGAGTTCTCCCGAAAGGTCGCCAAGCATCGTTTCGAGGAGCCGCGGCGTCTTTCCTAAGAGCGAAATGGCGGGTTGGATGTCAACGGCAGAGGCGGGTTGCATGCGGCACCTCCCTTGCGACAGCCCAGTTTACCCGCATTTCCTGAGCGAAAGAAGAACTGGAGCATAATAGCAGGGAGCAAAGAAGCGAGGGCAGAGTCGATGGGAAGTGTCGTGGCACTGGTGGACGATCTGTTTTTCCAAATGAAGCTGGCGGAAACCGCCAAACAGCTGGGCGTAGAAGTCAAGATGGCCAGTAACGGCGAAGCGCTGGCCGAATTGCTGCAGGGCGAGCCGAAGCTGGTGGTCGTCGACCTCAATGCGAAAAGCCAGCCATTGCAGGCGATCGAAAAGTTGCGCCAGTCAAATAAGGACATTCATGTGGTTGCCTTTCTATCGCACGTGCAACACGACCTCGCTTTGCACGCGAAAGCAGCTGGATGCAATGAAGTGATGCCGCGGTCGAGCTTCACGCAGAATCTTGCCGCGATTCTCAGCGCCGCCAAGGATTGAGGGGAAAGTTCGAGATGAATTTTCGACGACAAACTCTCGCTGCAGTACTTACAATCCTCCTTTTTTCATTGGCAGGCTTCGCTCAGGAATCCAGCTCCAAACCGGATACCGGCGCTGGCACGGCGGCGAGCGCTTCGAGCGCTCTCACGGGACCAAGCGCGGCGCTGCGAGATCTTCTGCAAGCGGCTTGCTCACAGGATCAAACTGCATTTGCCCGCTTCCTCACGGTCCGCAACAAGGAAGCATTTTCGCGCATGACTCCCGCCGCGCGCATCGCCTTGATGAAGCGCTTCGTGCTTTTGAATGAGCCGGGCAAAGCCACCACCTCGCTGAACCCTGCGGGGCGTCCCATCGTTCGATGCGAGACGCCAAGCGTGACAACCGAAATGCAACTCGGCGGCGTGGAATTGCGCGAGAACCTGGCATTCCTGCCGATGGAGTTGCGCGACGCCACGGATACGTCCGGTGCTGGGACCCGAGAGATCAGCATGGGACTGGTGCGCGAGGACGGCGAATGGAGGCTGCTCTCTCTCGGGGTATTGTTTCTGGATCTTCCTGGCCTGGAGTCGGAATGGGACGAGGCGGAAATCGAGACGACAGAGAAAAACGCTCTCCAGGCTTTAAAAGACATTGGAAACGCCGTGGAATCTTATCGCAAGAAATATCTGCGCCTGCCAGATTCCTTGGCGAATCTAGGCCAACCGCTACACGGCGCGCCCAGCAACGAGGCCGGCGGATTTCTGGATTCCGATCTGGCGAACGGCATAAAGAACGGCTACACCTTCCGCTACGTCATTGTTGGGGCAAGCAATCTGGGAGCGCCCGCAAAATTTGAATTGTCTGCCACCCCGCTTCGCTACGGCCGCACCGGGCGAAAATCCTTCTTTCGCGATTCGAATGGCGGGCTGCATGCTGCAGATCGTCAAGGCGCAGTAGGCAGCGCCTCTGATCCAAGAGCGGAGTAACTGCGCGATTTGGACGGAGCGGTTGACACGTGGAAACCGCTTGAAATTGCCCGCTTGCTGGATTCCGCCTTCAGGGACGAAAATATGTTCCAGGCCATCCCTCCTCTTGCGGGCCTTCTCGACGAGAAGCGCTCGCGAACTGCAACTCCCTCCAGGCATGACGTGTGTAAGCGGCACGAATCGTGTCATTGGAGGAGACATCCCATGACAGATATGATGGCAGACCGGCGCGCCGCGCCACGCTATGCGCTGATTGTCATGGCGGAAGTGACGGAACTCTCCAGCGGCTTGAAGCTGCAGGCGCGCACTTCCGACATCAGCCGGACTGGCTGCTACATCGACACGCTCAAGCCCTTTTCGAAGGGATCGTCGATTTACTTGTGCCTCTCTCAACAAGGCGAAACCGTGCAAATGAACGCCAGAGTCGTCTATGTGAACGCGGGGCTTGGCATGGGCGTTCACTTTGAAGATGCAATCTCTGAGGATCAGTGGGTGGTTTTGGATCGATGGCTGGAAAGCGCAGCACACCTGCCGGTGTAGGCCTTCGAACTCCTTTGTGGGAAAGCCCGGTCTGAGCCTTCGTCTGGGTTGATTTGTGCCCTAAAATGACTAGGCGCTACTATCGTGCGATTCATGATGCGACTGCGGGCACTCCAAGTCTGGCTCATGCTGCTGCTTGTGCTCTCTTTGCATGGGCCCGCTGCTCGCGCTGGCAGCCAGCAATCGAGTTCCACAGAAATCCCGCTCCCTGTCTTCGAACTTCACAGTGGCTTTTGGTTCAATCTGCATCACACGCTGTATTACGAAGCGCGCCAGAAGAAAGCTCTCTCTTCCCGTGACGCAAGCGCCGGAAAAAGCGCCACCGCGGCTCCAATATCGACGTTGGCCGGCAAACAAGGGGTCACCGAGGCTGAACAAAAGGCTTGGGACGAGGCTGTCGCATATTATGCTGAAAACTACGCCGAAAAAGACCTGCTCTTCTCCACCGAACTCACCCAGTTGAAGGATCAGCTCGGCGACTTCGAGGACTGCAACGAACTCTCCGGCCACAAGCGCAAATTTTGCGATGCCGGATTGCCGCCGAAGCTTACGCAGATTCTGGAGGCAGCGGCGCCTGTGTATCGCGCGCATCTCTGGCCGGAACACGACCGCGCCAACCGAAACTGGATTTTGCGCGTCGCTCCGCTAGTGCGAGAACAAGGCGTGGGCATTTCTGAGCGGCTAGCCGATATCTACCGAACGCGGTGGCCGCAGGGGAGAATTCGCGTGGATGTTTCGGCCTATGCGAACGCGGCGGGCGCATACACGACCGTCGACCCGTTGCGCGTCACGATCGCAAGCCTGGACCCTAGAAATCAGGGTGCCGAAGCGCTCGAGGTACTTTTCCACGAAGGTTCTCACGGTATTGCGGAACCCGTGCAGGCAGCCATCATCCGCGAATGCCATCAGCGCGACAAGCCGATTCCCCGCGACCTTTGGCACGCACTGGTCCTATACACTACAGGGGAAGTCATTCGCCCGGCCGTGGCCTCTTCCGCCACTGCTGACGGGAACAAACCAAGCCAGGTGCAGGGGAGCTCAGGTCCTTCCACCATAGTTCGCCAAATTTTTTCGCAGCGCGGCTGGAAGGATTACCTGGATTTGCTTCAAAGATTCTGGCAGCCGTACTTGGATGGAAAAGCGACCTTCGATGATGCCATCGCCCGAATGGTGTCCTCCTTGTGAGATCCTTTTGATGGGTTTTGAAGTCTAGAACTCTTTCAGAGAAATTGTCCGGCGCATTCGCCGGAGACCAAGCACGCGTCACTTCGGCTCGTGACCTTCATCACTGCAGAAAAGTTCAATTAGCAGTAACCGAAGAGCATTACAGCCTCGTTGAGCTTTCCTTGAATGGAGAGGGGCTGTCGAGGGGAGCGTGTGTGACTGCCTTCTCGTGCAATGCCATCCGACCTCTCGGCCCCATTTTCTGGGCCGGGAACGCTGACCTCGGGTTGCATCCACAGGTTCGCTGTGTTGTTCCCACAGACTTTTCGCGAGAGATGACCCCGCTTCTTCCCTGCTTCGAATTTGAGACTTGGCACCGATCTCGTCAGGGAATGGAAGCGGAAAGGAGCTAGTTCAATGGAGAAAAAAACATTAGGTGTAGTGGACAAGCGCACTGGAACTTCGTACGAGCTATTGATTGAAAAGGGCGCCATTCGCGCTTCCGATTTGCGCCAAATCAAAACGGATTCAGAAGATTTTGGGTTGATGAGCTATGACCCCGCGTTCCTGAACACGGCTGCGTGCCAAAGCGCGATTACCTTCATCGATGGGGACAAAGGAATCTTGCGTTATCGCGGGTATCCCATCGAGCAGCTCGCGGAGAAGTGTACGTTTCTCGAGGTCGCCTATTTGATTCTGCATGGTGAATTGCCGACCGAGCTGCAATTGAAGAATTTTGTGGCTGAAATCACCCATCACACCATGCTGCATGAAACCACCAAGAGATTCCTCGAGGGATTTCACCACAACGCGCATCCCATGGGCATGTTCATCAGCACAGTGGCTGCTCTTTCCACGATCTATCCCGACGCCAGGAACGTGTTTGATCCCGAAGTGCGCAAACTTCAGATTTACCGACTGATCGGAAAAGTCCCAACCATCGCTGCTTATACCTATCGGAACAGCCTCGGATATCCGTATGTCTATCCGGACAACGACCTGAGCTACACCGAGAATTTCATGAACATGTTGTGGAAGATGGTCGAGCCAAAGTATAGGGCGAACCCGGTTTTGGCCCGCGCATTGGACATCCTATTCATTTTGCACGCCGATCACGAGCAAAACTGCAGCGCCAACGTGATGCGGGCCGTGGGCAGTTCGCAAGCTGATCCGTATGTCTGCACCGCCGCGGCGGCTGCAGCACTTTCCGGGCCGCTCCATGGCGGAGCCAACGAAGAAGTTCTCAAGATGCTCGATGAAATCGGCTCGAAGGACAATGTTCGCGGCTTCGTTGAGAAGATCAAGGCTGGCCACGGCAAGCTGATGGGCTTCGGGCATCGCATTTACAAGAACTACGACCCACGCGCCCGTATCATCAAGTGGGCCGCCGATCAGGTGTTCGTCGCCACAGGGCGGAATCCAAAGCTGGATATCGCGCTCGAACTCGAGAAAATCGCTCTCGAGGACGAATACTTCATCAAGCGGAAGCTCTATCCGAATGTCGATTTCTATTCCGGGATCATCTATCAGGCGCTGGGCTTCAAGCCGGAAATGTTCACCGTGCTGTTTGCCATTCCGCGGACCGTCGGATGGCTGGCGCAGTGGCAGGAGATGCTGGAGGATCCGGAGCAGAAGATTGCCCGGCCAAGGCAAATCTACACGGGCCATGACGCGAGGGAATTCGTTCCCATTGAAAAGCGCGCGGTTCGCGCGGTAACTGCCGTGCGATAGAGCTAATTCGAATCGTGCGTTCGCCGTTCCATGCGGCGCGACCCGCAGGGCGGCACAAGGGGTGGAGCAGGTCGGTGCCTCCGGGAAACCCCGTGCGGTGGCTGCTCCACCCCAATATATTTCTCCGGTTCTTGCTCTGATTATTGTGGGGGATCCCTATTTCGGGACTTTTTTGCGATGCTTTGAGTCGAACGCGTTGTTTTCGCGTTCGTTCGAATCACTTTGAAGTCGATTCTGCACAGCCCCAAGAGGTGGGAGGCTGGCTTTATTCCGTTTTGTCTGCTGGATCTTCCAGGGCCGGATAACCAAAGGATGGCGAGGCTTGTCCATAGTTGCCTCCCGCTTCCTTTTCAGTCTACTCCCTGGCAACAACTGGGTAAAGAAAGTCAGAATCGAATGAGGCGCGCTTGCATTGTCGCAGCAGCCTGCACTGTGTTACGCTTTTTGTGTCATAAATTACCTGGCCAGCGCCACGCAAGCCCCTGCGACGCGCACGTTTCTTCCGTTCGTCCTCCGAGAGAGCCAACGCGGCTGGAATGTCTCTGCGAAGGCCGAATCCGATGCCGGGTATAGCGGAACGATCCGATTGACCTTGGACAAGAGGAATCGACCAAGCCCATGCCCGGCCAACAGACTGCCTCGAAAACCGAAAAAGAGCCCGTTGAGATCAAGCTTGCACATTCGCCGGATTCCGACGATGCTTTTATGTTTTACGCGCTGGCTACGCACAAGCTGCACACACCCGGTTACAAGTACACGCACATTCTCTCGGACATTCAGTCGTTGAACGAAGCAGCCCTCACAGAGACTTACGACGTCACCGCAATCAGTTTTGCGGCTTATCCGTCGTTGCGCGACAAGTACGTTTTGCTCGATTGCGGCGCAAGCTTTGGCGATGGCTATGGCCCCATAGTCGTTTCAACGAGATCGTTCAAACCGGCGGAGATAGCTGGCAAACGCATCGCCATCCCAGGATCAAAAACTTCCGCTTATCTCACCTTGAAGCTTTTCGAGCCGAATTTTGAGCCGGTGGTGATGCCTTTCGACAAAATCATCGACGCGGTTCAGAACAATCTGGTCGACGCAGGTCTACTCATTCACGAAGGACAGCTTTTTTTCCCGGAAAAGGGACTTCACCGTGTGATTGACCTGGGCATTTGGTGGCACGAGCAAACGGGCCTGCCTCTCCCGCTGGGCGGCAACGTGGTGCGCCGCGCACTGGGCGCGCAGCTTGGCCGCCAGATCGCTAAGACCATTCGCGACAGCGTCTCCTACGGCCTCGAGCACCGCGAAGAGGCCTTGAATTACGCCATGCAGTTCGCTCGCGAGATGGACACCGAACTCGCCGACAAATTTGTCGGGATGTACGTCAACAAATGGACGCTCGGCTACGGCGAGAAGGGCAAACAAGCCGTCAAAGAGTTGATTGAACGCGGAACTAAAGCCGGACTGCTACCCGGTCCTGTGACCGTCGAATTCCTCAGCGAAGAATAACCACCAGGCCTATTTCTTTCCTGCCGTCCCCGTTTTTTGCGGCGTGAGGTACAAGTCTTGATAGTCAAAGCTGAAATCCGCAAGGGGTGAGACCGCAACCATGGTGAAATGATCGATGGCGCCGTCGGCCTTCAGCGCGAATGTGAGGAAGGCGTCCTCGATGGTACGGTTTCGCCAATGCGCCTTAAAAGTGTCGTACTGCCAATGCTGAAGGTCAGCCGCGGCTTCCGGGGTGCGATCGAGCGTGAAAACCAGCTTGCTGTTTTCCATTCGAATGGTCACCGGGCCGTACCACGGATCCGTATAGACACCCGCGTACTTCTCCAGGGGCAAGGAAGGCTTCGAGTCGGCGGCGCGTCCTGTTTCCTGCTTTTTAATGATTTCGGCCGCTTCCTTTTCTGTTTGCTCGTCCTCAGCCCGATAGGCCGCAATCCAGTCTGTTGGAGCGAGGCCGAAGTAGGAATCGAGGATGTGAAAGAGAATAGAATCGAAAGCTGAGCCGCTTTCAGCATTGGTAAGAATCACCACGCCGAGATTCTCTTCCGGAACCAGCATCACGCGCGAAACAAAACCGGAAACGCCTCCCGTATGGCCGACCAGTTTGCGGCCGCGGTAATCCCGCAGCCCCCATCCGAGGCCGTAAGCAGCAAACTTGCTGCTCAACGCGGCCAACGGACCTTTGCGATCGCCCGCGGGAAGAATCGTTTGAGCCGACCACATTTCGCGGGACTGCGCTTCGCTGAAGAGGCGGCCCTCCCGTCCCGAGAATTTTCCATGATTCAACTGAAGCTGCACCCACTTGGCCATCTCCGCGGCCGAGGAATTAATCGAGCCCGCTGGCGCGGCATTGTCCAGATTTTCGAACCCCACGACCTGGAGTTTTCCATCCACTTTCGAATGAGGCCAGGCGTAGTCGTTGCCCGGCTTGAAATCGGCGTTACTGAGATTTGTGGTGTTCATTTCCAAAGGTCCCAAAATCTTCTCGCGCACATAGGCTTCCCAGGATTTTCCGGTGACTGCCGGGATGATTTGTCCCGCGGTCATGTAAAGCAGGTTGTCGTAAGCAAACCGGCTGCGAAAACTGGAAGCCGGTTTCATGAATCTCAGTTTGTAAATGATCTCTTCCCGCGTGAACGTGGTGTGCGGCCAGAAGAGTAGGTCGCCTTCGCCCAGGCCCATTCCGCTGCGGTGGGTCAGCAAATCGCGAATGGTCATTTCGTGAGAGACGTACGGGTCATACATCTGAAAGCCCGGCAAGCGTTCATAAACAGGATCGTCCCAGGCGAGTTTTCCTTCGTCCACGAGCGTCGCCAGCGCCGCGGTAGTGAACGCTTTGGTGTTGGAGCCGATCGCAAACAGCGTGTTTTCGTCCACTGCCGTAGCATCGCCGAGCTTTCTCACTCCGTATCCCTTCGCAAGGACCACTTTCCTGTCCTTCACGATGGCCACGGAGAGACCCGGCACTTCAAAAGTCTTCAGCACATTTGCAACGTAAGCGTCCAAATCTGCTGGAGGCGCATTCTGGGCGAACAATGGCGCAGCGCAAATCAACCACAGCAGCCCATAGAGCCACGGTTTCTGATCGAGTCTCATCGATCTCTCCTGTCCTCTCCACCAAACTTGCGGTGGAGATTAAATCACAGATCTCGATTCGCAGCGGCTTAAGTTCCCATCCCGGAAGTCTGATTCTGAATTTCCAGCGGCGTGCTTGACGCTTCAAAACGAATCAAATATTGTCTCTTGTCTGCCATGAAAAAACGAAAAGCGATCTGCGCATGCGTCGTTGGACTAGCGTTCGCGCCGACTATTGTTCACAGCCAGACTTCCAATCCGTGGCCAAAACAAGCTGTGCGCGCGGCGCATGGGATGGTGGTTACCGACGAGGAGCTGGGTTCACAGGCTGGTGTGGAAATATTGAAGCGCGGCGGCAATGCCGTGGACGCCGCTGTCGCGACGGCGTTCGCTCTCGCCGTGGTCGAACCCGCTGCCGGCAACATTGGCGGAGGCGGCTTCATGCTGATTCGCCTCGCAGACGGCAAGACCACTTTTCTCGACTACCGTGAGACTGCCCCCGGCAAAGCCACTCGCGACATGTACGTTGGCAAGGACGGCAAGCTCGACGAGGAAGCTTCCGTCGTAGGCTACCGCTCGGTTGCCGTTCCCGGGACTGTAGCAGGCCTCGAATTGGCTTTGAAAACCTACGGCACGATGAAGCTTGCAGACGTCATGGCTCCCGCGATTCGCCTCGCGGACGAAGGATTTCGCGTCAGCGAGAAACTCGCGGCAGAACTGGAAGAAGAAAGCCCTGGATTGCAGGCATTTCCGACAAGCCAGCGAATTTTTCTGCACGAGGGCCAGCGCTTCAAAGCCGGAGAGACACTGAAGCAGCCCGAGCTTGCCGCGACACTCAAGCGCATCGCCCAAAAAGGCTCGGAAGAATTTTATCGCGGCGAGACTGCACATACGCTCGCGGACGAGATGGCAAGAAACGGAGGACTGATCACGCTAGATGACCTCGCAAACTACAAAGTGAAGGTGCGGGAGGTTTTGCACGCGAAGTACGAGAGCGGGGCGCACTCCTGGGAGGTCTTAACTTCGCCACCGCCAAGCTCTGGTGGTGTGGCCATTATCGAAGCGTTAAACATGCTGAAAGACGTCCCGTTGAAGGGATGGGACGATCCGCAGAGCGTGCAAATGGTCGCGGAGACGATGCGCCGCGTCTTTGCCGATCGCGCCGCGTATCTTGCCGACCCGGATTATTCCAAAGTTCCCGTCGTCGGGCTCACTGATCCTTGCTACGCCAAGGAACGCGCCGCGACCATCGATCCCGCGCGTGCAGGCTCAAGCAAGACAGTCACGGCAGGAACTCCTCACACGTGTAGCAGCTCCGCAAATCCCGACGCTGCCCCGCACATCGTACCGGGCCGCCTGGAAGGCCGCCACACGACGCATTTTTCCGTTGTGGATGCAGCTGGAAACGCCGTCGCCAGCACCTACACGCTCAACGATAGCTATGGCTCGCACGTGACCTGCAATGCCGGATTCCTGCTAAACGACGAGATGGACGATTTCACCACGCAGACCGGCGCACCGAATTCGCTTTATGAATTGATGCAATCCGACGCCAACGCCATTGCTCCGGGCCATCGCCCGCTCAGCTCCATGACGCCCACGATTCTTTTGCGCGACGGCAAACTCAGCTTTGTCACTGGGTCACCTGGCGGTCCCACGATTATTTCTGCCACTCTGCTTAGCGTCATCAATTGGATGCGGCTTGGCATGGACGCTCAGGCCGCCATCAACGCGCCGCGGTTTCATCATCAATGGTTCCCGGATCGCATCCGAATGGAGGCCGAATTTCCGCTGAGTATGGAGCAGGCTTTGCGGGCGCGCGGCTACGAAGTCGAACGAGGGTGGTATTACACGCCGAGCCTAGGCACCGAAGCCAAGTTGAGCAAGCACATGGGCCTGGTAAACGCCATCGGCATCGATCCAAAAACCGGGGAGCGCCTGGGCGCCGCCGACCCGCGCGATGACGGCTCGGCTGTGGGATACTAGCGGTTCGCATTAGCTGCAGTGTTCATGCCCGGAGCCTTCAAAGGAATATGCAGAGACTACTCTCGACCTACCTGTTCATTTCGCGCAAATTGACACCGGAACTCCTCGGCCAGGTAGCCACTAATGGTTTTCAAGGCGTAGAGATTTTTTGCGCGCGCAGCCATTTTGAATACACGATGAAGCCGGAAATTCGCGCCATGGCCAGCGCCCTCGAAGCGCATCATCTTCAGTTGGTCTCCCTGCACGCTCCAACGAGCCGCGACATCAGCGCCATGCGCGAATCCGGCACGCCGCTCTCCATCTGCGAAGTCGAGCGCGTCCGCCGCATCGAAGCCATGGACGAACTCAAGCGCGTCATCGACGTCGCCGACGACCTGCGCTATTCGCGCCTTATCCTGCACATGGGGGGCTCGCGGGAAACCGCCGATCCCCGCAAACGCGACGCGGCTTTCAGTTCGCTCGAACACCTGATTTTGCACGCCCACCATACCGGGGTGACGATCTGTGTCGAAAATACGCTGAGTGAAATGGGTGACCCTGCTTATCTCCGCGCGTTCGTCGATGAGACGCGCCTCAATGGACTGCGCTTCAACTTCGACATTGGCCACGCGCACCTGTCTGAATTCCCCGAAGCGGAGCGCATTGAAAAAAGCTTCGCTCCCTTGCGCGATCTGTTTTCGTCCGTCCATCTCCACGACAACCACGGCGAAAAGGACGAGCACCTGCCACCCTTCGACGGCACCATCGACTGGCCGAGTGCGATAAAAATCCTCCAGTCTGCGCCGCAAGTTGATTTGCCCCTGGTTTTGGAATTGAAAGAAAAAACCGGCCCAGAAGCCCCAACGATTTCTGACCAACTCGCCGCCGCCCGCTCTGCCCTCGACCGCTTCGATGAGGACTGGCAACATGAGAAATAAGCGTCCACACATGGGCAAGACCAAGAAAGCTATTCGCATCACTCGCCGCAGGAAGCCAGCCGAGGAGGTTGTTCCTGCGTCAGAGGTTCAAGGTCGGGCGGCTTTGATTGGCTCGATGAAAGGCCGGATGAAGATTCTCGGCGACATTATCTCTCCCGCGAGTGACCCGAACGAGTGGGAAGTGGTTCGCGACCCCGACCGGGTCCTCAATCCCCAGCCCAGGAAACGCAAACAGTAATCTCCTGGCCGATTACTCTTCTTTGTTAAACTACCTGTTTGGCGTGTAAACGGAAAACCTCACCATGACGACGATCACCATCGACCAAGCGGGAAAATACGACGGGCAGGAAGTGACGCTGAAGGGCTGGCTCTACAATCTTCGCGAATCCGGCAAGTTGTTGTTCCCGATCTTCCGCGACGGTACAGGGATTATTCAGGGCGTTTGCGCGCAAAAGGAAGCTCCCGAAGCGTTTGATTCGCTCAGGGGCCTGACGCAGGAATCGAGCGTCATCGTCACCGGCAAAATTCGCGCGGAAAAACGCGCTCCCGGCGGATACGAAATCGGGGTAACGAAGATTCGGGTCCTGCAAAAAGTTCCCGAAGCCACACCGTTCCCCATTCAGCTCAAAGAACACGGCGTCGATTTTCTTCTCGACCACCGTCATCTGTGGATTCGCACACCGCGCCAGGCTGCGATTCTACGCATTCGCGCCGAAGCTATCCGCTCTGCCCGCGAATTCATGGACAGCCAAGGCTACACGCTCACCGACGCGCCGATGTTCACGCCTGCAGCGTGCGAAGGCACGTCCACGCTCTTCGAAGTGAATTACATCGACGAGCAGAAAGCGTATCTGACGCAAAGCGGCCAGCTTTATGGCGAAGCTCTGGCCATGGCGCTCGGCAAGATCTATACGTTTGGCCCGACGTTTCGCGCAGAAAAATCAAAGACTCGCCGCCACCTGACTGAATTTTGGATGCTCGAGCCGGAAGCCGCCTACGTCGAACTCGACGAAGCCATGGCTCTCGGCGAAGGCCTCGTCAGCGCCATCGTTCAGGGCGTCGTGAAAAACAAGCCGCGCGAACTCGAGACTCTCAAGCGGGACGTGACAAAATTGGCGAACGTAAAGCCGCCGTTCCCGCGGATCAGCTACGAAGACGCCATCGCCGTCCTCAACAAAAACGGCAATCCCGCCAAGTTCGGCGACGATTTCGGCGGCGACGAAGAAACCATCATCTCCAGCTCTTTCGACCGCCCCGTGCTAGTTCACCGCTATCCCACGTCGCTCAAAGCCTTCTACATGCAACCGGATCCACACCGTCCAGAACTTGCTCTTGCTTTCGACATGCTGGCCCCCGAAGGCTACGGCGAAATCATTGGCGGTAGCCAGCGTATCCACGATTACGATTTGCTCGTGAAGCGCTTGCGCGAACACAATCTTCCCGAGGAAGCGTTTCAGTGGTATCTCGACTTGCGCCGCTACGGCAGCGTGCCGCACTCCGGATTCGGCCTCGGCCTCGAACGCACCGTTGCCTGGATATGCGGACGGAGCACATCCGCGAAGTCATTCCCTTCCCGCGTATGCTGTACCGCGTGTATCCTTAGTCGGGGTAGTAGAACCCCCGTAATCTCCGCTCCTGAGTAGTTTAGAACTTGAACGACGTCGAGTGCTTTGGCATTCGGCTTGCGCGTCTTTGCGCTCGCCACTCGCCACTCGTCACTCGCCACTTTTCAAAATCGAGTCTAGGTATGACGCAAAAAGTTCGCATCATCGGCGTTCCCATGGACCTCGGCCAGAGCCGCCGCGGCGTGGACATGGGCCCTTCCGCATTGCGCGGCGCCGGCCTGCAAGCCGCCATCAAAAAGCTGGGCCACACCGTGGAAGACATTGGCAATCTCCAAGTGAAACAACCCGAAGAAATGCCTGTGGGAGAAAAGCGCGCCAAATATCTTCAGGAAATTGCGGAAACTTGCCAGGACATCGCCAAAACCGTTGATAAATCGCTCGGGGAAGGTTTTCTCCCGCTCGTTTTGGGAGGCGATCACTCCATCGCCGTCGGAGTTGCAACCGGCGTCGCTTCCCATTTTCGCAAAGAGAAAAAGGACATCGGCTACCTCTGGCTCGACGCCCACGGCGACATGAATACGCCAGAGTCTTCACCTTCCGGCAACGTCCACGGCATGCCGCTCGCGGCCATCATGGGCTACGGCGCACCAGAACTCGTCGATCTTGGCGGCTTCAAGCCCAAAGCTGAGCCCGGTAACATCGTCATCGTTGGCGCGCGCGACCTCGACGCTCAGGAACGCAAAATCGTGAAAAAATCCGGCGTACACGTCTTTACCATGCGCGACATTGACGAGCGCGGCATGCGCGACGTCATGTCCGAGGCTCTAAAATACGCCATGGATGACACCGCTGGTGTCGCCGTCGGCCTCGACATGGACTTCGTCGATCCTTCGGACGCTCCCGGTGTCGGCACGCCCGTACGCGGCGGCGTCACCTATCGCGAAGCCCACCTCGCCATGGAAATGATCGCCGACACCGAATCTATGGTTTCGCTCGAAGTTGTCGAGATTAATCCCATTCTCGACGAACACAACCGCACCGCTCTCCTAGGAGTCGAGTTGGTCCTTTCCGCTCTCGGCCAGAAAATCCTGTGAATCTATTTTGGTTGTTAGTTGTTGATTCAGAACGCCCGCAAAAACATCCGCTCCAACTAATCGCGCTTTTCACTTATAACTGAAAACTGACTACTGAGAACTTTTTATGGCCCCTCCAAACAAGCGACTCCGCGTCGGCATTCTCTTCGGCGGCCGTTCCGGCGAGCACGAAGTCTCCCTTGCCTCTGCCGCCTCGGTAATACGCGGTCTCGATCCCGACAAATATGAGGCCGTTCCCATCGGCATCTCCAAGGAAGGCCACTGGCTGATCGGCAGCGCCGCGCAAAAAATGCTGCCCGAAGTTCTGAAGGGCGGCCAGCGCGTCATCATGGCTGCCGATCCAACTGATGCAGCCCTGATCCCCCTCGATCGCAGCGGCGGCGGCCAGCGTCTCGACGTGGTTTTCCCCGTTATGCATGGCACGTTCGGCGAAGACGGCACGATTCAAGGCCTTTTAGACCTCGCCGGACTACCGTTTGTTGGTGCAGGCGTGCTGGGCTCCGCCATCGGCATGGACAAGGACGTCGCCAAGCGCCTCCTGCAGGCCGCCAAGATTCCCGTTGTGCCTTGGATCGCCGTGCAACGCCACGATTGGGAAAGCAAGCCGCAGGAAGTCCAGGCCAAGATTGAAGAAAAATTTCCGTATCCCGTTTTCGTCAAGCCCGCCACGCTCGGCTCTTCCGTGGGCATGACCAAAGTGCACTCGCGCGAGGAGCTCGCCGCGGCTCTAAATCTCGCCGCTGAATTCGCCATGAAGATTCTCGTCGAACAATGCATGGTGGCTAGGGAAATCGAAGTCTCCGTGCTGGGCAATCACGACCCAAAAGCTTCGGTTCCCGGCGAAATCGTGCCCCATCGCGAGTTCTATGATTACGCTGCAAAATATCTTGAAGAGGGCACGCAACTTATAATTCCGGCGCAGCTCAAGCCCGCGCAATTGAAAAAAGTCCAGAGCTACGCCGTCGAAGCCTTTCGCGCGCTCGAACTTTGCGGCATGGCCCGCGTCGACTTTTTCCTAGAAAAGGAAGGCGGCAAGATCTATCTAAACGAGGTGAACACCATTCCCGGCTTCACTTCCATCAGCATGTACCCGAAAATGTGGGAAGCCAGCGGCATTCCCTTTCGCGAACTCATCGACAAGCTCATCGAACTCGCGCTTGAGATGCACCGAGAAAAGGCCCGCACCAAATACCAGATCGAGCTTCCTTCCGGCCCCTCCGGCGCCCTCGAAGGCTAGCGCGGGCGCGCAGGCCCCTTGTCGCCCTCAGCTAGAGCCTCCAATTACAAGTCACGAGTCACCAGTCACGAATCACGACTCACGCTCCAGGCACCTTCACCCACGCCGAATTCAGCCGCGAGGACTCCAGCACCGTGTTCATGAACTGCACGCCCGCCACGCCATCGTCCACAGTAGGAACGAGCAAAGACGCCGGGTGCGGGGCGCGCCCGGCCTGTTTTGCCGTAATCTGCTCCGCCAAGTCCGTGTACAGTTGCGCGAACGCCTCCAGGTATCCCTCAGGATGCCCTGAAGGGATGCGCGACGCGTGCTTCGACGCGGCTGACGCCGCCGGTCCACCCCGCGTAATCGTCATCGGGGGCTTGCCATACGGAGTGAAACGCAAGTAGTTGGGACCTTCCTGCCTCCACTCGATTCCCGCCTTCTCGCCGTAAACGCGCAAACTGAGGTTGTTTTCGTTTCCCGGCGCCACTTGGCTAGCCCACAACATCCCGCGCGCGCCGCCGGCAAAGCGCAGCATCACGTGCACGTTATCATCAAGCCGCCGCCCCGGAACAAAGATCGAGACGTCAGCGGCGATCTGCTCGCATCGCAAGCCGGTAACGAAGCACGCCAGGTTGTAGGCATGCGTGCCGATATCGCCGAGTGAGCCAGCCGGCCCGCTTTGCGCAGGGTCAGTGCGCCAGACAGCTTGCTTGTTGCCCGTCGCCTCAACCGCCGTGGTCAGCCAATCCTGCACATACTGCACTTGCACGATGCGAATTTTGCCCAGTTCACCGCTCGCGGCCATCTCCCGCGCCTGCCGCACCATCGGATAGCCGGTGTAATTGTGCGTGAGCCCGAAAACCAGCCCCGTGCTGCGAACCAGTCGCGCCAGCGCCAGCGCATCTTCCAGAGTCGTCGTCAGCGGCTTGTCGCAAATCACGTGAATCCCGGCTTCGAGAAACGCTTTCGCTGGCGCGAAGTGCAGATGGTTTGGCGTAACAATAGCCACCGCAGCGATGCGGTCCGGCCGCGCCTTCTCCTTCGTGGCCATCTCCTCGAAGCTGCCATAAGCGCGATCCGGCACGATGTGGAGTTCCAGCGCGGCAGCGCGGGCGCGCTCGGGATTGGAAGACAGCGCCGCGGCAACGAGATCGTACCGGTCGTCGAGCCGCGCAGCGATGCGGTGCACCGCTCCGATGAATGCTCCCGGGCCGCCGCCCACCATCCCCAACCGGAGACGCCGATTCTGCGAACTGCTCGCGTTGGTAGTCAAAGTTTCATCCCCGTTTTAGTCGAGCCCCAGCATGCGCCGGTTGGCGCGCTGATCCGCACCGGACATCGCAAAATCGTCAAACGCGGTGCTGGCGGCCTGAATGATGTGCCTCTGAATAAACGGCGCCCCTTCCGCGGCGCCCTGCTCCGCGCTCTTGATGCAGCACTCCCATTCGAGCACCGCCCAACCGAGGAAACCATACTGCGTCAGCTTCGAAAAAATAGCCTTGAAGTCGACCTGCCCGTCGCCCGGCGAGCGGAATCTCCCCGCGCGGTTCACCCACGACTGGTAGCCCCCGTAAACACCTTGCTTGCCCGTAGGACGAAACTCCGCATCCTTGACGTGGAACATCTTGATTCGATCGTGGTAGAGGTCGATGAATTCCAAATAGTCGAGCTGCTGCAAGACGAAATGACTGGGATCGTAGAGCATGTTGCAACGTGAATGATTCCCCACGCGTTCCAGGAACATTTCGAATGTAGCTCCGTCATGCAAATCTTCCCCGGGATGAATTTCGAAACACAAATCCACGCCTGCTTCATCGAATCGCTGCAGAATGGGTTTCCAGCGCGCGGCCAACTCATCAAACGCGGTTTCAATCAGCCCGGCCGGCCGCTGCGGCCACGGATAAACGTACGGCCACGCCAGCGCCCCGGAAAAGGTGACGTGCGCGGTGAGGCCCAGATTCTTAGACGCCTTCGCCGCATTCACCAACTGCTCAACGGCCCACGCTTGCCGCGCCTTGGGATTGTTTCGGACATGGTCCGCCGCGAATCCATCGAACGCCAGGTCGTAAGCGGGATGCACCGCGACGAGCTGGCCTTGCAGGTGCGTTGAAAGTTCGGTCAGCTCGAGGCCGTTTGCCGCCAGCGTCCCGCGAATCTCATCGCAATACGTCTTGCTCTCGGCGGCTTGCTTTAAATTGATGATACGGGTGTCCCACGAAGGAAGTTGCACGCCTTTGTAACCGAGCTTGGCGGCCCACGCGGCAATGTTCTTCAAACTGTTGAACGGAGGCGCGTCGCCGGCGAACTGCGCCAGAAAAATCGCCGGCCCCTTGATCGTCTTCATGGTTCCTCAAGTCCGCCTTTCCCATGCAGGAAATTCCCTCCTGCTCATTTCCTCGCGGCACGGAATGCAGGAGAAGAACCTTATTTCAAATCCGTATCTTTTGCTAGAGACGCGAGGACTCTGCTAGGATTTTCTTGTTGCTGCAAGACGCAGGGATGACGTCATCCTTTTTGGCGGGAATGTAACTCACTCGCGGGGCAGGAGACTACCGAATGTCACTTCTCGATCCACCTGCCGCAAAGCCGGAAAAATCGCGGGCCATGGTCTTTACCATCACCGCGCTGGTGTTTGTCATCCTCGTTGTGTTGTTCTTCACGTTTCGCTACTACCCAGAAAAACGAGCGGCACAGCATTTCTTCGACGCACTCGTCGCCGGCAACACCGACCAGGCATATCAGCTTTGGAAGCCCGGCCCCAGCTACACGATGAAAGATTTTCTGGCGGATTGGGGACCGCAGGGCTACTACGGTCCGGTGAAAAGCTACTCCGTGCTGCGGGCGTGTTCGCCGCACGGCGCTAATATCGTGGAAGTTCGCGTGGCGGTCAGCCCTTTTTCGCCCATGCCCGACGCTTCCGATGCGGAAAAAAGCCGCAAAACCAAAGTCGTCGGCGTCTGGGTCCTGACTTCCGACAAATCTCTCAGTTTCCCGCCCGGCACGACCCCTTGTAGCTTGTTTTAGCCGCGGGTTTCACCGCGGGGATGTCTGCCTCAAGCAGTTTCAGCATTGTTGCAGATGGCAGATAATCCACTTCGCAGTGCCTCGCCTACGAGCGAAGCTCATCCACCGCATGCTCCAGTTCCTTCGGACTGACGCTGGCCGTGCCGAGCTTGCCCACGACCACGCCAGCGGCAACGTTCGCGAGCATCGCAGCGTCCACAAGCGAAGCCCCTGCCGCAGCCGCAAGCGCCAGCACACTCAAAACCGTGTCACCCGCGCCAGTTAGGTCAAAAACCTGCCGGCCCGTCGCTCCGCGCTCGATTCCCGGCTGTCCCACGCGGGCGTAAGTTACTTCAAGTCCCGTCGCGGGGATGTTCACGTGCCTCGGCGAAGACTCCTCAAACACGCTCATGCCCTTTTCGCCTCTCGTTATGACCACCGCGCTACATCCAAAGTGCGCAAGCAGCGCCCGCCCTGCTTCCTCGATCGATTTTTCTTCGGCTAGCGCCCGCGTCACATAGAAACCGGCTTCCTTGGCGTTGCAGACGATGGCCCGCGCTCCGCGATAGGCATACAGCCTCGTGGTCTTCGGCTTCACAAATACGGGAACCTTCAACCGGTGCGCGGCACTTAGCACGCGGTCCGCAAAATCGTCGGTGATCAGGCCCTTGTCGTAGTCGGAGAGCACCAGCGCATGGAGCCGCTTGAGCGCGGCAAACACCAACCGCAATAGTTTCTCCAGTGTTTCGGGGCGCAGGGCTTCGCGGCGTTCGCGGTCCACTCGAACCACCTGATGGTGTTTCGCAATGACGCGGGTCTTCACCGTGCTCATGCGTTTCATATCCGCGATGGCCCCTTCGGCTTTGATGTGAGCGTCTTGCAGGCATTTTTGGATTGCTCGACCCGCCTCGTCAGCGCCCAGCGCTCCAAACATTTCCACCTTGGCCCCGAGAGCTGCGAGGTTCGCGGCAACGTTCCCCGCCCCGCCCAAACATTCGCTCTCTCCCTCGTAATCCACGACTGGCACCGGCGCCTCCGGCGAGATGCGCGATGTCGTCCCCCACAAATAGCGGTCCAGCATCAGGTCGCCGACCACTCCGATGCGCTTCCCCCGCAGACGCGGGATCAGCCGTTTCAATCGGGGCGCCGCTTCAACGAGAAGATTTGTCATGCAGTCGCCGGGACTCTCTCACTTCGAATTCGTGCCGTCTTCTAGCTTCGCTTCTTCCGGCAGCATCACGGGAATTTCGTCGCGGATGGGATAAACGCGCCGGCACGTCACGCATTTCAATCCGGATTCGTCGGGCAAAAGCTCCACACGCGTCTTGCAAATTGGGCAAACCAAAATATCAAGAGCGTACTTCGGGATAGCCACGCGTCTTCTCCATTAGCAACTGGCGTCGTTCCAAGCTCGAACACGCACTCTATCAAACGGCCGCGAACGCGGGCAACTCACGGTTCTCTTTACACCCTAGATTCCACACGCTCCCGTTACCAACGTGACTCCCAGGAATACCTGTCCTTTAATCGCCTTGCCGGCATCGCCGCGCTGCGTTAGCGTTAAATGAGGGAATTACCATCACGGAGGCTGCCCATGAGCAAGTTTTTCCGGATCCTCCTGTGCACAATTGTGCCTTTCGCATGGCCTGCCGCCTTCCTGCTCGCTCAATCGCAATCGCCTTCTCAGCAAACGCCTCCCCAGCAATCTCAAACTTCATCGCAAACGCAGTCGCAGCCAGCGCCCTCCACGCAATCGAAGGATACTTCCGTCGCCGACGCCGCGAAGAAATCCACCGCAGATAAACCCAAGCCCAAAAAGGTTTACACCGAAGACGATCTCTCCGGCATGGGCAAGGGAGGTGTATCGGTCGTCGGGAGCGGCAATAAGAATAATTCTCGGCGCACTCCAACCGGCGACTCCGACGGCAGCTACGCGCCAAATGGCGAGGAATACTGGCGCAGCCGCTCCCAGCCCCTCCTGGATGCCATCGCCGCCACCGATGCGCAAATCGATCAGCTAAAGGAAGACATCAAGAAATTTGGCAACGGCGGCTTCGACGTCCAAACGGGAAGACAGAACAATGTCGCATACATTCAGGATCGCAATGGCCAAATCCAAACCCTTGAAAAGCGCAAAGCCGATTTGAAAAAGCAACTGGACGATCTCGAGGAAGAGGGCCGCAAAGCCGGCGCCCAACCGGCGTGGTTCCGCTGAAACTGAAATCACCTGCTCCGATCACGAATCGCTAACGGGAATTCATGTTTCCGCGCAGCGGATTCTTCAAACTCGATTCAGGCGCGACACATAGTACGACTAACGTTGGTACCACTGATTTTTCTCAGCAAACTTTCGTGCAACTCAAAACACCGGCCCCAAAACTGACCCTCCGGCCAGTAGTTTTTGGGGGTGCAATCGCAATAACCTAGCTACGACAGAGTTCGAATCCCTTCCCCCGGGAGCGCTACTGTGTATTGCGACCGCTGTGGACTGAATTTCCTGCCCAAACAGTCCGTGTGTACCCGCTGCAGGCGGGTGCCCACGCGGTACTGGTTTCAATTCATGAGCCTGGTCACCATTTTCGTGGCCGTGCTCAGCAATACCGTTCTCAGCTTTTTCCTGCTCCCCCGCCTCGCCGAAGCCCACAACGGGAAATTCTTATTTCGCGGCTGGTATTGGTTTAACCAGAAAGCGGCGCTCTACGGCTGGGTGCCCCTAGCGCTCGGCCTGCTTGCTTGGGACTATTTCGTCTGGAAAGAAGCGCGCCCTAAAGTGAAAGGCTGGTTCACGCGCAAACTCCTGACCTTCTCTCTGGCTGCGGCCGTCGCCCCGATGCTCCCTTGGTGGATTCCCGCCGGCCAGCCTCCCGGTGAATTCCTTTCGATGATCAGCAGGCATCCCGGCGTTCCCGCGCTGCTAGCCTGGGGCGTAGTGCTCCTGGTGACCATCCTGCTTTGCATCGACCCCGAATCCCGCGACTACCTTCTCGGACATGGCAGAACGCTGAGCATTGTCAGCACCGGCATGCTCGTCCTTGTCCTGGCCATGACCATCGTCGGCTGGTCGCTGACCTACTAATTCAAAGTCCTTCTTCAGTTTTGCCTGCTGCCCATCGTTGACGGAAAAGCGGCCACGCGCGTATGATGCGCGACAAGTTTCCCCGGAAGTTCATTTTCCAAAAATATCGCGAAGGAGGTCGGGAAGATGCGCAAAGTTCTTGGCATTGGGCTCAGTGCTGCGCTGCTGGTTGGTTTGGTCGTCATTGCGGTTTCTCGGGCGGCTGCGGATTCGGAGGAGGCCGCTTTGCGGATCCTGGTTCCGAAGATCATCGCCTCCTGGGAAACCATGGACATCAGTAAAATCGAACAGAACTACGCCACGGACGCGGATTTCGCCTACTTCGACATTGCACCGCTGAAATACAACAATTGGGCGGAGTACCGGGCAGGTGTGCAAAAAGCATTCTTCGAGCCGAATCAGAGCCTCAAGGCACGGCTGAACGACGACCTCCGCGTGCATCGGCGCGGGTCCTTAGCTTGGGCGACGGTCACCTTTGGAGCCGACATCGTCAACAAACAGGGCGCCGCCTCGCATCTGGACGGGCGCTGGACCATGGTCCTCGAAAAGCGCGCCCATGGCTGGATCGTCGTCCATGAGCACGTTTCTGCGCCTCTGGGCGGCTCTTGAAGTTACCTAGTCAAGGAAAGCACGCCGCGCTCTGCGACTCGACGCGTCGGCTTTGCCGGTCTCTCCGTTTCGAAACTATTGTTGCGTAGCCCGATCGATGAAGCTCGCCACTTGGTTGTGCAAGCTCACGCGGTCCTGGTCATGCAGGTACATCATGTGTCCCGCATTGTAGTAATCCTCTTTAATGTTTTTCTGTAGCGCTTCCGGCAACCCGAGGTGCTCCATGGTGAATTCCGTCGCGAAGAACGGCGTGGCTAAATCAAAATAACCGTTCTCGACTTGCACCAGCAGCTTGGGATTCGTAATCATCGCCTGTGCTAAGTCCTGGTCCACATTTGGCGCGCCCGGGAAAAACCGCCTCGGCCCGCCTTCGCGCCGAACCCAGTTCCAGCCTCCGCCCCCGCCACTCGTGTTGTGATAGACCTTGTCCTTCCCAAATTTCAATTCATCGTGATTGTAGGAGTTGATCAGCGCCGTAAATGCGCCGCCAACCGCCGGCCCTTCCGGGTCTCCTTGCGCATTTTCTTCCAGCAAATCGTAGGTGTAACCGGTGAACCGCGCGTCGATCCGTCCTGTGGTCAAGTGCGAGTTGCGCTGCAACTCCGCGCGAAATTGGCTCAAATTGACGCGCAAATCCGCTTTGATCAAATAGTCCTCGCTCAACCCCGTGAAGTAAGACACTTTCTTCGCTACCGACGTTTTTTCACCGGCAGAAAGTTCCGCGCCCTTGAACAGCGCCGCAGCATAATCGCCTTGCGCGTACTTGCGCGCCTCTTCGATAAAGCCCGGCAAGTCCGCGGGCCGGTCCTTCAAAACTTTGTGGTACCACGCCGTTGCCGCATAGCTCGGCAAATAGAAAATGTACGGCCGGTCGTCGCCCGGAGCGAACGTCAGTGAAGCAAGATCGAGCACCGAAGAAATCAGCACAATGCCGTTCAAGTGCACCGTGTCATGTGACTGCAGATAATTTCCCAGCGCCGCCGAGCGGAACGTGCCATAACTCTCGCCAATCAAAAACTTCGGCGAATTCCACCGATCGTTGCGGCTCAGGTAGGTCACGATGAACTGCGCGAACGCCTCCACGTCCTCGTCAATCCCGTAAAAGTCCTTGTTCTCCGCTTTACACACCGCGTGGCTGTAGCCCGTCCCCATCGCATCGATGAACACCAGATCGGTCTTATCCAGCAAGCTTTCTCCGTTATCCACGAGCTTGTACGGTGCGGGCGGCGTGAATGTGCCATCGACCGTATACGCGCGCCGCGGCCCAAACGCTCCCATGTGCAGCCACATCGTCGCCGAGCCAGGCCCGCCGTTATACAGAAACGCCACCGGTCGCGTGGTCAAATCCTTCACATCGCTGCGCGTGTACGCCGCCGAGTACATCAATCCCGTGGCATCACCCTTCTCGTTTTTCAGCAGTGTAGTGCTCGCCGTTGCCTTGTACGGAATCGTCTGCCCGCCGATCTTGGTGGTGTGATCCGTCACCGATGATTCTTCCTTGTATGTGTTCGGATCGCATTTCTCCCCCGGCTTCCCTTCCGGCGCTCTTCCTTCTCTTTCCGGCCCCTGTGCGGCGACGCGTGCTGTCTGCGCAAACAAACAGCAAATTCCCAGAACACAAACCGACAAAATCTTTTTCATTGGATTGCTCCCACTCGCAACGCGGAATGATTTTTCGAAATCGAACTGGCGAATTCTACGTTGCCCATGCGCCCGAGTCAAAACAACTCGCCGCCAGCAATTGTGTTTTCACTTGCGCTGCGCCCAGACCATTCCGTCAGGGCCTTTGCCCGTTGTGATGTGACCGGTAACTTCGAGCGTTTTCAGGTCCACGACCGCAACCGCATTGTCGCCAGCCACCGCTACGTACGCGCGCGAACCATCGGGCACCACCAAAATCCCTAACGGCTGGCGGCCTGGATTCAAGCGCTTCAATTCTCTTCGCGAACCCGCGTCGAGAATCACAAGCGCATGGTTTCCGGGATCGGAGATAAGGACCAGTTTCCCATCGGGCGTAAACTCCAAGCGATTGGAGTGGCCGGTTCGAATGTCTATCGTTTGCGTCACTTTTTTCGCGGCGACGTCGATGATCGAAATCGTCCCGTCATTCGAATTCGCCGCCCAATATTCGCGTCCATCCGGCGATAGGTCGCCCCCCTCCGGTCCCTTCCCGACCGCAATATTCGTAGCGCTCCAGCCATAGGGGTCGGAACTGCGCTGCAAGAGCGTGATCGAATCCGACTGAATGTTGGAGGTGAAGATTTGCGAATGGTCTTTCGAGAACACCAGCATGTGCGTGCGGTTCTGTCCGATGCCCAGCAGCCAGTCAATTTGATTGGAGGCAGGATCGTACCTCGCGATCAGCTTGTTTTCTTCCGCCGTGAACCACACTTTACCTTCCGCAAATTCGATTCCGTGTGGCCGCCGCAATGCCCCTAGGTCCACTCGCCGCTGTTCTTTTTGCGCCATCAAATCCATCACGGAAAGCGAATTGCCGGGAGTTCGCGCGCCGTAATTGGCCACGAACGCAAATTTGCCGTCGTCCGAGACCGCGATCTCGTGCGGCCCTTCCCCCGTCGGAATCCTCGCCACCGTCTTGGTCGTCCCCGGATCGATGATCGACAGCATGTTGTCTTCTTTATCCAAAACCAGCAGCGCCGGCGAAGGCGTCTGCGTTTGTGCCCCGGCAGAACTCATGCCGAACAAAAGTACCAGCTCCAGGACGGTCAGGAATAAATTGCGGAGTGTGGCGGCGAGTTTCATCCTAGTCTCCTCGTGATTCATCGATGCGCCCGGACATTGTAAAACCATTCGCCTGCGTCAGAGCCCCTTCGATGTGCGGAACCCTCGTACTACGGCAGCCGCATCCTGATGCTGCCCATCCACGGCGTAGTTGAGCTTTCGCATGTCCGAAGCGGAGAGCTTCCCCGCAAGATCCGCCAGCGCAGCACGCAACTGCGGAAACTGCGCCAGCGTTGCTTGCCGCACAATCGGCACAGCATCATACGGAGGAAAGTAATGTAGGTCGTCGGCGAGTGCGACCAGCCCTAGCGCGTCGATGAGCCCGTCGGTCGAATTGCCCGCCACAATGTCCACTTGACGCTCGACCAGCGCCCGATAGATCAGGCCCAGGTCCATCACCTTCGGAGCTTCCGCGAAACGCAATCCGTAGCGCTTACTGAGCCCCGGAAAACCGTCGGGACGTTCGAGGAACTCGTACCCGACGCCGGCGCGCCACTTCGGGGTCAACGGGGCTATTTCTGACAGTGATTGTAAATGCAGATTCTTTGCGTCCTCGCCCCGAATGACCATCGCAAACGTGTTTTCAAACCCCAGCGGTTCCGTGACTTCCAGGTGAAAGCGCTCCGCGTAAAGTTGTTTGACTCGGCTATAAACCGCGGGAGAGGAACCTCCTGGCCCGAGTACACCATTCGCAAGATCCGGCGATTCGTTCAGAACAGCCGTCAGTGCCGTGCCGGTGTATTCAACGTACAAATCAAGCTCACCCGCGACCAGCGCTTTGTGAACGAGCAGTGTCCCGCCGAGATTCGTCTTGCGGACCACGGGAATTCCCGTTTTCGCTTCGAGGTGCTGCGCCAGAAGCTCCGCCAGCACTACTTGTTCAGTGAAAAACTTCGACCCAATCGTTATTTTTCTTTGCGGCTCTCTCTGGCAACCGCTAAAGAAGTTAGCAACGCCAAGAAAGCAAAAGAAAGACAGGGCCAGGGTCCTGCCTTTGAAGGTCTTTGACAAAGTGTGCCGCCCGAAGCCTTTGTAGGGGCGCAGCATGCTGCGCCCGCTCTTTATCCCGCGCCGGTATTCTTATACGACTTTCAATCTTCGCTCCACCACGCCCAGCAGAAAATCCGCCAGCAACGCCAAGACCGCCGCAGGAATCGCTCCCGCCAGGATCAGCGCGTCGCTCACCAGCGCCACTCCGCGAAAAATAAATGTCCCGAGCCCTCCGGCTCCAATGGCGGCCGCAATGGTCGCTACACCAATCGTGATGATCGTCGCCGTTCGAATGCCCGCCAGAATCACCGCGAGAGCGAGCGGGAAGCGCACGCGAAACAAAATCTGCCCCCGCGTCATTCCCATTGCGTTCGCGGCCTCCAATATTGCGGGATCGATTCCCGTAAGTCCCACATAGGTGTTCCGCAAAATCGGAAGCAGCGCATACAGGACCAGGGCGACGATCGCCGTGCGCTTCCCGATTCCCCCGATGAACGGAATCGGGATTAAAAAGCCGAACAGCGCCAGGCTGGGAATCGTCTGAAAAATATTGGTGATTCCCAGCGCTACAGCCCGCAGCGTCGGCCGCTGCACGATCAACATTCCCAGCGGCACGCCAATTAAAATGGCGATGAGCATGGCCATCACCACGAGCACGACGTGATCCATTGTGGCGCTGAAAATCTCCGCGCGATGTTCGACGAAGAAGCTCCAGGCGCTGGCATTCGAATTCATGACGTCGGTTCCACCGCTGCTCCCAAAGACGCCGCAAAGGCGCGCACCTCGGGGTGCTCGAGCCGCAGAAATTCCTGCGGCCCCGCTTCCGCCACGATGCGCCCGGCCTCCAGCAGCACGATCCGCGAAGCCAGCAGCAGCGCTTCCCGCAAATCATGCGTCACGAACACAATCGTTTTGCCCAGCCGCCGCGCCAGCGCGAGGAACTCCCGCTGCAGTTCCGCTCGCGTCACCGGATCCAGCGCGCCAAACGGCTCGTCCATTAGCAAAATCGGCGGGTCCGCTGCCAGTGCCCGCGCCACGCCGACGCGCTGCCGTTGCCCGCCGGAAAGCTCGCGCGGCTTCCGATTCGCGAATTCCTCCGGATCCAGCCCGACCAACGTTAAAAGTTCCCCAACCCTGGCCGCAGTTCGCTGCCGGTCCCATTTTTCCAGTGTCGGAACCAACGCCACGTTTTCCGCAACCGTAAAATGCGGAAACAGGCCCGCCTCTTGGATGACATAACCGATGCCGCGCCGCAGCCGAATCGGGTCCCACCGGCTCGTTGGCACATCTTCCACTAGCACTTCACCTTTGGAGGGCAGTACCAAGCCATTGATCAATCGTAGCAGTGTCGTCTTCCCGCTCCCGCTCCTGCCCAAAAGGACAAGGGTCTCGCCCGCAGAAACAGTTAACGAAGTGTCAGAAATTACTACTCGAGGCGGCAGAATATCGTTTATGTTGAACGACACATTACGAAATTGAATCAAAATTCTCGAAAAATCTGCCGTTTTCGCATTCATTTCGATTGACAGCCTCAGCCCCAGAAGCGAACATAATAATGCAACCAGCCTCCCGACGCCGATTTTTGGCGAATCCTTCTCTCGGAAGCGGCATCTAAGGAAGGGGTTCAGAATGGGAGCAGTCGCTACCGCCGTCCGCATCCGACACGACCTTCAGGCCCGCCTGCTGGATGCCCGAACACGAACCGACGACATCTTTCGCGTGGTGCGCGAGGAGGCCATGTACGACCGGCCCATCGCCGAGCGCCACCGCATTATTTTTTATGTGGGCCATGTGGAGGCCTTTGACTGGAACCTCCTCTCCCACCGCGCGTTTGGCTTGCGCTCCTTTCACACCGCTTTCGACCAGTTGTTTGCCTTCGGAATCGATCCGGTTGGCAGCGGCTTGCCCGCGGACACTCCGGCCGATTGGCCGACCCGCGATGAAGTGGGTCGTTATAAACGGCGCGTTCGGGAAGAACTGGACCACGCTATTGAACGCGCGCTTGCGCGGCCCGAAGAAGGTCATCCCCATTTGATGACCATGCTCGAAGTCGCCATCGAACACCGCCTGATGCACGCCGAAACTCTGGCCTATATGTTGCACCGCCTGCCCACCGAGAAAAAAATCCCTCTGCCCGAGAAATTGGCGTGGAAAGCCGCACCTGTGAGATCGCATCTCGTCGAAATTCCCGCTGGGCGCGCCACTCTGGGCCTGGAAAAATCCAATCGGGATGAATTCGGCTGGGACAACGAATTCAGTGCGCACGCGGTGAATGTGCCGGAATTCGCGATTGAAAGTCACAACGTCACTAATCACGATTTTCTTCGTTTCATCCAAGCTGGCGGTTACCAGCACCGTGCGCTTTGGACTCCTGAAGCCTGGGCCTGGATCAAGAAAGACGGCATCGTGCACCCCATGTTCTGGCGGCGCGACGGCAACCTCTGGGTCTATCGCACTATGTTTGGCGAAATCCGCTTGCCCCTGGAATGGCCCGTTTACGTAAGCCACGCAGAAGCCGCAGCCTACGCAAGCTGGCTCGGCCGAAAGCTTCCCACCGAAGCGCAATTTCACCGCGCTGCCTACGGCACTAGGGATGGCGAGACCGAACGCAGCTACCCTTGGGGCGAAGAGACACCGAGCGAGGGCCACGGGAATTTTGATTTTCGATCGTGGGATCCCTCCCCGGTGGGGGCGCATCCTGCGGGCGCCAGCGCGTTCGGCGTGCACGATCTGGTCGGCAACGGCTGGGAGTGGACGCGCACCGAATTCGCCGCTTTTCCCGGATTCACGCCGATGCCGTTTTATCCGGGATACTCCGCCAACTTCTTCGACGGCAAGCATTATGTGATGAAGGGCGGCTCGCCGCGCACCGCCGCGTGCATGCTGCGGCGCTCTTTCCGCAACTGGTTCCAGCCGCATTACCCGTACGTCTACGCAACGTTCCGTTGCGTCGAGGACTAAGCCCAGCCAATCCGGGAGATACCAATGGCGACACCTGCTCTATCGCTCCGGCATGTGTCTGAATTCGCCACCGATGTACGCGCGGGCTTAACTAGGCCCGGGCAGAGAGAACTTCCCTCGAAATATCTCTACGACGAAGTGGGCTCGGCGCTGTTTGAGGCGATTTCCGTGCTGCCGGAATACGGTCTGACGCGGGCGGACGCGCGGCTCCTGGAGAAGCACGCTGGCGAAATGGTCGAGCGCTTGCCATCGCCCCTGCTGGTCGCCGAACTAGGGAGCGGCTCGGGAAAGAAGACGCGCTGGATTCTCGAGGCGCTGGCCCGGCGGCAGAAAACCTATTACTACCCGATCGAAATTTCGCCGCACGCGCTGGCGGCATGTGAGAAAGAGTTGCGCTGCATCGATCTTGTGAGCGTGGTCGGGTACGAGCAGCCGTATCTCGAGGGGTTGCGCGCGGTGGCGCAAGGCCGCAACGGGCGGGACCGTTTGCTGGTGCTGTTTTTGGGAAGCACCATCGGGAATTTTGATCGCGACGCCGGCGAATTGTTTCTGCGCGAGATGCGGGACATTTTGCGTCCCGGCGACGCGCTGCTGCTGGGCACGGACCTGGAAAAAAGCGTCGAGCTGCAACTCCTCGCGTACGACGATCCAGCGGGGGTGACGGCAGCGTTCAACTTGAATTTGCTGGCGCGCATCAACCGCGAGCTGGGCGCGGATTTTGACTTGAGCTGCTTCCGGCACGAAGCGCGGTGGAGCTTCTCGGACCGGCGGATTGAAATGCATTTGCGGTCGACGCGGCGGCAGACGGTGCAAATCCCGGCGGCCGGTCTGCGCGTGATTCTGGACGAAGACGAGACCATTTGGACGGAAAGCTCGCACAAGTACAAAGCCGAGGAAGTTCCGGGGATGGCCGAGCGCACCGGCTTCCGCTGTGAAGCGCAGTGGATCGATGCCGAGTGGCCTTTCGCGCAGAATCTCCTGCTTGCAGAGTAAACCCGAAACTGTGTTGCTGTGCGACTCGCTCCGGCGATAGCATCGCTCCATGCTCACCGGAATCGTGATTCTTGCCTGCTGGGTTTCTGTCGCGCTGTACTGGAACATCAGCGCGCGCTCCGTCAAGTGCGCCGCGGAAAAGCAGAGTTTTGGTGCCAGGCTGGCCCGCATGCCCGTTTGGCTGGGTTTCCTCTTGTTCATTGCCGCCTGGATTTATCCGGCCGGCATGGTAGTGATACGGCGTACAGTCTTTTCGGACTCGATCGGCGTGGCCATCTGCGCGCTGGGCTCTTTCGTGGCCGTCTGGTCACGTAAGACGCTGGGCGCCGAGTGGAGCCAGGACGTCGAGCTAAAGCAGGGGCACAAGCTCGTGGAACGCGGACCTTACAGCTTAATGCGCCATCCCATCTACACTGGCCATCTGCTCATGGGCCTCGGCACCGCCATTGCCTCGGGCTTGCTCATTGCGTTTGCA
>Ga0187778_10000036_pt1 | contig 74073 bp, 75 predicted proteins | sample 1015_Q2_SP5_20_M_FD_132418 | JGI IMG/M metagenome (GOLD analysis project Ga0187778, IMG submission 132418) | Tropical peat soil microbial communities from peatlands in Department of Meta, Colombia - 1015_Q2_SP5_20_MG | ecosystem: Environmental > Terrestrial > Soil > Wetlands > Peat | place...
ATTTTTAGGGTGCGGGTGTTTGCCTTTCTTACTTCCCCGCTAACTCTTTGTGCTTATGCGACTTTTATTTCTTCTTGACAAATATTAACAACTATGTATAACCATGTCTTGTTCGGGCACGATTCTTCAGCCGGCCTCGAACGTTTTGCCGGTCCTCTAATGTCCTCGCTTCGCGCGGTCCTCTTACACCCCGCGCCCTCCTTCCACCCCTTCAATTGGTCCTACCTCCATATCAACGAGAATCTGCCCTTTGTTTTCAATCGCTTGCGCACTCTTCTGTTTTACGTAGGACTTAACTCCTTTGTTTGCCACTCTTACGAAAAACAGGGGGGTGTACCCCCATTCTTCCCATTTTGGAAAGCATCCTTCGCTCATTGCTTCCTTATTTCGTTACATCCTTACTTCATTACGTCCTTACTTCATTTCTTCCTTGTTCGGAACGGCCTTCAGGGCGTCGAGGCGGGCTTGCAGGCGCGCTACTTCCGAACCTTCCCAGAGCAATTCCTGCTGCTCGTACCGGCGCCGCTCCTGCGTGGCGGCGTCTTCTTCGGGGTTCAGCGGATCTTTCAAAAACGCCTTTTCGTCAGTCACGAACAGCCGCATCAGCAACTCAACTCTTTTCCTCTTTTCTGCAATCTGCTTTTCCAGCGCGGCAATCTCCGCTTTGCGCTGCGCGGGATTATCCGCCGTGGATGCCGATTCCTTTGCCGGTGCGTTCGCGGGTTCCGCCGCGCCTGTTTGCCCAGACGAAGATTCGGCCGGGCGCGCGTCGGGATGCTGCGCCAGACGCACTATCGAGTCGTTGCTCGTCACAACATTCGGCTTGTGCACCGGCTTCTTCGGCGCAGCGGAGGTCTGAGGCTTTTCGGCAGACGCAGATTTATCTTCGGTTTGTGCTCGCAAAGCGGCGGGAAAGAGGAGAATCCCCGCAGCGAAAGCGATGAAAAGGGAGGCACAAAACCGGCGAGGCCAATGGCTCATAACAGTCCACCGTCAGAATTGGAGCGAATAATGCCATTCTGCGTTCTTGCTCCGCATTGTCCAGAGAACGAACGTACTAGCAGAAGCGAGTACTCGCTTCGAAATTGCAAGAACTTGTGACGGAAGGCACAGGCCCGAGTGACCGCGTTCCTAGAAGCTCATGCCGGCCGGGCATAAAAAAACAGATACGCTGGCATTTTCAACAGAACAGAGGAGATTTCGATGCGAGGTAAAGTTCTAGCAGTTTGCGCGGTCGTGATGGGGCTGACTCTTCCGGCCAGCGCCGGGAGCATTAGCGGCAAGGTCACGGGCAAGAGCGGCGAGTCAGTCGTGTACGTGGATGCGATTGCGGGGAAAACGTTCCCTGCGCCGACGGAAAAACCGGTGATCGATCAGAGAAGGATAACGTTCCGCCCGCGCGTTATCGCAGTGCAACAAGGCACGACGGTTGATTTTCTGAACAGCGACCCGGTCGCGCACAACGTGTATTGGCCCGCAATCAGCGGGGACAAAAAACTGCGTTACAACCTCGGCACATGGCCGCAGGGGCAAACGCGCAGCTTCAAGTTTGACAATGTCGGCGTGGTGCCGCTGCTGTGCATAGCGCATCCGGAAATGTCCGGCTACGTCATCGTGACGCCCACTCCCTATCACGCCGTCACCGACAAGGACGGAAACTATAAGATCGACAACATTCCTGACGGCGACTACACCCTGTTCGTGTGGCATGAGGGCGCGAAGAACGCGTCCAAGGCGGTTAAGGTGGCTGGCGATACCAAAGTTGATTTCACGGTGAGCCAGTAGGCAAAACAAGGAAGAGCCGGCGGCGCTTCCCTCTTCATCGCTGCGGAGTCAAATCGGAGTCAAAGTTGAAGTAGCGACGAGATGGCTGCGGTGACTGGAGCGGCAACCTGCACCTTGTGACTGTAGAGGCGTGGCGAGTCCCGTTCTGAATGACGCAATCCCCTCCTTTGAGATTTCTGCGAACAAGAGGAGTGTTATAGTACGCGGCGCGAGAAGCGGTTCCACCGCGTGAGGTCAAGATGAAGAGGAGTTACCACGTACGTTTGATCGGGCTGTTCGTGATTTGCACGGTAGCGCTGCTTGCCGCGACGCTTGCGATGCAGGCGTGGTCCGCGCCAGGTGACGATGCGGCGGACCCGGCAATGGCGGTCATCCGCCCGGAGGGCATCCGAGCGGGGATGCGATTCCTCGCGGATGATTTGCTGGAGGGGCGCGGCACGGGAACGCGCGGATATGAAATCGCGGCGAAGTACATGGCTAGCGAATTTGAAGGAATTGGGCTCAAGCCAGCCGGCGACAACGGGACTTATTTTCAGCAGGTGCCCTTTCGTCAAGGCCGGCCGGATGAAAGCAAAACCAGCCTGACGCTGGTGCGCAACGGAAAAGAAGAGAAGCTGGTTTTCCGCGAGAACTACATCACTTTCGCCAATCCAGGGCAAACCGAGACGACCGTCGAAGCCCCGGTGGTCTTTGTGGGTGACGGCGTAACTGCGCCGGAGCTTGGTTATGACGATTACAAAGGGATCGATGCCAAAGGAAAAATCGTCGCGCTCGTATTTCGCGCCCCGAATTTTGAGAGCACGCTCAAGGCGCACTATACGTCGTTTGCATTGAAAAACGCGAACGCCGCAGCGCACGGAGCCGCAGGAGTGATTTTGTTGAACGACCCGATCTTCGAAAAAATCTATCCGTTCAAGGAAATGACGCGCGACCTCGCGTTTCCTCATCTGCGCTGGCTGGACAAGCAGGGCCGGCCCAATGATTACTGGCCAGAGCTGAAGTGCAACGCGGTGCTGAACCTGGAGGCAACGAAGAAGCTCCTAGAAGGAAGCGGCCACACGCCGGAGGAAGTGTTCGCCGCGCTCAATGCGGGAAAGCCGGATTCGTTTGTGTTGCCTGTGACGGCAAGAATTCATAATGTGACGAAACTGGAAGACGTGCAGAGTCCGAATATCGTGGCCAAGCTCGAAGGCAGCGATCCCGCGTTGAAGAACGAATACGTGGTGTACAGCGCGCACTTGGATCATCTGGGAATCGGCGAACCGGAAAATGGCGACAACATTTACAACGGGGCGCTCGACAATGCTTCGGGTTCAGCGATCCTGCTGGAGTTGGCGCGGGCTTTCCGGAGAATGAATCCGGCGCCGCGGCGATCGATTCTGTTTGTGTCAGTGGCAGGAGAAGAAGCAGGTCTGCTGGGGTCGGATTACTTCGCGCATTATCCAACGGTGCCAAGAGAATCCATGGCCGCCAACTTGAATATGGACGAAGACCTGATGCTGTGGCCGCTGGAGGACATCATCGGATTTGGCGCGGAACATTCGACACTGCAAGGAGTGATGGAAACTGCCGCCAAGCGGATGAACCTGAGCTTGAGCCCCGATCCGCTCCCGGACGAAGTGATCTTTATCCGTAGCGATCAGTATTCGTTCGTGAAGCAGGGTGTGCCGGCGGTGTTTCCCGTGCCTGGATTCAAATCGAGCGATCCGAAGATAAAACCGATGGAGATTTTCCAGAACTGGGAAGCGACGCGCTACCACCACCCGGGCGACGACATGAATCAGCCGGGACTGCTTTTCGACGAGGCAGCGAAGTACGCGCGGTTCATGTTTTTGTGCGGCTATCTGGTTGCCAATGAAACGCAGCGGCCTTCTTGGAACAAGGGCGATTTTTTCGGCGAGCATTACGGGAAGAAGTAGGGATTTTGGCAAGGCTCCACGCGGCACCGCATCACATGCGAAGTTAACTCTGGGCGCAAACCTGTACTTTCGGACGGTAGTGCCTCGCCGCCTCGGCTGCTAACTTGGGTATAACCAGATTTCTGGCAGCAATTGGGCCTGCGGAATCTACCCAAGGAGAACAGCCATGGGTTTGCTCGACTCCATCGTAAGCAGCGCTTTCCGAAATGAAGCAGCGGGGCGCGTGGTCGTGTTTAGCGGGGACCAGCGCAATCGCGGCTATATCGTCAGGTCGGCAGCCGACGAACTGAAAATCAAGTCGTTTCTCAAGATGTTTTACTTCGCGCATTTTTACATCCTTTTGCTCGGGATGATGTTGGCCAATGCATGGTCGTCGTTTGTCGTGCACCTGGAAGGAATGGGCAGGCCCATTGAGCACATGGCGCGAAATATGGGCATTGCCTTGGGAGTGTATTTCCTGGTTACGGGGCTGCCCTATCTCTTTTTGTGGAGATCGTACAAGAAGGCGCTGCCAACCTTTGTTTCGGCGCAAGATGCGGTAGTGGTATCGGCGCAATCGAGAGACCAAAAACGCTGGATCTGGGGGCTTACGCTGATTGGGCTGGCGTTCCTGATCCTAGCGGCAGGGATTGCCTTGATGGTCCGGGCGAAATAGCCGAGCGCGATTAGAAATTAGAAAATTGAAAATGGAAATTGGAAGAGCGTTCCAGCCTTGCTGAAAACGATGGTGGACGGCGCTAAAGGCCGCCCCTCCAAGAAAAGCCTCCGCTAAAGGGCGGCGCGGCGAGAACCGGAACCAGAAAGCATTAGGAAAAGCGTGAGATAGCGTTTGAGCTTTTGCGTGATGAGGAAGTTTTCTTTGACGTGCTCATGGCCATGCTCGCCTAGCTTGGCGGCAATTTCGGGATGCGATAGCAAGAAGCGAATCTGATAGGCCGTCCCTTCGACAGAGTGAACCAGCAAGCCCGTGTGCTTGTGAATGATTTGCGTAGGAATTCCGCCAACGGCTGAAGCCACAACCGGCTTTTTCTTCCAGAGCGCCTCCGCAACGGTAAGCCCAAAGCCTTCCCGCAAGCTTTTTTGGATGACGACGGTGGAAGCGCGCTGGAGCGCGTTCACTTCGAGCGGCGCCCAGGCGGGCAATTCGAGAATTTTGATGTCGGGGTCGTGGTTGGCTTCGCGCAACACTTCTTTGAGAACTATGGCGCCTTCGGGATCGTCCGAAGCGCTGCCGCCGGCAAGAACCAACTGACAATCGAAGTAGCGCTTCACGATGCGGTACGCGCGGATTACACCGACGGGATCCTTCAAGCGGTCAAAGCGAGAAATCTGCGTCAAGATGGGGCGGCGTGGATCGATGCGATAGCGCAGGAGAGTTTCCTCGATGAAGTCGGAATCCAGAGGACAATTCTTTTCGGAAAGCGGATCGATCGCGGGATAGAAGAGATATTGCGGAATGGCGAGCTGGCGGGAAAATTCGGGCGAAGAAAACATCGCAGCGTCATAGCGGGATACGAATTTTTCGAGAAAGTCCCAGACAGCGCGGTTGGGATGGGAGAGATCGATGTGGCACCGCCAAACCCAGTGATTGAGTCCGAGTTTGCGAGCATTAATGAGCGCGGCGGGTTGCGGGTCGTGGATGACCACAAATTCGGAGTCGAGTGGCAGAGTGGCGCAGTTGTGGGCGTTGTAGGCGAGGAAGATCTCGAAATCTTTAGGGCTGGGATGGTAGGGCTCGCCGTGCAAGGCGTTGTGAAAGGATTTGGTGACCTCAAAAAAGTCTTCCGCACCGCTCATCACCTCCCAGTTGATATTGAGGTCGAGTTCCTCGGCGAGGGGAACCAGGCGAGTGAGAATTTCCGCGACGCCGCCACCGACTGCCGTCGAATTGATCATTTCGATGGTGTGGCCGCGAAGCGGCTTCGCGAGCGCACGCAACTCCTCGATTTCACCCGCGCCGCAAAGCTCCGCATACTCTTCGAGCGGGATGTGGTTCGCCGCGAGAGTGACTTTCATGCCTTTCTCCTCTCGCGATCGACCAAGCGCACCAGTTTGGCGCGGGCGCTGTCCAGCGTGTTGGTGTAGATGTCGATGCGATTGACACTGTCGGCAAGAGTGCGAAGACCCAGGCCGTCGGCAAGCCAATGGGAAAAATCATTCGTGCGGAGGTGAAGGCGCAAACGGGAAGAAATGAAGTGAAAGTAGAAGCCGGCGTGGCTGAGATGGCCGAGACCATCCCGGAACTCGTCGAGGGTGCGCGCGTTGCGCCCAAGCGGCATGGTAATTTCCACGCTTTCGCAAAAATAAAAACGTTCGAGAGCGGATTGCTCCGCGAAACGCGGCTGAGCGGCGCAGAAATCTCCAACCATGCGGCGCAAGTCGCTGCGCAAAGCAGCGATGGAGGTGTAATCGCGAATGTCGAGAGCGGCGAGCTGCTCGGCGAGATCGTTGCGGTTCGTGGAGGAGAGCACCCATTGCGCGAAATCGTTGGAGAAGCCTTCCGTAAGGAAATGATGGCTGCTCAGAGTTTGAAAGGTGTGATGAAAGATGGAGGCGTCGCTGCATTGCTCCAGGCCAGAGAGAAGCTCGGCGAGAGTTCCGGCGGAAGGATTGCCAATGCGAGTGAGATAAGAAACGGTGACGAACTCAAACGGCGTGTCGGCTTCCATCATCGGATGGATGACTCCTTTCGAGGAGCGGGTGATGCAGTGGTTGGCATAGCTGAATCAGGCCACGGGATGGCCTTCAGAGCGGTCTGCCGATTCAATGCGGATTTCGGTCAGGTCGGAAAGCAAGTGGGCGGCCCAGCGATAAACATTATTTTCACGCACGGTCTTGCGCATTCTTTGCATGCGGCGGGATTGTTCCTCTCCGGGCATTTCGAGCGCGCGATGCACGGCTTCGCTGACCTGGGCAACGTCGTAGGGGTTCACGAGAAGTGCATCCGAGAGCTCATGAGCAGCGCCAGCAAACGTGCTGAGGATGAGAACCCCACGCTCGTCATCACGCGATGCGACAAATTCCTTGGCGACGAGGTTCATGCCGTCGTGCAGAGAAGTGACCAGACAGAGGGAAGCGGCATGAAAGAATCGAGAGATTTCTTCGTGGGAGTGGTGCTTTTTCAGAAATAGAATCGGCTTCCAGCGAGCAGTCTGGAAACGCGAATTGATGCGGGCGCATTCTGCGCCAACTTCTCCCAGAAAATTCTTGTAGCGCTCGATGTCCGTGCGGCTGGGCGCGCCAATTTGGACAAAAGAAAATCGTCCCACGTAGGAGGGGTAGAGTTCGAAGAAGTGTTCGAGCGCGCGAAAACGCTCGAGGATGCCCTTGGTGTAATCGACGCGATCGACACCGACGCCAAGGAGTTCGGCCTCGATTCCGAATTCGGCCAACAAAGTTGCTCGCAATTCGCTTGAAGCGTGCGATTCGGCACCGGTGCGCGCCTTTTCCGGAAATTCCACGCTGATGGGATACGGACGAACGCGCGTCACATGGCCTTGCCGATTGACCGCAAAACGGTCCCATTCGGTGAGCGCTTCGAGGCCACGGTCGACGCTTTCCAGAAAATTGTTGCAGTGCGACTGGATGTGGAAGCCGATGAGATCGGCGCCAAGCAAGCCATCGAGGAGTTCGCCTTGCCAGGGACAAATTCCAAAGACTTGCGGGTTCGGCCACGGAATGTGCCAGAAAATCGCGACGCGCGCGTCAGGACGCGCCTCCTTAACCATTCGAGGAAGCAGCGCTAGGTGATAGTCCTGAGCAAGGAGGATTGGCGAATCCGTGATTTCCATTTCCTGAAGGACGGCGTCGGCAAAGCGGCGATTGATTTTCTGATATTGCCGCCAATCTTCCGGGCGAAAGACGGGCCGCGTGTGAGCGATATGGCAGAGGGGCCATAGACCCTCATTCGAAAAGCCTTCGTAATAACCTTTGTCTTCCTCATCGGTGAGCCAAACGCGGCGCAGTGTGTAGCTGGGATGATCCGGCGGAACGCGGAGGTGGTCTTGCTTGTCGACAACAGCGCGGTCGGCGTTGCCGGAACCATTGGCGATCCAGGTGCCGTTGCAAGCGAGAAGGACCGGCTCAAGAGCTGTAACTAGACCGCTGGCTGGGACGATCACTTTGATGGATTTTTCTTTTCCGTTTTGGATGTGCATGTAGGGCTCGCGGTTCGAAACCACGAACAGCGGATTTTCGCGAAGTTTGCTGCGCAAGCTTACGCGCAAGCGCTCGGCAGTCCAGAGAGAAGCGTTGGAATCGCGCAAACGCGCTTCTTTTTCCGCCACTTCCCGCGCGAGGTGGAGATCCCTGGCGAGAAAGGTCACTTCGTGGTGAAGCTGGTCCATGATCTCGCCCTGCGGCAGCGCGGGATGGACATTCGGCTGACCGGTGCGCAGCGTGCGCAGCCATTTTGCGGTTTGCGTTAGCGGCCGGGTAAACGTCCAACGCACGAGCACGAAAGCCAGTCCGGAGATGAGCAGCGTCTGCACGAAAGCATTCAATAGGGAGTCGCGCAGCGTGTGGGAAACGCGCGCTTCGATGTACCCCGCGTCGTGAACCAGGACCAGAGAGCCTGCCAATTCGCCGTTGCGGTGCAGCGGCAAAGCGCAAACGTGCAGAGGACTCGCTTCGCCTTCCGCGAGAACGGGAGCGATTTCGGCAGGGATGAACTCGCCTACTTCAGTATCTTCACGCGTGGCGCGTGCCGCGGCGGAAGGCCGCAAGCGGAAGCCCGGAGCCAAACCTGGAGTGATGGCGAGGACGATGCCGCTGGCGTCGTAAACGGCGGCACCGCTCAGGTGCTCGCGCTTGCCGTAGCGCTCGACCAGGCGTTGCAACGCCTTCTCCTGGCCGCGGTCGAGCAGCCGCTCCACGCTCTCCTGAAGACTCTCACCCAGGATTTCGGCACGCCGCGAAAGATCGTTGCGCAGGGCGCGTTTTTCGGTGCGGACCTGATAGGTGGCATAGAGCAAAGAGACCGTCGCGACGCTCACGATCAGGGGCAGGATGATTTTCAAGGTCGTGCGCATTCGGAATCCTCAACTTTGAAAAATGAAAAATGCGCCGAGGGGTGGATCTTGGCGCTAGGTTGAGCTTTTCCTGCTTGCGATTGGGTCTTGAGCGGGCGGGCGAACGTTCTACTGGCAAGAGGCAGCCCAAAACGGCATGGAATCCGGAGCTGTCTCAAAGTTCTTTAGAATCAATCGAGTAGGGACTACAGAATCGTTGTGAGACGAGTTTGGAAAGTACTAGTTCTGTGAAGATTTTGCTCCCTCCTTGTTTTTCTCACTCGGTTGGCCAGCGGGGAGACTTGCAGTGACGAAGAGGCCTACTGTTGTTGCGGGTTTTGCTGAGGCTGCTGTGGATTTTGCGGCTGCTGCGGGTTCATGGGGTTTTGCCCTGGCTGACCCGGCTGCCCGGTCAACGGCTGGCCCGGAGTCTGACCACCGATACTTGAATTGATAGGCGTGCCGATAGGCGTGCCTTGCTGGCCGGGAAGCATTGAGTCTTTGGAGGGATCCCAGATGAACTCGAAGAGAAGATACTTTTTGGCTTTGTCGTAATGGATGACGGAAGGCTTGTCGATCTTGCTGCCGACGCCGATGATGTTGCCGCCGACGATGGTGGGAAAGTCGCCGTTGGGAGGAACCTGGGCGGTGGCGTTGGGGTCGGTGGTTTGATCCGTGGAAACGGGAGTGCCAGTGGCGTTGGGGGCGTTGGGAGGATTGGCGCCGGGAGCCGCGTTCGAGCCCCCTGGCTGAGTTCCTGATTGGCTTTGCGGACCAAAACTGCCGGACTGTCCCCCAAAGAGTGACTGCTGGCTGGTGCCGGAGTTCTGGCCGAGATTGCCTAAGCCGGAACTGCCGAGAATCCCCAGTCCACCTGAAGGACTTCCGGGTGCTGGCGCCTGGCCGAACTGAAGATTTTGCTGAGGAGGCTTCAAGCTGCCAATAAGCTGTCCCGCCGGCCCGACATAGATAAGCCGCCACGAACCGTCGTCTTTGTTCATGGGATCTTTGTAAGCCTGGCGCATGAAGCGAATCGAGCCGATCTTAGGTTTGGTGAGGTCGTCGAGGTTGGTGGGAAAGTGGCCCAGCTTGCGGTAGTAAAGCTTGATGCCGCGAACGTATTGCTTGCCACGCCAGATCATCTCTTTTTCTTTTTCGCGCTTGCCCTCGGTGAGGATGTTGGGAGCGACCATCACTGCTGCAATGAGGAGCGCCGTGGTCATGAAGACAACGAGGAGGAGAGCATAGCCCTGCTGGCGGCGCGCCCTGCTATTTTGCTGGGCGACAGGGATCAAGCCGGACCTCCGGAGCTCGGCGAACCGCCGGGAGCCGCTTGCTCCTCCAGGGGAGTGGTGCCGCGAATCCCCGCGGAGTCTTCGTAGTCGAGGTTGGAGTTGCCAATCTTGAGGATGCGGAAGCGATTCATCAAGAGTTCGCCTTCGGGAACGACGAAGACGTCTTCACCGTTGGTGAAGAAGGCGATGCGCGTCCGCCCGCCGTGAATGGTCTGAAAACCATAGAACTTTACAGGCAAAGGCTGGACCTGGGGAGGAGGCGGGGGAATTGGGACCTTCGGACCATTCGCAGCGTAATAATTCGGATCAACTTTAGGGCGCGATGAATCTCGATTCACAACAGGCGGCGGTGCAACGACACTGAAGATGTTGCGGCTGGAACTCTTATATTCGCTTTTGCGGGCGCGGGCAATTTCGTCCAGGCGCAGGGCCGGGCTTTCTACCTGGATGTCCTGGATTTGCTGCGCAGCAATGTTGACATCGGCAGTGACCACACCGGGCCTGTCGCCGCGGAAATACAACCACCAAGTGATGGCGGCGATCACAAGCAAGACAGCAAGGGCCATGATTTGGCGTTTTTGCTTCATGCGGTGGTCCGAAGGTACGTCTTAATGTGCAATCCGACCTTGATCAAGTTGGCGGAGCCTTGACCAGCGCCCTCTGCGCCCAATGTCAATGATTCTACAATGAAATTATTAGGCGAGCGTTGCAAGCCGTTCAAGAACTGAATGACATTCTCGTAGGTGCCGGCGATGGTGGAATCGACGGCCAGCTCGGTCATGCCGCGCTCGGGAATGGGAGTGGGCTTGAAATTGAGTTCGTCGAGGCGCGCGCCGCTTTTGCGGGCGATTTCGCCGAGTTCGGAGGAAATCGCGGAGTAGCCGGAACTCGCAGGCAGGAAGGAGCTTTCAAACTTCTCGTAGTCCTTTTGGTTGTTGGGCAAGCCTTCGCGAATTTCCTGCGCGCGCTTGATCTGCGCCTGCATCTTTTTGAGCAGAAGCCACTGCGCCTTGAGCTGTTCTTCCGAGGCGTTGGGGGCGGACGCCAATTGCAAGCTGTAAGCGCCAAGCGCCAGATCAGCGACGACAAGAAGAGCGAGGGCCCCGAGAATGATTCGTTTGCGAGTTGTGAAATCGCGGCGCATCAGCTCCCCAGATAAGAGGTCGTCATCAAAATAATCTTCTGGTCGCCCAGAGTATTGTTGTTGCCCTGGGAAGGCGTGTATTCCCGCACTTCCTGGACGTCGCTAAATTGCTTGGATTGTTCGAGAGCATGAAGAAGTTTCAGTTTGGCTTCGTCGCTCGTGGCGCCAACCGTCAGTTTCAGCTCCGCGTGGCCCGCGTACTGCTTGGGCTCGATGCTGATGACGCGGATGCCGGCGGGGAGAATCTGTTCGAGATCCATGAACATCCTGGTCCAATTGAAACTGCGCGCGTCGATGATGCCGTTGAGAAAGGAGGCGCGGGCATTCAGGCTGGCAATGTCTTTCCTGACGAAAAACTTCTCCAGGTCGTCGCGCTCCGCTTTGTATTGCTGAAGGTCTTTGTCCATCGCTGCCGTGCGAGCGCGAACTTCTGTGGCCGCGCTGCGGACGCTGTGAACGTGCCAACTGAGATAGATGAGAAGAACCACCGCAACGAAGGCGGCCAAACCGGAGCCCGCGAGGAATCGGCGGTGCGATTCGATCGGCTTGGTCGCTAAATTGAGCCGTACTCTCAAGAGTTATTTCCCCTCAAAATCCTAGTTAGAGTCGACAGATTCACTTCAGCCCTTCTGCAACATCCAGCCAACCAGGCCTTCCAATTCGCGGTCGGCAAGCTGGCGCGCTTCGTCTTTGATGAGGCCCGCGGAAACCGCGGATTGCAACAGGGACCGGACTTCGCAATGAAATTCGTCTTCCAGAGGCTGAACAAATTCGCCGAGGCGCGCGCCGAGGCCGGCAAGGCGAACCGAAGCGATGCTCTCCTGCCAGGTGTCTTGATAATAGGCCGCGACTGGAAAAATTTCTTCGAGAAGCATCTGCGGGGTCAGGCCGGCGCCATGGGCCGGTAATTCCGTGCAACGATAGCCGCACAAAACGCCGGAACGAACGATAGCCGTGGTCAAAGCGCTGCCGGAGACACGGGCCAACAGTGTTGCTTTCTCCTCTTCAAGAAGAGAAATCGCGGCAAGAGAAGAGCTGAGAACCACACCGGGATAAAGCTTGATGCCTTCCGCGAGGGATTCATATTCGCGAATGATGCGCTGGCGAGCCAGAGCGGTGACGACATCGACGCCCGATTCGCGAGGAGGCTGGCGCATGTAAGAAATGATGGTTTCATCCGCCTCAAAAGGAATGCTCTTTTTGAGTTTCCAGCGAAGCATGGGAATGGCTTCTTCGGCAGAGCGCGGAAACTCTTCAAAATGCTGGACGAAGACGCGAATGATGGGATCGGGCAAGATGAGCGCCACGTCTTCTTCACGCGAGCGCACCCGTTCGCAAGCTTTGGAAATGGCGAAAGTGACGGCGGCGGAGTTGATGAGGTTCGTTTCGACCGCGGAGGGAACGATGGCGCCGAGCGGCAAGAGTTCAACGGCGAAACTGTCGAGCGACCCGGCACGGCTCCAGCGCGCCACCGCAATGCGATCTGAAGAGATCTCCAGGGCCAGCGGCGGGTGCGGGATGGCGTCGAGCCAACGGGTGAGCCCGCGCAGGAAGCTGTTCTGGAAAAGGCTTTGCTGAAATGTGGCAGCGCTAGTCAACGAAAGTCACCTTATTGATTTCTTTGATGGATGTGACGCCGGCGCGGACTTTCGCCAGACCGCTTTCGCGCAAAGTGGTCATGCCTTCTTCGTGGGCCACGCGTTTGATTTCCGAGGTGGGACGACGGTCAACAATCATTTCGCGGATGCGGTCGGTGAGATCCATCAATTCGCAGATCGCCGTGCGGCCGTGATAGCCCGTGCCGGAACATTCGAGACAGCCCGCGCCTTCCGCCAAAGTCACGCTGGACCAAATGGCGGGATCCAAGCCAGCTTCCTGGAGTTCCGTGGTGGTGAATTTCTTGGGACGCTTGCAATTCGGGCAAATGACGCGGACAAGCCGCTGGGCCATGATGCAATTCAGCGCGGAGACAAAGTTGTAAGGCTCGACGCCCATGTTGATGAAGCGCCCGATGACGTCCGTGACGTTATTGGCGTGGACGGTGGTGAAGACGAGGTGGCCGGTGAGCGCGGACTGAATGGCGATTTGCGCGGTTTCCTGGTCGCGAATTTCGCCGACCATGATTTTGTCAGGGTCATGGCGAAGGATGGAGCGCAGACCGCGAGCAAAAGTGAGGCCCTTCTTTTCATTGACGGGAATCTGGGTGATGCCTTTGACCTGATATTCGACGGGATCTTCGATGGTGACGAATTTGTCTTCGTCGCTTTTGATTTCATTGATGGCGGCGTAAAGAGTGGTGGTCTTGCCGGAACCGGTCGGACCGGTAACGAGCACCATGCCGTACGGTTCGTGAATGTAACGCCGCAGGCGTTGAAGCTCTTCCTGAGAAAAGCCCACGACGTCGAGATTGAGGTTCTGAAATTTTTCGGAGAGCGTTTCCTTGTCGAGGATACGGAGAACCGCGTCCTCGCCGTGGCTGGCTGGCATGATGGACACGCGCAAATCGATGAAGCGCCCCTTGTATTTGACGCGGAAGCGGCCGTCCTGGGGGACGCGGCGCTCGGCAATGTCCAGTTCGCTGAGGACCTTGATGCGGGAAAGCACGGTGGAGTGATGTTCCTTGGCGATGGGTTGCATGGCGTGCTGCAGGACGCCGTCAATGCGGTATTTGACGGCGACTTCCGTGTCGCGAGCTTCGATGTGGATGTCGCTCGCGCGGCGTTCGAGAGCGGTGAAGATGATGGTTTCGACGAGACGGACAATGGGGCTGGCCGTGCTTTCGCGGGTGAGGCGATCCCCGGAAATGGTCTCTTCGCTTTCCTCTTCCTCCTTGGAGGTCTGCACGGTGAAGGCTTCGGTGGCCTGTTCGAGGACGCGCTGAGACTGCTCGGTGCGCTTCAAAACCTCGGCGATTTGCCGAGCGGTGGCAACGCGAATGAGAATTTTCTTCCCGAGAAGAAGCTGGAGCTCGTCGCTGCTCTGGACCTGGCCGGGGTCCGCTGTGGCAATGATCAGAACATTCGCTTGCATCTCCAGCGGAACAAAGTTGTAACGGAACATCAGCTCGGCGGAAATGGCGCGAAACAGCTCGGGATCGATGCGCTGTTCGCGAAGATCCACGAAGACGTAACGGTATCGTTCCGCGATCTTGCGGGCGACGTCGCGTTCCTGCTGCTCGTCGGCAGCGGGCGTGGCGCTGGCGATTACGTTCGTATGCTGGTCGGTAGTGGCCATAAATCCTTAGCCTGCTCCTCCCGCCCCGCTCAAAGAGAACGAGAAGATGGGCAGATACAGCGAAATCAATATGAAGGCGACGAAAAGCCCCATGAAAATAAGCAGCAGCGGTTCGATCAGGGAAACAAGAGCAGACAAGCGCAAGTTGACTTCTTCTTCATAAAATTCGGCGACGCTGTTCAACATCGGTGAAAGGGCACCGCTCGATTCTCCGACTTCAATCATGTCCAGAGCCATTTCCGGCATCACGCCTTTGGAAGCAAGAGCGGAATGCAGGGATTCGCCTTCGCGTACCATGCGAGTGGCATCTCCGACGGTCGCACGCAGTAACTTGCTGGTGATGGCGTCAGTGGCGGTTTGCAGACCGGCCACGAGAGGAGTGCCACCGGTCAAAAGCGTTGAAAGGGTGCGCGAGAACTGCGCGACCTGAAACTTGAGAAGGGTGTCGCCAATTACCGGAACGCGGAACTTAAAGCGATCGAAAGCCGTGCCACCTTCCTCGGTCCGCGACCATAAATACACAACGGCCGCGGCCACTGCGAGGAGCAAAACAAAGCTCAAGAAAACGTACCGGTAGTCCACGGTCAAGGCAATCAACAAACGGGTAGGACCCGGAAGAGGAACACCGAGATCGCGATACAGCAAAGCGAATTTCGGAATTACACCGGTGACCAGGTAGGTGACGATAACGATAGCGACGACAATCAGCAGAACCGGGTAGACCAAAGTGGCAATGATTTTTTTACGAACGCCGGTGCTTACACGCTGGTACGCAATGTAGTAATCGAGAACCCCAGAGAGGTTCCCGCTCTTTTCTCCTGCGAGAATGGCCGTGGAATAGACCTTCGAAAAAATGCCGGCTTCGGTAATTGCTTCGGAGAGGGACTTCCCTTCGCGAACATGATCGCGGATTTGCGTAATCATGGGGCGAAGCTTGGGGGAGCTGGCGCGCGTAGCGAGAAGATCCAGCGCGCGCAAGATGGGCAAGCCTGCTTTGATGAGGGTATTGAATTGTTGGTTGAGAATGAGAAATTCGGAGCCGCCAATCTGGCGCCTGCGGCCGCGACGAAACAGGCCCGTCAAGCTGCCGCCGCGGGACTCGACTGAATAGACGTAGAGCCCGCGGTCCACGAGCTTCTGGCGCGCTTCATCGAGCGAAGTGGCAGCTTCGACGTGCGAAAAGACACGTCCCTCGGCGTCCGCTACGCGACAGACGAATTCCCCCATAGACTATCAGTTTACCTCAAGTAGATGATATGCGAAGCAGGTCCTGGAGGTTGGCCGTGCCTTTCAGGAAATACGGGCTTAGGTCTTGAGGATTAAGGTTTTATCACATTCTGACCGGAGGGTAATTCGCCATTCACGATGGCCACCCCCGGGGAAACGGCGAAGCGAAAGAGAGAATCGTTTACGGGCGGGTCGTAGAGCCAGTTCGTAAAGTGAAACTCAATTGCTACGCCGCCCGCGTTTTTCACCAGGACGCGTACGAGTTCGCCAGTGTTACTAACGACCTCGAAGTAGACAGCTTCTCCGGCCTCCGAAAGTTTCCTTTCTTCATCGGTGGAACGACTCCCGGCGGTTTGTTTGACCTCGCCGGTGCCGCGCAACACGCAATAAAGCATCGCGTTCTCGGAGGACTCAGGAGCTTGCTGCTCGGCAATTCGGACAGTTTCGCAAACCCGGGAGATTTTCATCTCCCCCGCAAGTAAAGCCAGAGGAGTGCGCCAATCGGAGCTTTCCTTTGCGGGAACGCGCGTTACGGTGTGATCGGCTGGAACATAAAACCATGCTGTTTTGCCATCCACCAGAAACAGGTTTTTCTCGGGCGATTCGTACTCCCAGCGCATCTTGCCCGGTCGGCGGAAATAAACAGTGCCTGCCTCGACGCGAACCAAATGACCGTTTTCGGTGTATCGCTCGAGGAAGGCAGCCTGGAGGGTGTGGGAAGAATGGTACTTCGCCTCAAGCCGGGCGATTACGGCTTTAGGCTCAAGGCCAGAGATAACGCTGGCGAGCAGAAAACAGAAGCAACAAAGTGACGGACCCATGAACCTGATTCTAACAAGTTCTGACCCGACAAGACTAAGCCTGCCTGGTCATTCGAGCACTTGGGCTTCTCGCCTGGGAGGATTCAGGCCGTTCTGCGCCGGCTAAATTGGGGGATCGTTGACAGTAGCTGGCGCCGTTTCGTTATAACGAATGACGCCAGGAAAATCGGTGTAGAAACTGCGGCGGCCCGTCGAGCCACGCAAAATGGGGTCAGCATTCAACGCGTAGCTGACGGAAGGCGTGAGGCCGTCACCCACCCAGGTGATGGTATAGCCACTCTTGGTGCCAGTCGCCAAAACCGGGTCGATCAGGCAAGCCTGAGTAGAAGCTGCCGTACAGGCCGTGCCGCCCGGCCCACCAAGACTTGCGAGTGAAGAAGAGTAGCCAACGCTCGGATAAGTAGTAGCGTAAGCTGTCTCAGCAGATTGAATCGTCCGCAAGCTCTGAACGGCAGAGGCCTCATTGGCAGCCATTTTCCCAGCCATGAGATTCGGGATCGCGATCGCCGCAATAATCAAGATGATAGCGATGACGATGAGAAGCTCGATGAGAGAAAACCCAGTTTGTTTTCGTCCGCGCATTAGGAAATCCCCATAGATTGCTAAACCTACGCCTCGGATAGACGGGAACTTTTAGCCCGCACTTTATGGGGAGCATGTCTTGTGCCAATCGTTGTGGAAGGGCTGGCTGTAAATACTTGATAAGACAAAACATAGAAAGCATTGGAGGGGCGATCACCCCCTTGGGACAGGTTGGGCGACAAAAAATGTCTTAACGCCGTGAACAGAGACAATTACTGACGATCCGCTTTCCCTGGTTAGGTTTCAGAGATTAAGGACCGACTGAACTTGCCCTGCGCTGAATCCGATCCGAAAGCCCACAAAGAAAAAGCACGGGACCGAAGTCCCGTGCTTTTTCGATACCACAAGCAGCCCGAATCAGGCTGCAGATTTTAGATCATTAGATTGGGCTGTCAGCCGTGGTTGAGCAGGCCGTGGCCGTCGCGTTAGCGCGGATCACACCAGACTGGTCGGAGCAGAACATACGCTGACCGCTCTGGCCCTGAACCTGAGCATAACCCGTCGAAATATATTGCACGTACGGGGTCGTGCCGGACGGGGTAACCGTAAAGGTGTAGCCGCTCTTCGTGCCGGCTGCCAGAACCGTGTCAATCAGGCAAGCGCCCGTCGAAGATGCGCCCGTCGCAGTGGCACAGGTAGCAACCGCACCGCCGAGGCTGGCCAGGTTCGTGAAGCCAATCGAAGGATACGTGGTGGAATAGGCGACCTCCGAAGTGTTGAGGGAACGGAGGGAGCCAACTGCCGAAGACTCGTTCGCGGCCATACGGGACCGGAGGAGGTTCGGAATTGCAATCGCGGCGATAATCAGAATGATCGCCACGACGATCAAGAGTTCGATAAGAGAGAAACCCTTCTGTTTCTTCATGCTGTCTCCTTGAGAAATTGTGTGGTGCCAGAGCACACCTAACTTATGGCAAGAGAGGGACCAAACTGAGCCTTACCCCCCTCCAACCACGTATTCCTGTAAGTCACTCATTGCAGGACGTTTATCGTAATAATGGAGGATTTCTATGGGGGAAAAATTGTGCCAGAAGCCCGCGAAAAACAGCTTGGTTGACCATTTGTGTCAGGGCCGCGAAGCACTATTGGTCACGCCTCCCACGTAGCCAGGAGCCTGTCCCTGAGAGCAGAATATTCTGGGTCACGATACTCACAGATTATGCTTTTTCGCGTAGTGGCGGAAGGAGCGATAGCTGATTTTCAGCAGGTCTGCGGCTTTTGTGCGGACGCCCCCGGCCTTCTCCAAAGCACCTTGCAGGTAAGTCCGCTCGGCTTCCGCAATCTGCTTCTCGAAATCCAAGCCATCGGACGGAAACCCTGCACCCTGGCCTGGCAGGGCGTTCAAGGCGGAAGAGCCTGAATAACCTGCAATGCGGTCCGGAAGAACACGAAGAGAAATCTCGCGTCCTGTTTCTAGCGCCACCGCGCGTTCCATCGTATTTTCTAATTCGCGGACGTTCCCGGGCCAGTCGTAGGACTCCATGTGCGTCATCGCTTCCGGAGAGATAGCTTCAATTGGCTTCTCCATCGTCTTGCGGAAACGGTCCAGGAAATGGCGGGCGAGAAGCGGAATGTCTTCGCGGCGCTCGCGCAAAGGCGGCAATTGAATGGGAATAACGCTGAGGCGATAGTACAGGTCTTCGCGGAAACGGCCCTCGGCAATTTCTTTTTCGAAGTCCTTGTTCGTCGCAGCGATAATGCGGACATCGACGTCGTCTTCTTCGGTGCTGCCGACAGGACGAACTTTGCCTTCCTGAAGGACGCGATAGAGCTTCACCTGCATGGTCAAGCTCATATTCCCGATTTCGTCCATGAAGAGGGTTCCGCCATGAGCGGCGTGGAAGAGGCCCTGGCGGTTTTCGTTCGCGCCGGTAAAAGCGCCCTTCATGTAGCCAAAGAGTTCGGACTCCAAAAGAGTCTCAGGAAAAGCACCGCAGTTAATGGTGATGAAAGGAGCTTGCGCGCGCAGGCTATTTTCATGAATGGCCCTGGCGACCAATTCTTTACCGGTGCCGCTTTCCCCGGTGATGAGCACACGGCTCGACTGCGGAGCAACGGTCTGGATCATGTCGAAGATGCCCCGCATCTTGGGGCTTTGGCCGATGATATTGTCGAGGCCCGTCAGGCGGCGGAGTTCCCGCCGGAGGTAGCCCGCTTCTTTCTTCCAGCGCAGGCTCTCTGAAACTTCGTGAACGGCGCGGCGCAGTTGATCGATGTGATTGTGATCTTTGATGACGTAGCGGTCGGCGCCGGAATTGAGCGCGGCGATGGCCGTGTCCAGGGCCGGAAGGGCGGTCATGAGCACGAAGAACGATCCGGGGGCGATTTCCTTGGCGAATTTGAGTAGGTCCACGCCGCTCTCACCGGGCATGCGAATGTCCGAGATGATGATGTCGAAAATCTGCGACTCGAGCTTGCGTCTGGCGGCTTCCACGCTGTGGGCCACCTCAACGCGATGACCTTCCTTGCGAAACGTTATCTCGAGCAATTCGCAGATGGATTTTTCATCATCGACGACGAGAATGTTCGGAAGTTCCCGCCCAGCTTCTTTGACGGCAGTTTTCGTTCCTTGCATACGACCTCACGCCACCCGAGGCAGTTCGAGAATAAACTCGGCGCCGCGGTCTTTTTCTGAAACGACGCTGATCTTGCCGCTGTGGGCCTGCACAATCTGATAAACGATGGACAAACCCAGCCCAGTGCCGCCTTCGAAACCGGATTGCAGTGGCTCAAAGATCTTGGCCTTCTGCTTGGGATCCAGACCGATGCCGGTATCCCGAAAGGCGATGCGCACCCAGAACGGATATTGCTCCATTTTCACGGTCAGCGTGCCTCCCGCGGGCATGGCGCGCATGGCGTTGTCGCACAGATTCCAGAACACTTGCTTAATTTTGCTCGCATCGACGCGCGCGCGCATCTCCTGTCCGTTGAAAGCGCGCACAATCTGATACTTGGTGCCGATCTCCGGCTTTTTCTCCACCAACATCAGGGTTTCGTCCAGGAGGCCCCGGACATCGGCTTCCCGAAACTCGTAGGTCTTTTCGCGCGAATAGTTGAGGAAGTCCGTAATGATGTTGTTGAGACGCTCCGATTCCCTGCTGACAATATGCACCAGTTGTTTCTCGTCATCTTCGAGGGGAACAAGACGGGCCAGTTCCTTGACCGCGCCCGCCATAGCCGTAAGCGGTTGACGAATCTCATGAGCAATGGCTGCAGAAAGGCGGCCGAGAGCGGCCATGCGTTCCTTGGTCGCCACTTCTTGCTCAAGGCGGCGCAAGTCGGTGAGGTCCTGGAAATTGAAAACGTACCCAGTGCGCTCTTCGGTGCGGACGCGCAAGGGCGAGACGCTGATGCCCAGATACCGCAAGTCGCCTGCGGGGGTACGAAAGTCGATTTCTTTCCGCAGGGAAAGCCGCTCGACGTTGGCGTACTGGCCGGGAAGCCAAAACGCTTCGTTCACTTCTTGCAGCTTCTTTCCGCGCAACTCGGAGAAACGATATCCAAGGATTTCCTCGCCCGTGCGGTTAAGAAGCAGGATGCGCCCTTCCAAATCAGTGGTAATCAAGCCTCCGCGCATCGAGTGAATGATGTCCTGGGTGAAATCCTGAAGACTGAGCAGCTCTTCGCGCTTTTCTTCCAGTTCCAGCCCCTTGCTACGAAGCGAGTGGGCCAGCAAGCTGGCGAGATACGCGACAGCAAGGAAGCCCAAGAGGTTCATGACCAGCCAGGTGCGCAGGCTCTCAATCGTCGGAACGCTGCTAGCGGTGCGCGCAATCTTGCCAGTAAACGCGAGAATGGCCATGGTGGCGAGCAGCGAGAAGCAGATCATCGCGTTCAGGAAAGCCACCCCACGACGAAACACAATGCTGCCAACGATGATTACTAGGAGGTAGAGAGAGATGAAATAGCTCTCGTGCAGGCCGGTCAGATAAACCAGCAGGGTGACCATCACCACATCGCCGGCGACTTGCAGACCTCCATGCCAGCGAGCCTGCGGAAGCCAGCGGAGCAAAATCAGGTGAAGGATGCCAAGGGTAATCCAGAAAATGATCAGGGGGAGAAAAAAACGGCTGGCGCTGAATCCGGGAACATATTGCGGCCATACGAAGCCAACCGTGAGGATCAGCGTGATCGTCAGGAGACGGACACGCGCCAGCCACTCAAGCCACGATCTCGTCGCGAAACTCTGGTCCATTGTCGGCCCGCGCCTTCCATCGGACTTCGGGGCATTCCCAAGTTCAGGTAGGTGAGCGGGGGCACGGTGTCTTTTCCACGCCCCCCGCAACAAGTTGTTCGACGCGCAGGCCGGAGCCCGATTAGTGCATGCTGCTCAGCTTGCCGATGAGCGAGAACAGCGGCAAATACATAGAAATGACCACGCCGCCGACAACCACGCCGAGAAAAACGATCATGATCGGTTCGAGAGCGGTGAGCAAGTCTTTGACCGCCGCATCGACTTCTTCTTCGTAGAAGTCAGCGATTTTCTGCAACATGGCATCCATGGCGCCAGTCTGTTCGCCGACCGCAATCATCTGGGTGACCATGCCTGGGAAAACTTCCGATTCTTTCAGAGGCTCGGTGAGAGATTTGCCTTCTTCGAGAGACTTCCGGACTTTGTTCAAGGCCTTCTCGACGACGGCGTTGCCCGCCGTTTTGGCGGTAATGTCCAAGCCTTCCAGGATGGGCACGCCGCTGGAGATCAACGTTCCCAGCGTCCGAGTAAAGCGGGCCACCGCAATCTTTCTCATCAAGATGCCGAGAACGGGCAGCTTAAGAATGATGGTGTCCAGGGCAAATCGTCCTTGCGGAGTGCCATACCAGACTTTCAGACCGAAGACAAAACCAACGAGGGCGACTAGAACCAGAAGTCCAAAGATGCTGCCGATAAAATTACTCAAGGCGATGACAATTCGCGTCGGCAAGGGGAGATCGACGCCCAAGCCCGCGAACAACGTGGCGAAAATCGGGACGACCTTCCAGAGCAGCAGCGTGATGACGCCGCCCGCAACGGTCAAGACGCCAACGGGATAAACGAGGGCGGATTTGACGGCGCGCTGGAGTTTGACGTTCTTTTCGATGTAGCCGGATAGACGCTGGAGAATGGTATCGAGAATACCGCCGGTCTCGCCCGCCTCGACCATGTTCACGTAGAGGGCATCGAATACCTTCGGCGAGCTGCGCATCGCGGCGGAGAGCGTGGAGCCGCCTTCGACCTGAGCACGCGTGCCGGTCAAGACCTTCTGGAAAGTCTTGTTCTCCTGCTGGCTGGCCAGGATTTCCAGACACTGAACGAGCGGAAGACCGGCGTCGATCATAACCGAGAACTGGCGCGTAAAGATTGCCAGCTCTTTGGCCGAAACGCCGCCGCCGAACGTGGGGACATTAAATTCCTTCCCCTTTTCGGTCATCTTCGTGGCGGTAATCTGCTGGCGCTTGAGAATGTTCGCCAGTTCCGTCTTGTTCGCAGCGGTCATCACGCCGCTGACGCTGGAGCCGGAGCGGCTCGTTCCCTGATATTTATAATCCGGCATTGGATTGCCTCCTCAGTCCTTAAAACTCTTGGGCCGTTTGTTCAGCCAGTCTTCAGCGGCGGCTGGCAACCGGCGCCTTCGCGCTGTTGCCGGGCGTCGCCACCCCGCGGTTAATCATGTCCTGAAGCTCATCGGGGTTCGATGAGCGAGAGAGAGCCAGGTCCAACGTAATCAGTTTCGCAAAATAAGCATTTGCGAGACCCTGGTTGAAAGTCTGCATACCTGTTTGTCCGGTGCCGGTCTGCATCGCGGAGTAGATTTGGTGAATCTTGTCTTCGCGAATCAGGTTCCGGATCGCCGGCGTGGGAATAAGAATTTCCATAATCATGGCGCGGCCACGGCCGTCGGCGCGCGGCAGCAGGGCCTGACACAGAATCCCTTCGAGCACCATGGAGAGCTGGGCGCGAATCTGCGGCTGCTGGTGCGATGGGAAAACGTCAATAATACGGTTGATCGTGGAAGACGCAGAGTTCGTGTGCAGCGTCGCAAAGGTCAAGTGGCCGGTTTCCGCGATTCGCAAGGCGGATTCGATGGTTTCCAGGTCGCGCATTTCTCCGATGAGGACCACGTCGGGGTCTTCACGGAGAGCCGCGCGAAGCGAGTTTGCAAAGGAATGCGTGTCAGCGTGAACTTCGCGCTGGTTCACAAGACATTTCTTGTGGTTGTGGAGAAACTCGATCGGGTCCTCGATGGTGATCATGTGCTCTTCGCGCTCGCTGTTGATCTTGTCGAGCATGGCAGCAAGCGTGGTGGACTTTCCCGAGCCGGTTGGCCCGGTAACCAGCACAAGGCCGCGTGGCTTGTCGCAGAGCGTCTTAACGACCTGTGGCAAGCCCAGAGCATCGAAGCCTTTGATTTCCCAAGGAATCGTACGGAAAACGGCGCCCACGGCCCCGCGCTGATTGAAGACGTTTCCGCGGAAGCGCGCCAGGTTCTTCAAGCCGAAGGAAAAGTCCAACTCCAAATTTTCTTCGAAGCGATGCTTCTGCGCATCCGTCAAAACGCTGTATGCAAGGGACTTGGTATCTGCGGCCGTCAGCGGCGGCATGTCCAGGGGCCGCAGCTTGCCGTGCACGCGCACGCGGGGCGCGCTGTTCGTCGTGATGTGGAGGTCGCTGCCTCCCATCTCGATCATTTTCTTCAGCAACTCACTGAGCGTAATGCCAGCCATCGGTCTCCCTCAATTCTATAAAACGGTTTCGCGCAGGACTTCTTCCATGGTGGTTTGGCCGGCCGCCACCTTTATTAGTCCGCTGCGCCGCAAGGTGATCATGCCCTGCTCGATCGCCTTTTTCTTCAATTCCAAGGCCGAAGCGCCAACCAGAATCAGTTCGCGCAATTCGTCGTTGATTTCCATGACTTCGTAAAGGCCCGTGCGGCCCTTGTACCCGCGCTTGCCGCACGTCGTGCAGCCTTTGCCGTGATAAATCTTGGTCTTCTTCGCTTCCTCGGGCGTGTAACCGGCATCGATTAGGGCCTGTTCGGGAACTTCCAATTCTTCCTTGCAATTGCCGCATATGCGGCGGACCAAACGCTGAGCGCAAATCAAGTTCACGGAAGTAGCCACCAAGAATGGCTCGATGCCCATATTCATGAGGCGGCTGATCGTGGAAGGAGCGTCATTGGTGTGCAGCGTGGAGAGCACCAAGTGGCCGGTCAGCGCCGCCTTCACGCCGATTTCGGCAGTTTCAAAGTCGCGAATCTCGCCGACCAGAATAATGTTGGGGTCCTGCCGCAAGAACGCGCGAAGAGCAGCCGCGAAGTTCAAGCCAATCTGTTCCTTCATCTGGACCTGGTTGACGCCGGCCAACTGAAACTCAACGGGGTCTTCCGCGGTCATGATGTTGGTGTCGACGGTGTTGAGTGTGGAGACCGAGGAATAGAGCGTATTGGTTTTGCCGGAACCCGTCGGACCGGTAACCAGAACCATGCCGTAGGGCTTCAGGATGTTGCGTTCAAATTTCTTGAGCGATTCAGACTCGAAACCCAGCTTGGTCATATCCAAACGCAGGTTTTCTTTGTCCAGCAACCGCATGACGATCTTTTCGCCATAGAGCGTGGGGACGGTGGACACGCGGAAGTCCAATTCCTTTTTCTTGCCTTCGGCCTTGTACTTGATCATGATGCGGCCGTCTTGCGGCAAGCGCTTTTCCGCGATATCCAGCTTGGCCATGATCTTCAAGCGGCTGGTGATCGCATCCTTTAATCGTAACGGCGGTGACATGACGGTTTGCAACATTCCGTCGACGCGAAACCGCACGCGCAGCTCCAACTCGTAAGGCTCGATGTGAATATCGCTGGCGCCACGCTTCACTGAATCGGTCAGAATCAGGTTCACCAGCTTGATGATGGGAGCTTCTTCCGCGGCTTTCTCGAGGGTCGCGGTGTCCAGTTCCGATTCTTCCGCGGCCAGCTCCAGTTCCTGATCCTCCTCGACCAGGTCCTTCATCAGGTTGCTGATTTCTTCCTGGTTGGTGGAAGACGCGCCGTAGAACCGGGAAATGGCGTCGCCGATCGCGGATTCCGATGCCACGACCGGCTCGACGTTGAAGCCAGTCATGAACTTGATGTCGTCCATCGCGAAGACGTTGGTGGGATCCGTCATAGCGATTGTAAGGACGGAGCCTACGCGGGAAAGCGGGATCACCTGATAGCGCGAGGCGGTGTCCTGCGGGATCAACTTGATGACGTTGGGATCGATTTCGTAATACTTGAGATTGATTGAGGGCACGCCGTACTGTCGGGAAAGGACACCGGTGATGTCATCGTCGGTGATGAAGCCCATTTTGGTCAGGCAGCTTCCCAGCTTGCCACCGTTGGCCCGCTGAAATTCCAGCGCCTTCTGCAGCTGGTCCTGCGTGATCAGGCTTTCTTTGACTAATATTTCGCCCAAACGGACGGACATCCGCAGTACTCCCGGCGGGTTTGCACCCAGCGCTCACCTTAACAAATGACGGTGGGGTGCGTACTCAGAATTTCGCGCTTCGTTCTGAAATGGCTAATACCTGTCCGCAGGGGCAGGTTTCTGTGGACGAGTACAGGTCAAAATCTTGACTTGCCACCTCAGGGTGTTATCTTGCCAGAGAAATGGTTGCGAGAGCATCCAGAACGTTTCCTGCTTTTGAGGAAGCGGTGCTGACGAAAATTGTCCACCAAGCCGCCTGCGCTGGGAGCGCGGCGCCCGCCTCTCCCATGCTGCCTTCCGCTTATCGGACGGTTCTTAAGCCATGAGCCGCGTGGAAAACAAGCAACGCTTGGTTCTAACCATCGGCGGAATCCTGCTGACGCTGCTGCTCGCAGGCATCTTCACGTTCGGCTCGTTAGACGTCCCGTTCGAACCAAAGAGTTGGCGCGCGGTTTTGGTGCTGTACGCCGTATCCAGTTTTATCACCGCCGCTTTCCTGGTATTCGCTCTCATTTTGGCGCGCACAATCTTGCGGCTTTGGGCGGAGCGGAGCCGCGAGCAACTGGGCGCGCGCTTCAAGACCAAGATGGTTTTTGGAGCAATGGCCATCTCCCTGCTCCCCATCGTCTTCATGTTTGTGGTCAGCTATTCGCTCATCAATCGCAGCTTGCTTCTCTGGTTTCCGAAACCTCTGGAAACTGCTTCCGAAGAAACCCAGAAACTCCTAACTGACCTTGGCCGGACGCAACTTCCGCGGCTGCGCGGGATTGCGCTCCAGGCTCTGGAGGAACGGCATCGCCCAGAGGAAGACTTCCTGCAACACGCGCTCGCGAAGGGAGCGGACGCGGTGTGGATTCTGAATCGCGAAGGGAAGCCGATCCGAGGAGGGATCGTTTGCGACAGCCAGCCGGAGGATCGCCGTGGCACGATTTGCGTGCAGAAGGACACTTCGGCCGAATACTTGCGGTCCCTGCAGAGCGGCGTGGAAGTCTGGCAAGATGATGGCGCGAGAAATTTTTTTGCAGCGCGCGTCCCGGCTCAAGGCGTTGACGGAGCTGGCGGGTTTATCGTCGCCGCTTACCGCACCAGCCCTGATGTTCTGAGCCGCCTCGCAGCCATTGAATCGCAGACACGCGAGTATTACCAAGAGAAACAGGATTTGAGGGCCCTGAAGCGCCAGATGCTGCTCATCCTGATGCTGTTCACCGTTTTGCTTTTGTCTTCGGTGATGTGGGTGGCCTTGTTTCTGGCCAAACAGGTGACCGTGCCCATTCAAGCACTCGCGGACGGCACGCGCGAAGTCTCTTCAGGAAACTTTGACTACCAAGTGCCCGAGCAGGCTCAAGATGAACTTGGCTTGCTCGTGCGCTCCTTCAACGCAATGACGACACAGTTGCGCGACAGCCGCTCCCAAATCGATCAGTTCACCCGCCATTTACAACAAGCCGTTCAGGAATTGGAACGGCGCCGCCAATTGATGGAAACCGTGCTGGAAAACATTCCGACCGGTGTGATTTCTTTGGACGCCTCAGGAAACATTTTGCGGATGAATAGTTCCGTGTCGCGGATGTTTGGAGCGGACGGCGCCGAGTCGCACACATTGGAAAGTTTGTTAGGAGCGGAATCCGCGCGCACCGTACAGCACTTGATGCGACGTTCCTTGCGCATGGGAGTTGTTTCGCGCGAGATCGAGGCTGTGGCGGGTGGACGGGTATTGCATTTAGCCGTGACCGTGAGTTCTCTAGGGCCGCGCCGGGCGAATACCGGTTTTGTTTTGGTGCTTGACGATTTGTCGGAGCTGCTTCGCGCACAGAAATCCGCGGCCTGGCAGGAAGTGGCGCGCCGGATTGCGCACGAGATCAAGAATCCCCTGACCCCGATTCAGCTTTCTGCGGAGCGGCTGGCGCGATTCCTCGACAAACGCGAACCTTCGCGCGAGGGCGGATCGCTTGACGCGGAATTTACGAGCCTGGTTCAGGAGTGTTCGCGACTGATCGAGCGCGAAGTTTCTACGCTTGCTTCGCTTGTCAATGAGTTTTCTCAGTTCGTGCGCTTCCCGACGGCCAAACTGACTACAGCGAGCGCCAACACCATCGTCCGTGACGCAGTTGAGGTCTTTTCTGGCAGGCTCGATGGCATAACGTTGAAGACGGCTTTGGCAGAGAATCTGCCCATGGTTCGTGCGGATGCCGGCCTGCTTCGCAGCGTGGTAGTGAATCTGATTGATAATGCTGCGGAAGCGCTGGAGCAGTCCACCTTCCGCGAGATTACCGTCTCTACGGGGTTGCGTCCAGACGCCGAAACCGTGGAAATATCGGTTGCTGACACCGGTCATGGAATTTCGCCCGAGGATAAGGACAAGCTCTTCCTGCCGCATTTTTCAACGAAAGATCGGGGAACGGGGCTCGGCTTGGCTATCGCCGCGCGCATCATTGCCGAACACGGCGGAAGCATCCACGTCAAAGACAATTTCCCTGTTGGAGCGCGATTCGTGATTGAACTGCCAGCCGCCGAATTGACGCCGACCTCGGTTGCTGACCACAATGGTGCTGACAGCGCCCCATGACCCCGAGACCGCACCTCCTCATCGTCGACGACGAAGCCGGCATCCGCGAATCCCTCTCCTCCATTCTTAGGGACGAAGGCTATCAGGTCGAAGCCGTAGGTTCCGCAGAAGAAGCTCTGGAACGCGCCGTGCTTGGCGATCTGGAGGTGATCCTTCTTGACGTTTGGCTTCCCGGCATCGATGGGCTCGAAGCCCTCAGCCGCTTGCAGGCCATGACGAGGCCACCTGAGGTCATCATGATCTCCGGTCACGGCACGATTGAGACCGCAGTGCGCGCCACCAAACTTGGCGCGTTTGATTTCCTCGAGAAGCCGCTTTCGCTCGAAAAAGTCCTTGTGCTGGTCCGCAACGCGGTGCAGCAGCGGCGCTTGGAAGAAGAAAACGTTCTGCTGCGAAGCGAACTGGGCCATCGCTATCAGGTTGTCGGGGATAGCGTTCCCATGAAGGCGCTGCGCCAGCAAATTGCAGTAACTGCGCCAACCAACGGCCGCGTGCTGATTTATGGCGAAAGCGGCACCGGAAAGGAGTTGGTCGCCCGCGCGCTCCACGCGGCCAGCCTGCGCGCAAAAGGCCCTTTTGTCGAAGTCAATTGCGCGGCAATTCCCGAAGAGCTGATCGAGTCCGAGCTGTTCGGGCACATCAAAGGCAGTTTCACGGGAGCCTCGGAAGACAAGATCGGCAAATTTCAGAAAGCGGATGGCGGCACGCTCTTCCTGGACGAAATCGGTGACATGAGCCTGCGTACGCAATCGAAAGTGCTGCGCGTTCTAGAAGAGCAGCGCTTCGAACGCGTTGGCTCCAACGTCATGTCGAATGTGGATGTGCGCGTCATTGCCGCCACAAACAAGAATCTCGAAGAAGAAATCTCCCGCGGCGCTTTTCGGCAAGATCTTTTTTACCGCCTGAACGTGATTCCCTTTTACGTTCCGCCGCTGCGCGAGCGCCGGGAAGACATTCCCACTCTCGCGAACTACTTCCTGATGGAGTTCAGCTCCGAGTACGGGAAGAAGCCAAGAGATTTGAGCGCTTCGGCCATGGACATTCTGATTCGCTATCCGTGGCCGGGAAACGTGCGCGAACTGAAGAATCTCGTCGAGCGCCTCGTGATTGTCTGCCCTCAGGCGCACATCGAGCCGCATCATTTGCCGCCGGAACTCTTTCGCGGTGTGGCTGAGAGCCCGCACCACCCTTATTCGACGCTGCACGAAGCACGCAGTGCCTACGAGCGCGAATTCATTCTCCGCAAATTGCAGGAAAATCGCTGGAACATGACGCAAACCGCCAGCGCTTTGGGCCTCGAGCGCAGCCACCTCTACCGCAAGATGAAGTCCCTCGGCATCGCCGCTCCGGACTGACGGCAGCGCTAAGGTTCCGTTAGTCTTTTACGAAGATCTTCCCATTGCTCCGGAGTCCAAAGGGAGGCTTCCGTGGCAAAGAAAGTCGAGTTAGCAGGGATTATATAGTGCGCTACCTTGTCGCTCGTTCTGCCAACATTGAGAAGGAATTCCGCTATCTCGGCAATCGCACTTCTCCCTCCCTCAATACTGAGAGTGTCCCGGTTCCGCCAGTCATTCTCATCCTCTTGGCAGTCGATCAGGTTAGTCAATCGCAGAAGAGGCGCCGCAAACCCCTCCCCCTCGGTTTGCAATGACGCCTCAGCCTCTTGAGGGAGGTAAGAGAACGAATCCGGCGTAAAGTGCAAACCAGCTGCCCCGGGTCCAAGATAAGTGCACCGAAGAGCTAAATGCTTCACAACTGAATTCGGATTCGCGAGATGAAGAACCAATCGTTCGCGCTGTTCATGCAAGATCACGGAAAAACAAAGTAGACCCAATTGCCGAAACACGTGGTACGGCGCAATCACATCAACATAATCCCCTCGACAGCCAGGCAGGCGCTGAATAAACGACTTGCGCACGACCAATTGATCGCTCGACATCTCCAACGGCGCAGCCGGAGTGTTCCATCGGTCTAACCGATAAGGCTCTTCAATCTCCTCAGTCGTCGGCAAAACCGAAGCCAGTGTGCCAAACAGGCGATTTAGATCACATGAGCTCATTTCTTCCGTACTTCCTCATTCTCTTTTCGGTCTTGCGACTCCACCAAACCCTCCAACTGCCAATGCCAATCAAGTTCCCGTACTTTTTGTGGATCCTCGCGCCAGTCGGTTGCCACTTTCACGAACAATCCTAAATAGACTTTTGCCCCCAGAATGGCCTCGAGCTCTTTGCGCGCCTCGGTGCCAATTCTCTTCAGCGTTTCGCCCTTGTGGCCAATCAAAATCTTCTTCTGCGAATCGCGCTCCACGTTCATGACCGCCTCGATGCGCAACAGCTTCGGTGTTTCTTCGAACTTCTCGACGAACACCGCCAGCGCATATGGCACTTCGTGATACATGATCTGAATCGCTTTTTCACGGATGATCTCCGCGGCCAGAAAGCGCTCCGGCTGGTCGGTGACCTGGTCCTCAGGAAAATAGGGCTCGCCCTCGGGCAACTGTTTCAGGATTTCGCCAAGCAGTTCGTCGCATCCCGAACCTTTCACCGCCGAAATCGGCACAATAGCGGCAAACCCAAATTGTTTCGCAAACATATCGATTAGTGGCAAAAGCTTCGGTTTCGGCAAGCGGTCGATCTTGTTCAGCGCCAGAATGGTTTTGCCAGGAAAACGTCTGGCCCTTTCGAGCAGCAACTCGTCCGCGTGAGGCTCCATGCGGCTCGCGTCCGCAATCAGCAGCAAAACGTCGATTCCCTCCACGGCCGCAGCCACTTCCTGCATCATCTGCCGGCCTAATGCGGTTTCGGGAACGTGCAGCCCAGGCGTGTCGATGAAAACAATTTGCCCTTCCGGCTTGGTCACGATTCCCTGAATGCGGTTGCGCGTAGTCTGGGGCTTGGACGTAACAATCGCAATCTTTTGCCCCACCAGCCGGTTCACCAGCGTGGACTTCCCCGCGTTCGGGCGGCCGAGGATGGCTACGAACCCGGAGTGAAACTTCTTTTTTGCCTCTTGCTTCTTTGCTGTCACGGCTTCACGATCGGAATCTCCAGCGCGGAAGGATGCTCTGCATCGTGGATCAGGGAGATATGCGCGGTCTTCGCCACTTTTCCGGTTTCCGCCGCGACCACGCCGCCGCTATTGTAATTTTTCTCGACGCTCATCGAATTAATGCTCTTCACCACCAGCCGAAGCCGGCTGCCTTGCGCAATCTGCCTTGAAAAGAACGTAAAATTGTCGAACACGTATTTTTCGATTTTGCCTGGTTCGACCGGCTTGGCCTCCCGCAAAGATTCGCGATAACGTGCTCGCATCGTCGCGCCGGTCAGCGCCACCGAACTGCCATCAGGCAGAATTTCGTAAAGGTCGACGTCGAAATCCGTGTCCGGCACATCCATCTTCAGCCACACCGTGAATTTTGCGAATCCAGAAATTTCCGTGGTGGCCGCAAACGGCTCGCTGTGATAGACCGCTCCTTCGCCGAACAAATTCATCACTGCCCGTTGGGAAGTAATGTAGTTCGGATCTTCGTCCGGCTCTGCGGTGCCAGGACGCGGATCGAGCGGATCATAGGTCCACTCATCGGGCGCGCCCGCTGCGCTCGGTTTCCCTTCCGCGAGCATGCCCGCGCGAAACACATCCAGCTTTCCGCCGCTCGAATTCAGGTAAAAAGTCTTCGTCGCGTTGGAAATTGCTTCCAGCGAGTCAGCATACTTCCACTGTTCCGCTCCCGCCCCCACCACGTAATACGCCACGCGCTTCTTCAAGAACTCCGGCTTCGCCCCGCCCTTCATCGCCCAGTCGTACCAGTCAGTGCAGCTTGTTCAAATCGAGAACACTTGCGGTTCCGAATTTCAACCCTCCCACTTCTGCTTTTGGTGTGCGCGTTCCGGCATGGTCCCACGGCCCAACAATCAAATAATGATTCGCTTTGGCTTCTGCGGTCCCATATTGCATGTGCCGCTTGTAATAAGTGAACGCTCCGGGCTGATCTCCATCGTAGTGCCCCGTAATCGTCAGGATGGGCACGCTGATTTTTTTGTACTGCTCCGGCGTAGGCACCATGGCGTCGTAATAAGCATCGGGGACTGGATGGCTCACCCACTTTTGAAAAATAGCCGAAGGGTTCCCCACGACCTTGTCGTAGTCCACAAACGCCGAATGGGCCATGTACATCTCGCGCTGCTTTGACGCCCAGAAGCTGCTGTTTCCGAAGAGGCTAGCGTTACTCGTTGCCCCGCTAGTAAATGTTAGCCACTGCTCGATGTAGGGCCCAAAAATGTTGTACTGAAAGGGAAAATCGACGCCGGGATGCGCTGCTGCAGCAGGAACAATTGTCGCCAGGTGCGGTGGAAATTCCTTGAGCACCGTCCACTGGTCATAGCCTGCGTATGAACCGCCCCACATCGTGACCTTGCCGTTGCAAAACGCCTGCTTGGCCAGCCATTCCACGACGTCGTAGCCGTCGTGGCCTTCATTCACGAACGGCTCAAATTCCCCGCCGGAGTTGCCGCGGCCTCGCACGTCCACCAGCGCGTAAACATAGCCGTGCTTCGCAAAATAAACCGCTCGGTCGGTGTACGTATCACCGATGTACGGCGTAAACGTAAAAATGACGGGCAACGAGTCCTTTTGCCCGTGCGGCGTGAGCACCGTGGCGTTCAGCTTCACTCCATCGCGCATGGGAATCTTCACGCCCCATTGCAGGTCCAACGTCGGCTCGTCCGCAGGTTTCTGCTGCGCGCGAGCAAATTCTCCGGCGAATAGGCCGCAAAGCAGCAATGCCGCCCCAATGGAAACCTTCTTTACGTTCAAACTAAACATCACTTTCCTCCCTCGCGAGTCATGCCGCGCTCCCCGTTCACACACACCAAGAAATCAGCAAGAGGCTAGGCAACTTACTTCTTTGTGGGAACCGCCCTCATCTGTTTGCGAATCCGCACGCGTAGCACCTTGCGCTGATTCGCTTCCACCACTTCGAATCGGTGGCCCTCCAGATCGATTTTGTCCCCTGGCGCAGGCACTTTTCCGGAAACGTGGCTGAGCAAGCCAGCGAGTGTCGTCACCGTATCGTCTGCTTCTTTTCCAAAATGCACGCCAATCAATTCTTCCACCGTGCCGATGGCCATGCTGCCGCGCATCACCAGCCCGCCGTCCGCTTCGCGCACCACGTCGGGCGCCAGCGGTTTTCCTTGGTCACCGCTCTCTCCAACAATCTCTTCAACCAGGTCCTCCACCGTCGCGATCCCCGCCACGGTTCCGTGCTCGTCGATAATCACCGCCAGCGGCTGGCCCTTCTGCCGCATTTCGCGCAACAGCTCCGAACCAATCTTGGTTTCCGGCATAAACAGCACCGGTTTCGCCAACTCACGCACTTTTCGTTTCGGCAAATCCGCGTCCGCAATGTGCAGAAGATCCTGCGCATACGCAACTCCGAAAATGTCATCCAGTGATTTTTCGTAAACGGGGATCTTGCTGAATTTCGTTTCCACTACCTTTGCGTGCAGCTCTTCGAGTGTGGCTTCTGCGGGAATTGCCACGATATCCGGCCGCGGCGTCATCACCTCCCGCACGCGCTTGTCGCTGAACTCCACGACTTGCTCGATTAAATCCGCCTGTTCCGGCTCGATGATACCTTCCTCTTCGGCAGCCTCCACAAGCAGTTCGATTCCCTCTTCCGTGCGTTGCTCTTCCGTCTTCTCCATTTCCTGCTCGGAAATGCGCGCTAGCGATTCCGCACCTTCCAGGAATCCTCGCACCGGCCAAACAATCCACATGCCGGCGCGAACCAAAGGTAAAAGCGGCAGCAGCCAGCGCCCCGTAGTGCGGTACAGCAGCATGTCTGGAATGAAATGCATGAGCATGACAACTTCGAGGATCAAAAATACAGTGAACTCAAGGAACGATTCCCACCGTCCCGGAACGAAGTACACAACGCCGCGCGTCGTCTCCAGCACCAGGAACGCCAGCCAAAAGTGGCCCAGAATGCGAAACGTCCGGCCGCCGCTTCGCCGGTTGATCTTCAGCTTCGGCTCGATTTCCGCTTCAAAAATTTCCAAATGCTCGCGCACGCGGCCCGTGGTCATGCGGCCCAATTCGCGGTAGATGAGCGTCAGGTAGGAAAAAATCGGCAGCGTCACCGCTACCAGAACGACACTCAGAGCGTAGAGCCAGCTTAAGTACATCACGCGATTCCAAGCCGCTTGCGCAGCCTCTGCTCGAGCCGATCCATCTCTCCCCGGTCAGTTTCATGGTCGTAGCCTAGCAAATGTAGAACGCCATGGAGCACCAGCACGCGAAGCTCGTCCACCAATTTTCGGTCATTCTTCTTTGCATAACGCCGCGCCGCTGCCGGCGAGATGGCGATGTCCCCTAGTTCCCCACCAGCTTCTCTCCGGTTCTCGCCTTTAACTCGTCGTCTCCTCGTTCGTCGTGGTTCAGCCGGAAACGACAACACGTCCGTCGGACCCTTTTTCCTGCGAAACGATTCATTCAACCGGGCCATCTCCTCATCGCTCACCAGGCAGACCGTCACTGCGCTCCGACCCAATCCCAGCTCTCTCTTCACGCGCCGCAGGAACGATTCCAGCGGAGGCCGCGCCACGCGCACTTCATGCTGCCGGTTCAGAATCATCCTTGCGGAGCTTGCTGCTCTGCTTCTTTTCCGGGTTCTTTTTGGGCAACCGACACTTTTCCGTTCGTGATGCCACTCGCGCGTTGCGGGTGGGCCACGTCATATTCTTCGTACGCGCGGATAATCTGCTGCACCAGGTTGTGCCGCACCACGTCCTTTTCGCCGAATTGCACCACGCCAATGCCTTCGATCTTTCCGCAAACTTCCAGCGCTTCCACCAACCCGCTCTTTTTCCCGGGCGGCAAATCGATCTGTGTGATGTCCCCGGTCACTACGGCTTTTGAGTTGAATCCCAGACGCGTCAGAAACATCTTCATCTGTTCGCTCGTGGTATTCTGCGCTTCGTCCAGAATCACGAACGAATCATTCAGCGTGCGCCCCCGCATGAACGCCAGCGGCGCCACTTCGATGATTCCCTTTTCCAAAAAGCGCTCCAGTTTGTCCGCGTCCAGCATGTCGTAGAGCGCGTCGTAGAGCGGCCGCATGTAGGGATCGATTTTTTGTTGTAGAGTTCCCGGCAAAAAGCCGAGCCGCTCGCCCGCTTCCACCGCCGGCCGCGCCAAAATAATGCGGTTCACCTGCTTGGTGAGCAGCGCGCTCACCGCCATCGCCACCGCCAAGTATGTTTTTCCCGTTCCGCCGGGCCCCACGGAAAACGTCATGTCGTGCTTTTCGATTTCTTCCATGTAATGCCGCTGGCTGGCGTTTTTCGGCGTGACCTGCTTTTTTCCGAACGACCGCGCTCGCCCATGCTCAAACATTCCGCGCGGCGATTCATGCGGCTCTTCCGTCGCTACGCGCACCAGCGACTTCACTTCTTCCGAAGAAAGCTTGCGCCCGTGCCGCGTCAAGTGGTTGTACTCCTCGATGATTTTCACCGCTTGGTCCACGCTGTCTTGCTCGCCTTCGATGGTCAGCCGCGTATCATGCAGATGCGTGCGCACGTGCAGCGAGTCTTCGAGCAAGCGCACGTTTTCATCCAGCGTGCCAAAAAAGGGTTCGATTTGTCCGGAAATGTGAACGGTACGTCGCATCCAATTGGAAGGTTTTCCTGCTACGGAAACCGGCTGGCCGATGGGATTCCTCCTCGTTGCGCTTGCCCGCCGCAAGCAGAGGCAGTGCGTCTGCCTTGCAGCCCAATCAGGAAGAAACTATTTACACCCTAGCGCAGCCATGTGCGGTGGTCAAGTTACACGTTCGTGAAGGAAACGCACTAAGCCTTCCATGGATTTAAAACCCGCACCTGAGTGGGCGCAAAGTCGCCGTCGTTGCGCGAAACCACGGTTAGATTGTGTTCGAGCGCGGTCGCTGCCAGCAGGCCGTCGATTGTGGACAGCGCTTTGCCTTCTTTCTTTACCGTGGCCGCGAGAACGCCCCACCGGTCCGCCACCGGAAAATCAATCGGCAGGATTCTGCCAGCAAAACGGGCTCGCAGCTCCAGTTCCATCCACATTTCCAAATGCGTTCGACGCTTGCTCTGCGGCAACTCTGCGAGGCCCTTGCGAATCTCTCCAAAAGTCAGAACGCTGAGGTAGAGCAATTCTTCTTCTGCAGCGTCCATCCAGGCAATCACTCCCGGGTCGGGTCGGACGCGGACCAGTTCGGAGATGCAGTTCGTATCGAGCAGATAGCCGCTCATAGCTCGATGTCCCGGCCCTCATCTTTCGCGCGCTCCAGATTCAGATCGATTCCGACAAGGGGTGACTCCCGAAAGAACTGCACAATGCTTTTGGGCTGATGGGACTTGCCGACAAGCTGCTGGTATTGTTCGTCGGCAATCATCACCACACCCTCTTTGCCTTGCCGGGTGATGAGTTGTGGGCCTTCGGTTCGCGCGCGCCGAAAAACCTCGCTAAACCTGGCTTTGGCGGTTTGAATCTGCCAGGAGGGTTGAGTGGGCTTAAGGCTGCGTGCTCTGCGGGTGGCAGGCTGTTGAGCGTGTTTGTTGTCCGTTTTGGGCATGGCGATCCTGACTAGTCTGACTAGGCTTAGAATCTCACGCAATCTGCTGGTCTGTCAAGGATCGTTTTCCGATGGACATTACGCGCTTGAGCTTTATGAAAGATGGGGAACGCCCTGTTTGCCCCCGAGTTTCCAAAGATATTTCGGGCGCGATGTCCACCCGTTAATTCGACCCTTTTTGTTTCCATTAGGGATTGGGACAAGGAAGTTCACTGAGAATCGGCGCGTTGTTTGCCGCGCCACACTTGTGCGAGACCCCAGATTGTCAGCACAGCCAGAAACGCCGCGAGGGCAATAACGAGAGCGACGAAACTCTTCCCGATGGTCCAATACACACGTGATACCGACAGGGTGGAAGTCTGATCCCCATTGTCCGGCGGGCGGCCGTGGCTATCCACGGCCGTGACTGCGACCCTGTATGTGCCCTGTGCGGTCGAATCGGCGACGGAAACAGCGAGCTGCGAAGTGGCAGAGCCGGGGCCGGTCACGGTAGCAGGAGGAGGAGTCGCACAGGTTGGCACGGGACGGGTCATTCCGGAGACCGCGCAAGTGAAGTTCACGGCGCCAGTAAAGCCGTTAAATGGAATGACGGTGATCGTTGAAGTTGCGGTGCCGGTATCCAGATCGCCCGGAGTAAGAGGCGTCAGGATCAGGTTATAGCTGGGCGACGGCGCGCCCAGGCATTCGCAGACAATCGTATTTTTCGGTGCGGCTGCGGTCGTACAGTTACCGGCAGTGCCGGAACCGGCGGTGGGCGGGCTGCATCGGGCGCCAAGCTTTTTACACGCGGTTCCGTTAGGAAGTGTGGTGAAAGAACACGACTGGGCTATAGCCATTGGCGGGGAAACAGCCAAAGCCACAGCGAAAAATAATCCGAGCGCCGCAAGAAAAAGAGTTCGCTTCATAGCAAGCGGGTGCCCCATTCGCCGGTTTTGCGTGTGGGGATCTTGAGTTTCTCTGTCCATTTCATCTGGTCCCGTACAGAAATCAGGATTGCACCTCTCACACCGCGGCGAGACTCCGCGCGGAATGTGCTTGTTCACAAATGTGCGCACCGTCGCGATCGTCTCCGCACGATCCGCGGGCAGTGAGGCGAGGTATTGCGCTGGCGTCTTAACGTTCGATGCTGGTTTCATGGCTTGCCTGTCGCAGGCAGGAGTCGTCCTCTTTCCGAACGAAGTGTATCACCGAGCGTCTGAAAGCAAGCCAACGGCAGCCCAAGGGCGAAGAGTCTAGCGAAAACCAGCCCCACCCTTGCAAAACCCGCAAGGATGGGCCACCCACCCGCCAGTGTTTCGCGTTGTGTCGGCATAGAGTTCAATGCTGGAACGTGAGACTCGAAACAACCACGGCTGGGTATTGTGCGGGCTCGCAGCGAGGATGGCACTTCTGACCAGTAGGAGCGGGCCTGCACTCGCGTCCTTCTGCCAATCTTTCCAAGGCTCATGAGCAGGGCCTTGCCCGACGCTGAACACGCCCTGATCTTCCGCACGCCAGACTGCCCCGCCCGCGACCAGAATTGTTACGACTCCTGCGCTTCAGGAATGACCTGCGGTGCATAGAAGCCCTCCCTGAGTCAGCATGATACCGCTCAAGGCACCCAGCCAAACGCGCGTCACAGTCAGCCTTAAGCGTGCCCTGTGGACGCACCACCTTCCGAAAAGCTGCTCGGTTCATGCGCATGCATAAATCGCTGCGTCAGGTTCGTGATTCACGCTAGGGACGTACGATACCAAGCTCCTGAGTGGTCGGCTTATCGGACATTCGGTCTGACGGGAAGGCCACAGCGCCTGCGGGCGAAAAATCCTATACAGCCGGAAGCCACTTCGGGTGTATAAGCTCTTAGATTCCCGCGGTCGCACGGAGGTTTTGCACTGCTCTCCGGGGACATCAGCAGCCTTCCCGCAGGCGCGGGGGTGGCTGGCAGCACCTACGGAACGGAAGTCAACAACGATTTCCTCTTCGGCGATCTCAGCTATGACGGCCCCTGTCCGCCGGGGGCGCCGTACACGCCCGCGGCCCACGAATACGCATTCACTGTGTACGCCCTTGATACCACGCTTCCCACACTTCCGACCTATGGCAACCCACCCTATAACTTTCCACCAGGTGCCGAAGCCCTCTACCACGCTCTGCTCAAGGCTGGCCGCGAAGACCACATCCTCGCAAGCGCCAGCATCACCGGCTACTATGCCTCAACCGCTCCTCCGGGAAACTAGGAGGAAGCCGATTCCCTAAACAACAACCGATCACAGTGAAACTCGGAAACTCGGGGACATGTCTAACGAAGTGGGCCGTGTCAAGAGCCGGGTGCCGCATCGATAAGAGCGAAGGCGTTGTCAAGAGACACCTCTTCGCAGCCATGCTTTGCAGCACCGCGTTAGTGTCAGAGTGGTGGAGGACCGAAGCTCTGAAACTCTCACGGTGAATCAGCTTTGGGCGGCCCAACCAAACAGATCGTTCCGCCAACCATCGATACGGCCCAACTGGACGGGTGGCCCGGACGTAAAGACAAGGCACGGTTGGGGTGCCCCACTCCCCGTTTTTGCGAGTGGGGTTTGTGACGTTGTCTTTAGACGAAGGGGACAGACGGGCCGTTCCCCAACCGCTAGAATCCAAACACCTAATTCTATCTTGACAATATATATGACGCTCTAGGCAACCAACTGATAAGGATGGCCATCCCAAGAAGCTAGCGTGTTGTGCCTTTTGCATCCCGAATGGTTTTACGGGACGAACGATCTCTCCTGAGCTCGGGGTGGGAGTCTCAACCTTCCAACATTTCAACTTTCGACCTTCCAACATTTCAACTTTCGACCTTCCAACGTTCTCGCGCCCACATGCCAGTAACCCCTTTAAAATCCGCTCTTACAGAATATGACGCGCTAACCCCTTTAGATTCCGCTCTTACGAAAAATTGCCGGGTGTCGTACCCCGTCACTTCCCAAAACTGAGGACCAAAATGGAACTGCAAACTACTAACTCCAACGTTGTCAACGAATCCAATTCTGTAGCTCAGGCCTTTAGGCCTGAGGATTTGCCCCGCTGTCAGAAGCGCACTCGCAACGGCCGCTGCCGCATGCTCGTCCCTGACCACTCTTCCTCCTTCTGTCCGGAGCACGCCCGCTCGGCCGTCAATTTCCGCAGGGCTGCCGATCTCTCCACCCTCCTCACCGAAGGGCTCACGGACTTCAAGTCCGCCACTCCCATCAACGACTTCCTTTCCCGCCTTCTGCTTCATCAAGCCGAGGGACGCATCCCTCCGCGTCGCGCCGCCATCATGGCTTACACCTGCAACCTGCTCCTCCGCACCCTCCCCGCCATCGAGCACGAGCTTCACCCCGACCGACAAAACCACCACGAGGATCAGGACGTCCTCGATATCCCCTCCGCTGTCGCCCGAAGAGCCCTCGAGGCACGACTTGCCCAAGACGCTGCGCTACATGCCCAGAACGCCCAACGCGTCATCATCGACATGCCCGGCCCCACCCGCGACTGACAGGATGCTCTTGTGTCATTTCGAGCGTAGCGAGACCTCTTCACCATCGCGCGGTTCGGGCGATGAAATCCTGGCTTGATTTCAGAAGGAAAGTGAGCGATGAGAACATCACAAACCTTAGGGCTGACGCATCGCGCCCCATTCAAGGGGCCGACCTGTACCAACTGCCGCGCAAAGGACAGTGCTCAACTCATTAACTGTACTCTGGTACGCCAGCACTATGGACGCTGGTATTTCCGGGAGCGAAAATGCCGCTCGTAGCTGAGATTAGTTTTTTCAAATCTCATGACGTGGGGGAGCAAGAGCATGATACGGAAAACGATCCTTCTCAGCGCTATTGCGGGCTTAACCCTGATTTCTTCTTCTCGCGCAGATGAGCCTGCCGTTTCTTCTTCGGCTCCGGCGAATACAGTTCTGACCAGCCAAATCTCTTGTAAGGGCTATTCCAGCGTGCCCATGACCGCGGACCAAGAGCAGTCACTGCCGATGAAGCTCGTTGCGAATCTCTCGTGCGGCCAGGAAGTCGCGGTGCTCTCCGATATGGAAAGCTACACCGTGAGCGTGCGTACGAACGACGGTGCAAGTGGCTACGTCGCGCGTTTGTTCCTGACGCCTCCGGTATTGAAATCTAGCGCTGCGGCTCCGGTAAATGCCGCGCTAACAAACGGAAAGGCGGTCTGGCAGGAAGGCGCCGCGGGAAGCACGTCTTTCCCAAGCGGCAAGAACGTCGTCGAATCCCTTACCGCCAACGGCATCACCGTTCAGGTCTCCTTGCAGGATACCGGCTGGAAACTTCGCGCGGACGTCGCCGTGAAGAACGCCGGTGCGCAGCCGATCTACGTTCTTCCCAAGCTCTTGACGCTCGACGAAGTGGCACCCAGCCGTAAGCTCTTGCGCTTCGACGATCCCTCGCACATTGCCAAGGCTCTAAACCACCAACTGCTGTGGACCGCCTCTTCCGCCGGACCAGAGAATGGCCTGCAACCGGATCGCTCCGCTTCGGCAGGTGCCTCAGCCAACGTAAGTTACAAGATGCCTTCTACCGCAGCACCGAATCTTCTGGCGCAGCAACAGGCTCTCGAAGAAATCGCCGCAAAGAGCCAAACCGCGCTGGTCGACATGAGCCGCGAGATCAAAACGCTTTCCCTGCGCGAATGCACTTTGAAGTCCGGTGAAAATACTGCCGGAGCGGTGTGGTTCGATCGCGACGGAAAATCGAGACAACTCGTCCTTCACGTCCCCGTTGGCGGAGTCATTTTTGAGTTTCCGCTTTCCTTCGACAAATAAAAAACACCCGGCAACGCCCCCCTTTGCCCCGCTCTTCTGCCCCCGGAGACGCGAGGCTTTTCCTTTGCGGCCGATCTTCGGATTTGCTCCACCGTAGAATTGAGAGCCCCAAGCCGACGATTTCTTTCTCGTTAAGCCCTTTTCTCTTTCTACACGAGAGTCAAGTTCGTCCGGCTACCGGCAAGCACCCTAGGTATAAAATGTCCAAGTATTTTCCTTCGGGGGATTCTCATGGCTTTTGACCGGGACCAGTTCGTCGCAGATTGCCTGACCGCTTCGAAAGAAGTTGCTTCCCAAGTAGCCGTCCGCCATGTCTTAAGCCGCGCCATGTCGGAGCCGGAGGCCGTTCTCCGCTCGCTCGGCGAACCTAAACGCGCTGAGATCCAAAAACTCTTTCAGTCCAGCCAGCTCACCATTCTGAACGTCATCTGGGCGCCGCATATGGTCTTACTGCCTCACAATCACCACATGTGGGCGCTGATTGGCATCTACACCGGCCGCGAGGACAACATCTATTGGCGCCGCGTCCCCGGCAAAGCTGGCGGCCTTGTGGAGGCCATCGGCGCGAAGGCGCTTTGTGAAAAAGAAACCCTGCCGCTGGGCCACGAAATCATCCATTCCGTGACGAATCCGATCCCCCGCCTGACTGGCGCTATTCATGTTTACGGCGGAGACTTCTTCGGCGTGCCCCGCAGCGAGTGGGATGCCGAGACTCTTCTCGAGCAGCCCTGCGACGGCGAGAAAATGCAGCGCCGCTTCGACGAAGCCAACGCACTGCTGGCTAAATCCTGACTTAACGCCCAGAGATTTCTCCCGGCGACGCATACACCAAAAGGAGCATCTAATCAGGGGCAAGCCTTGCCGAAGAGACGTTCTCACCCAAATTTGTCTTTCGAACGAAGACCTACAAGTACCTAAGCCACCCCCAATCCGCGTGCTGCTCTTTCAACAGATGCAGCACATAGTAAGAGAAGGGCACCCGGGAAGCAGGGCGTTGGAATGTTGGAAGGTTTGAAGGTTGGAACGTTGGGAAGACAAAGCAAGAGACCGACCCGGGCTAAGAAGCGCAAGGCTACCTTCGCGGCGCATAGCGCATGGCCACCGCTCCCGAGGCGAACTCCAGCCGGCTCACGAGCCGTAAGTCGACATGCTTCGATAGCCCCGCGAACAACGTCGGCCCGTGGCCCGCTATCGTGGGGTGCACCACGAACTCGTACTCATCGATCAATCCCAGCTCCGCCAACGCCAGCGGGAGCTTCACGCCTCCCGTGAACAGTCCCTTACCCGGCTCCCGCTTGAGCTGCTGAACGGCCTTGCCTAGATCCCCGCGCACGAGCTCCGCGTTCCAATCGACCTGGTCCAGGGTGCTCGACACAACGTACTTCTTTGCCGCGTCGATGGTGCGGGCGAAGGGTTCCATCCAAGGAGGCCTCGCTCCCGCCGGTACCGCCGTCCCAGATAAACGCCACGCTGCCTCCATCATTTCGTAAGTCACCCGGCCAAGGAGGAGGGCGTCGGCCTGGGCGATGCCCTCGGTCGCGTTACGAAACAAGTCTTCGTCCGGGGAGATTGCACGATGATCGCAGCACCCGTCCAAAGTGACGTTGATGGAATACCGAAGGGGTCGCATTGCGCAAGAGTAGCGCCGATGGGGAAGGCTAGCAAGGTTAGCCCGCTCAGGGCTGGGAGCCGGGAGGAAAAGAGAAGAGGCCAGCAAAAAGCGGCCCCACCCTCGCATAAGACAAAGTCGCGAGGATGGGCCACCCCGGATGTCTCATCGGATCGAGGGGCGGCCACCCGCGGGTGGAATTCAATTGGGGCGTCTTCTGGGCGTTACTCGCAGTCTTGGCGATTGTAGTTGGTGCGCTGGCCATCCGCGCTCTTTGGCGGGCTATGCACGCCCGGGCAGCAAAAGTAAGCAGCCCGGAGTACCTCATCAATGAGGCCTTCCAGGGAAAGCGCCCGTTCAAGCCGGCGCCGCCGTTAGAGGAACTCAGCGTTGATGAACTGAAGCGCGAATATCAAGCCTTGCGGGACCTGGAGACGGCTTTGACCAAGAAAATGGCGCTAGAAACCAGGGACAACCCGAGTGCGTCTCGCGAGCAGGTGATTGACGCCGCCGTCAACGCCTTCACTGCGGGTGCCTTCACGAAAGAAGAGATGGAGGCCATGATCCGAGAAGCTAACGCCAGGAAGCTATAGCCAGCGGAGCTGCGTAGTTGAGACTCAGGAACATACGGTACGTTTGCCAATTGTTCTTGTATGGGATGCGGTGGCCAAAATCATTTTTTCATTTGTGACTGCGCCACGGTAGCGGCGAGCAAAGTAAAGAGAATGTTCCCGTTTGTTCCCGGATTTTCCGGACTTCGTCCCCGGATTTCCAAGAGGTGCTAGCGGATCGAGGGCGTGCCACCCGCTTCAATTTGCTGCAAGGTACCGGCCTCAGGCGGTGGCAACCACGCGGAGGTGTCCTTGGCGGCGGGAGCGCGGCGCGCGCTTGACCGTTATTTCAACGTCGCGGCCAAGCAGCGTCAGAAAATGCATGGGACGACAGGGACAGACGGGACGTTTTCCGCTGCGAGCGGCGATGGTTGCGGCAGGTACCGTGGCGACTGAAACCCTGACAGGATTTTCTTCATGTACGTATAGTTGTATTGACATCGCTGATTTTAATCGTTATGCTGTACTCTCTGGCGCGTCATGCGATTTACGTGGGACGAGAACAAGAACCGCCAGAACCTGCGCAAGCACGACGTTCGCTTTGAGACTGCCGTTCTCGTTTTCGATGATCCCTACGCGGTTACGCGGCGCGACGACAACTCAGACGATGAGGAACGCTGGATAACCGTAGGTGCGATGGGATCGGGAGCGATCCTGCTGGTCGTCCATACGTTTTATGAAAATCACAACGAGGAAGTCATTCGTATCATCTCGGCCCGCGCCGCGGAATCCCACGAAAGGAGAGCCTATGAGAAAGCTCACAAAGGAGCAGAAGCGCGACATCCAAGCCATCGCCGCAAAAAGAGACCGAGATATTGACTTCTCCGATGCGCCTCTGGTTCTCGACTGGAGCGGCGCCGAAATCGGCAAGTTCTATCGGCCTGTAAAAAAGCCCGTCACCATACGCCTGGATTCCGACATCATCGACTGGCTCAAAGCCGATGGACGCGGTTATCAGACCAAAGCAAACTGGCTCCTGCGCCACGCCATGCTCCATTTCACAAAGCGCGACCGCCTTAACAAGCGCAAACGCGCTCCGCGCGTGGCACATCCTTAACAGGCTGAGACGTCTCCAGGACGGCGGGGACGGACGGGAAGTTTATGGCCGGGGAATTTCCAGTTGTTTGCAGATGGCCCGCACTGTCCCTTCCTTGATTTCGCGATGGCGCGGGACGCTGGCGATCTTGTGCGACGCAGGGTTGAACCAAATACTATGGGCGGCACCCTCGCGATACAAAGCGCAACCATGGCGCCGCAGATGGCGTTCCAATTCCGCGAGTTTCATGCTTCCGCAATTTCGAAAACCTCGCGCACTGCGAAGGGAGAAAGACCCTTCTCTGCAAGCTCGCGCTGGCACTGCAGAGCCAGTCTTAGCGCGTCGGCAAGATTCGCTTTGGCCTCTTCGATGGTTTCGCCTTGGGAGATCGCGGCGGGAAACTCCTCCACGAAGCAGGTATAGCCGCCCTCTTTGGCGGGTTCATAAACGGCAGTCAATTTCATGCCTCTAGATTATCACACCTGCCAATGGCCGTTAGTCATGCCTTCCACTCGGGTTGCGAGTGAGGCGTTCCGCAGCTAAAATTTCAAATTTGCTAAAATGTAGCCGTCTGTGCCGTAAGCGCGGGCGGCCGGTCGCAAATCGCTCCACGGGAAGCTGGTAACTCGATGGGGTGCTTCCATTGAAACGAATCCAGAGCGTGGCTCACTAGCGACAGTGAACCCCCGCGTCCGGGGGAAATATCCCGGCCCACAAGACCTGACCTACCTATTCAGGGAACGCATACGCTCGAGACCAGTTGTTTGACAGCGTGCTTGAGAAGAGGAGGGAAGATGAATTTCGAATCGCTCGCGAAGGGAGTCGGGGCAAAAGTCGCGGACCTTGGCGCGCAAAAGGCCGCCGAATCCATGAGCCAAGCAAATCTTTTGCTGAAATTGCTGCAAGACGCGGGATATCAGGTAGGCGATCTAGAGATGGAACTCGGGGTGCCACCCACAATCAACATCACTCTAAAGACCGGCCCCATGGTCAGTGATGGCAAGCTTGAGGCAGTCTACCAAGCCAACAAGGAGAACGACTTTCTCGCACTGGTGCTGGGCGCGCTGATCCAGGCCAATAAACTCCGCGACATGGTGAAGGTCGAAACCATCGAACTTACGGACGCAAAGATCGTTTTGAAAACCACGCCGAGCATCACCCTCCATTGGAAGGAAACAACCGCCGCAAGCGCAGCGACCACTTCCTAGCTTTGCACCTCTGGATGGGCGCGGTTCTCCACGTTTTGGCGGAAAACAAAAGGGGCCGCGGGAAATTCACGCGGCCCTTTGCACATTGAGATTTTTTCCTCTTTGACCCGGTACGATCTGACAGAATCTGCCCGAATCTACCGCGTCTCCAGCCGAAGCCAAGGAAGGGTAGTGAGTAAAGAACTCGAGCGCCTGAATCGCCGTCTTTTCATCCACGCAGAACCCGCCGCGTGCTGCGGCGGATTCCGGTACAGACCGATGATGTCGGCGGCTTTCGATTCGAAATTCGGATCGTCGCTGGCCAGGTAACGCTCGATCCGATGTGGTTTCAGGCCGCTTCATTCCACACCCGGTGCACCACATCTTTGCTGACGCCCAGATGGGCCGCGAGTTTGCGGCAACTCCAGTGCGTCGATCCATCGCCGTCTTGTTGGGGAGCGTTGAGGATCAACCCAGTGGAAGTAGCCACACTGATATTGACGTATCTCAGCTAGCAACGTTTACTCTGCGACAAGCCACTAGTTAATCTGCGGGGACGGCGCGGGTTTTGGCCCACTCGCGTATGGAGGCCACTTCTTCGGCGCGCGTTACGCTGAGCGGCTGCGTGCTTTGCACTTCGGCAATGAGAATTTCCGTATTGAGCTGTTGCTTCGCGTTGAACGCCGTGTACAGCGCGGAAACGATGGCCTGCTCGATTTCTGCGCCGGAAAATCCTTCGCTTGCCGCGGCCAATTTCGCCAAGTCAAATCCGGATGCGTCGCGTCCGCGCTTTTTCAGGTGCAGCGCGAACAGCGCCCCTCGCACTTCCGCATTCGGCAAGTCTACAAAGAAAATTTCGTCGAACCGCCCTTTGCGCAACATTTCCGGCGGCAGCACCGTGATGTTGTTCGATGTCGCCGCCAAAAACACGCCGCTCTCGCGGTCTTGCATCCACGTCAGCAGCGTGGCCAGCAGCCGTTGGGATAACCCCGCGTCCGCGTCGCCGCTTGAACCCGCTGAAGCAAACGCCTTCTCAATCTCATCGATCCACAGCACCAGCGGCGCGAGCTTCTGCGCCAATTCCAATGCTTTGTGTAGCCGCCGCTCGCTTTCTCCAACATATTTATCGTAGAGTGCCCCTGCGTCCAGCCGCGCCAGCTCAAATCCCCATTCGCCCGCCACCGCGCGCGCCGCCAAGCTCTTCCCACAGCCTTGCACGCCGGTGATTAGCAGGCCTTTCGGCGGCACCAACCCGAACCGCTGCCCTTCCGGGGTCAGCGCGCTTTTTCTTTTCCCAATCCAATCGCGCAGGTGCCGCAATCCCGCCACGTCCCCGAAGGATGCGTCGCGCCGCACGGTTTCGATCAACCCTTCCGTCTTCAGCGTTTCGCGCTTCGTATCCAAAACCGCGTCGAGCAAGCCCGCATCCGCCTTGCCACGTGCCAACACGCTCTTCCGTAAAGCACGCAGCGCTTCTTCTTCCGGCAGCCCGAGCAGGTTTTGCGCGAGTTGCGTCATCGCCGCGACATCGAGCGTAACCGGAATGCGCTGCTCGCGATTCAGCTCCGAGAGCACTTGCTTGATTCCCGGAAGTAAATCTTCCGCTTCTGGCAAGCCCAACTGGAACGGCATGGCATCCGCTTCCAGGTCCGCGGGCAGTTCCATCTTCGCCGCGGTCAGCACAATCGATCGCCGCACGGTCCGAAATTTTTCCGCCATGTCACGCAACCGGCGGCAAATCTTGTCGTTGTCGCAGTAGCGCGCGAAATCCTTCAACAGAAAGATTCCGTCGCCTTGAATCAGCGCAATATTTGCCAGCGCTTGTTCCGGACTATCGCTGTTGTAGAGCGACGCTCCCTTGGCTTTCGACAGACCTGCCGTGACGCTCCATTCGTAGAGCGGGACGCCCAGCTCCATCGCCACGTCCGTCAGCAGCGCTTCCAGCCGCTCCTCTTCTGGCGTTTCCACGGTGAGAATGGGGTGCCGCGAATTAATCAGCAGCCGCAACTCATCATGTTTGTTCTGAGGTTTTGGACGCGCGTCCGCAACGGGGTTGCCACCCACCGCAACCGGTGGCCGCACAGGTTGCGCGGGCAGCGGCGGGCCAACCGGCGTTTTTACCTCGTTTGACAAAGCTTTTCGCCTCGTTTAACGTTAGAAGTTTGAGCGATACGCCAAAGGAGCAATAGATGGCTCAAGGACAGCCTACCAAAGTTAAGAAAAGGAAAAAGTCCGTTTTGAAGCGCGCGGCGCAAGCTCGTCAACGGGCTGACGTCAACCGCGCCAATCGGACCCGGGTCCGCACCCTGATGCGCCGCCTGCGCACCGCGATCACTGCCAATGACCCGACGGCAGCCGGGAATCTTCTTTCCCCGACAATGGCCGCGATCGACCAGGCCATTACCAAGGGTGTTCTGCACGAAAATACCGGCAATCGTTACAAGTCGCGACTTACCTTGGCCTTCAACAACATCAAGGCCAAGGCCGCGAAGTAGCTTCAAGCAAAGCAGCAAAGCTTTTCAGCGAATCGGGCGGCCCAACCGGCCGCCCTTCGTTTTTCTGAGCGAGGTCCAATGCCCCAGACTATTCCTGTCACCCGCGTTTCGCGGTCCCGCTTGACCGAGGCGTTGCGGGAAAATTCCGAATTCGGCGCCACGTTCAGCGACCACATGCTCGTCGCCGATTGGCAGGACGGCGGCTGGCAACCGCCGCAAATCGTTCCTTTCGCGCCAATTCCCTTTTCCCCCGCGCTCACGCCCTTTCACTACGGCCAGGCTATTTTTGAAGGTTTCAAGGCGCATCGCACCGCCAACGGTGGCGTCGCGATCTTTCGACCGCGCGAGAATTTCGCGCGCATGAATCGCTCCGCCGCCCGCTTGGCTATGCCAGAAATCCCGGAATCACTTTTCCTTGATGGCGTCGCGGGGTTGGTGCGCGTCGATCGCGAATGGGTCCCGCACCGCGAAGGCGGCTCGCTCTACATCCGCCCAGTGTACTTCGGCATCGACGACACGCTGCTCGTGCGTCCCGCGAATCGCTTCCGCCTGATCGTGATGACCTCTCCCGTTGGCCCCTATTTTTCTCAGCCGATCCGCCTCCTTGCCGAAGAGCGCTTCGTCCGCGCCTTTCCTGGCGGCACCGGCGAAAGCAAAGCGGCCGGAAACTACGCCGGAGGCTTGCTGGCGGCGCGGCTGGCCCAGGAAAAAGGTTTTCACAATGTTCTCTGGCTCGATGGCGTGGGGCGGCACTACATCGAGGAATCCGGCGTGATGAACATTTTCTTCGTTCTCGACGGCAAGGCGGTCACTCCTCCCCTCGAGGGCACAATCCTTCCCGGAGTCACGCGCGATTCGGCTCTGATTCTTCTTCGGGAAATGGGCATTCCTGCTGTGGCGCGCAAAGTCTCCATTGAAGAAATCGTTGCCTCTCACGATTTGGGGAAGCTCACCGAAGCTTTTGGTGTCGGCACCGCAGCCATCGTCGCGCCCGTCGCGCTCATTCAATATCGTGGCCGCGACATCCAATTCCCTGCTTGCTCCGATTCCTCGGTCGCTGCGAAGCTTCGCGCCCGTCTAGTGGCCATCCAAACGGGCCGCGAACCCGATATCCACAATTGGCTTTTCCCAGTTTAAGAGGAGGCTCGCCGTGAGTTACTACGCGCTCTTCTATGAAGTCGTGGATGATTTTGTCGCCCGCCGCGCGTCTTTTCGCGAACAACATTTGCGGCTCGCTCAGGAAGCCAATGAACGTGGCGAGATTGTTCTTGCGGGCGCGCTCGCGGAACCCGCTGACCGCGCCTTGCTCGTCTTCAACGTCGACGACAAAAGCAAAGTGGAAAACTTTGCGCGCACCGATCCTTACGTGACGAATGGGCTCGTCAAAAAGTGGGAAATCCGTCCGTGGAACGTGGTCATCGGAAACGAAGAACCTTCGCGCACGGCACACGAATCGCCCACAACCATTCTTCGGCAGTGGACCGCACGCACAACTCAAGAACAATGGCCCCGCTACCGCGCCTACTTTTCGCGAAAAGTGCTCCCTGACCTGCGATCCATCGAGGGCTTTGTAAGCGCCACTCTCTCCGCGCGTCACACCGCCGACGAAGTCGAAATCCTCGTCGAAACCACCTGGCGCTCGCCAGAATCCGTTCGCGCCTTCGCCGGCCCTGACCTCGAAGCCGCCGTCGTCTCGGAAGAAGCGATCGCCATGCTCACCGAATTCGACGGCCGCGTCCGCCACTTCGAAGTCGCAATCTCTGATGGCAGGTAAGAACCACTAGAGCCTCGTGACTCCAATCCAGAGCAACGGAATACCAACGAGCAAGGCTAGCCACATTGCATGAAGCGGCCATGCAGGCCATCCATATTCTGTACGATTTCGCGCATAATCTCTCACTAATGTTCCCCACCAAAGCGCTGGCAGCGTGAAGCGAAACCCATGCTTGAGACCAGCTTCCCTCAGTTTCCTATATATGTGCCAGTAGCTCAGAGTAGGTACGCCAATGAAGAGAAGCCCTACGAAGAGATAGGGATCACGCATTAATACCAGCCAAAAATGCGCCAATCGGACATTGGGACTTCCTAGGTGGTTGGTGACTTGACAGCTTCCGGCTGGCTTGTCAGCTCCGTGACGAGAAATTCCATCACCGTGCGGGCATCTTCCGGGCCGCCCTTGAGCCGGTCATCGGCGCGCCGCAGCGCGTTCAATCCGCCGAGTAGGCGCGGCTTCGAAATTCGGCGCGCACTTTGCAGAGCCATTTCCGCCTGCTCGGGCCGCATGCCCAGCGATCGAGCGGCCTGCCAGCCATTCGTCACGCCTTTGACTTCGCTGGCCTCGATGAGCTTGCGGTACATCCATGTGATGGCGCCGAGCATTTGAATCGGCTCTTCACCGCCGCGCAGGAGGCGGTCCAGAAATTCCAAGGCCAGCTTTGACTTTCGCGAAGCGAGCAGGTCCGCTAATTCCCAAACTGTCGTGGTCTTTTCGGAAACCACCAGCGCGCTGACGTCTTCCCTGCGAATCAATTCCTTCTCCGCCACGTAGGTAGCCAGTTTTTCAATTTCCGTTTTCAAGCGCATCAAATCGGCGGCGACAAATTCCGCCAAATCCTCCGCAGCCCCTTTTTCGAATTCCACTCCATGCTCTTTGGCAATCGTGCGTGCCAGCAGCACGGCGGTGGCCAGCCTTTCGCCGAGTTCCTCGCCCAGCGCGCAATCCACCACCAGCGTTTTTTCCGTTAGCAGCTTGCCCAGTTTCATACGCTGATCCAGCGACGTGGCCTCGATCACCAGAATCGTAAATGGAGCAGGGTTTTCCAGGTATGCATCCAACTGCTCCACGGCCAGGTCGCGGTTTTTCTCTCCCAGCTTTTCGATGGCTTCCGCATCTTCGAGGAAAACCACCTGCTGTGGCGAGAGCATCGCCATGGTCTGCGCTTGATCGAGCGCCGCTTGCGTCTCGCCGCGGTTCGCTGAGTAACGCGACACCGCCCACGTTCGGGCCGCCTCAGGAACGAACCGCTCGAGCAAATGGGCGCGGCAGCTGTCCCGCAGATACGGCTCATCGCCCAGCAACAATAGTGCCGGGATGGGCTTGCCCTTCTGGAGCCGTACCAGGAATTCCTGCTGTGAAACCCTCGCCACTCCGTGTTCTCCCGCAGGGCCGGGCTTGCCCGCCCTCTTTTAGTAGTTCTCCATCACCGCCGCCACCAGCCGCGCGGCAAAATCCTGTGCCAGGCGGTCGAGCGCCGGATCTTGTTCCTGAAAAAATCCCGCAACCGTTGTCGGGTCGACGTTGCTTGTGGCCGGATTCAACACGCTGGCGATTTCATATTGGTTTCGAAACAAGAAGTTGTCCGAGTGATAGAGAACTTTCCCCGTCTCGCGCTCCTCCAGCGTAACTTCGCATTTTACCGTCACCAGCATGGTCGTGGCGCGCCCGGTCTTGGTGTCAAACAGCAGCGGCACCGCCTCGATGCTCAGTACTTTGCCACGCAGCACAGCGTCGGCGTTGGCCGGCTCCGGCACGATCCGGTAGTGCGTCTTGGCCAAAAACTCGTGCACTGTTGCCGTCGTCAGTCTCTGCTCGATGCGGTACACGGACGTCTTGTTTTCCAGCGCAGGCACGGCAATCACGTGAATGCTCTTCGGCAGCGCATCGCTTTTCCCCGCCACGTGATAGCCGCATCCATTGAGGAACATAAGAATGAGTATGGCCAAACACCCTGGGAAAATCCGCAACTCGCTACTCGCCACTCGCCACTCGCCACTTCTCCTCACGCCAGCATCTCCGCCAGCTTCACCGCATGCGCCGCCGGCAACCGAATATTATCCGCCGCGCCCCAGAACCACCAAGTTCCTGCTTGCGATGGATCCTGCTCCGGGGCCGCCAGTTGAATTACCTTTTCCCCTGCCGCGCTAAGGTTGTTGGGTCCTGCTTCGCCTGGCAGCATGAGCACAAATCCGGCATCCGTGCAGACCTTTTCGATTTTTTCGCGCCGTAAATCCGGATCCAACTCCGCGCACGCTGAAAAAGTAGTTCCATAAAAGACTGGGGAATGAATCACCTGAATGGCGGGCAGTTTGGCTTTTTCGCCGAGGCAAGCTTTTGTTTCCGCACGCACTCGCGTTCGAGTGGCTTCGAGTTTTTGCGAACACTCAGGGCCATAATGATTCACCATGTTAAATGCGACTTGTGTATCAAAGACCGGCTGCCCCACGCTTTGAAACGACAGGAGTTGACCAGTCTGGCTTTCCAGCTCCTCGATGCCCGCGTGGCCGGCTTCCGAAACGGGTCGAAAGCAATTGATGACCAGCCTCTGGAGCCCGCAGTTTCTCAGCGCTAGTGAAAGCGACGCTGCCGCCGTCGCAGCGGCAGAAGGAATTGCATAAGCAAAAACGCTTGACGGAAATTGCCGGGCAAGAAGGTCATCCAGCTTCGGAAACCACGCGAGACTTCCACCTTCGGACGCCAGGCTGCCGGAGAGATCCACCACCCGTGCGCCGACCGCAGTTGCGCTGTGCATGTTGATGCGTGTGAACTCCCCTGAGCCGGCAAAAAATACAAAGCGCGCGCTCTCGAAGCTGCCTTCTTCCACCGGCTGAATCACTGCGGGCTCGCCGCCCGCCTCGGTCAACGTTCCCGCGGCTTCTTCTTCATCCACCAGCCGGAAATCCCAATCCGCGAACTTGCTTTCTTCGAGCAGCGACTTCATATCTGCGCCGAGCAGCGAAGACGCACCTGCAATCACAATCCGTCTGGATTCCCGTTCGAATGAAGGCATGAATCACGCGGTCCGCGGAGCCAAGCGATGCCGGATGAAGCGCGTCAAATGCAGTGCCAGTCCCACAGCCGCATACGTCGAGGCAAGCATCACCAGTGCGTATTCGGAATAACGCCAGATCACTGCAACCAGCAGGCACAGCAGAACAATCGCCAGCGACGGCTGCTTTCGCGTCAGCGGAATATCTTTGAAGCTGTAGTAGCGGATCGTGCTGGTCATTAGCGCGCCAAGTCCCGCTGCCAGAAGAAACCAAGCCACCGACCAGCGCCAGTCGTGCAGTGGCTCTTTGAACCCGTGCACCATGGCCGCGAGCATGCCAGCCGCCGCAGGCGTCGGCATGCCCACGAAATATTTCGACCCACCCGGCGCCATTCCTTGCACGTTGAAACGCGCTAAACGCCATGCGCAGCAAATCAAAAACGCCAGACAACAGACCCAGGCAAACTCCCCCATTTGCTGAAACGCAACACTTCCATCGCCGGGCAAACTGCGTACCCCCCAGGCATAAGCGAGCACAGCAGGTGCGATACCGAAACTCACCACATCTGCCAGGGAATCGAATTGCACTCCAAAATCAGTATTGGCTTTCAGCAGTCGAGCCAGACGCCCGTCGAGCGAGTCAAACAAAATTGCGAACCCGATGGCTTTTGCCGCGTGGTCAAAGTTCTCCGTACCGCCCAGGAGCGAAGCGACGACCGCATAATAGCCGCACAACAAGTTGGCCACGGTGAACAGGCTGGGAATCAAAAAAATTCCACGGCGGCGAAGTCTCTGATTCTTGAAGCCTCGCCCTTCAAACGGAATCTCGTGTTGTTCCGGTCCATTCATCGCTACGACCGTTTCCCCGTTGCAGTTAGATTTTCTTCCTTTTCTGCGCTGCTCGACTCAGCCAAACTTCGTTCTGCGCGCTTCACGGGCCACCACGCAAGCACGCTCGACCCACCCTTTACGTTGTCCCCCACCTTTACAAGAATCTCCGCCTCTTTCGGAAACCACACATCGACGCGCGAGCCAAAGCGCACCAGCCCGATACGCTCGCCGCGCGCTACCGCTTCCCCGGCTTTCTTCCAAGAGACTACTCGTCGCGCAATCAGTCCCGCAATCTGCTTGAACACCATTTCGCCCGCGTCGGTCGAAAGCGTAAACACGTTTTGCTCGTTTTCAAGCGATGCGCGCTCGACCATAGCCGCCAGAAACTTTCCCGGTCGGTATTCCATTCTCGTGATAGTTCCTGCGGCAGGCGCACGGTTGACGTGTACATTCCAAATTGCCAGGAAAATGCTGACTCGTTGCCCGGGCCGCCCGGCGTTTTCTTCCTCGGTCACCACGACCACGCGTCCGTCCGCCGGAGATACCACTGCGCCAGCTTCACTTGAAATGGTTCGTTCTGGATCCCGAAAGAAGGAAAAGACAAACAAGGCAAGCAATACGAGGATGACCGCAACAACATTCCAACGCATCAAAAAGGCCGCGCCACCTAACGCCACAAGCGGCAAACCGAAATAATAGCCTTCTTTGACCATGCCGCGGGATAAACCTCAGCGTTTCCGCCCGCGTACGCTGCCGGGCGAGCGTCCATGGCCATTCTACGACAGATTGACTGGCTGGAGCGCCGTTATTGCGGGTAGTTGGCCCGCGCGCGTTGGATACGCGCGGCAATCCGCTCCATTTCATCCTTACAGTGGAGCTTCATCTTTTTCAGCTTGATTTCTTCCAGGAGGTCTTCTGAATTCAGGTAGGGAGATTTGGAGATTCGTTGCAGTTCCGCGTCGTACTGTTGATGCTGCTGGGCCAGACGCTGGTATTCGGCGTCTGCTTCCAGGAGTACGTCCCGAGGTGCCCGCTGCGCTGTGGCCATGCGTTCCTCCTCACGACATTGTGAATGGAATGTGAATACTACATACGCGGAAGATACCACTCCGGCGGGCTACGTCAAGGGGCAAAAGGTAGTATTTCCGTCCTAGCCTGTGAGTTACTTTGAAGGGCATTATCCAATGAGCGTCAGGAATTCAGTGTGCTGCAGCGCTCTGCGGCCCCGGCGGCAAGTGCTCCTCAAAGTAGCCAAGAATATTCGTATACACATCCAGGTTCGTGCCCTTGCCTTCGGAGATTCCGTGGGTGCGGCCCGGGTAGACGCGCATGTCAAACGGCTTTCCCAACGAAATCAACTTGTTCACCATCAGCTCAAACCCCTGGAAATGGACGTTGTCGTCGCCGGAGCCGTGAATCACCAGCAAATCTCCGCGCAGGCCGGGAGCAAAATTGATGGCCGAACTTTGTTCGTAAGCTCTCGGACTGTCCTGCGGCAATCCCATATACCGCTCTTGATAGATGGAATCATACAGACGCTGGTCGGGAACCGAGGCCACCGACACGCCCACGCTGTAAACTTCGGGATACCGGAACATCAGGTTGAGCGTTTCGGTCCCGCCTCCGCTCCATCCCCACACGCCGACACGCTTCGGATCAATGTAGGAATGAGTCTTTTCGAGCGATTGAAGAGCCGCCGCTTGCTGTTGCGAAGAAAGCGGCCCTACGTTTCCGTACACGACCTTGCGCCACTCCCGGCCGCGAGGAGCGGGCGTGCCCTGGTTATCAAAGCTCGCCACCAGATACCCTGCACTGGTCAACGCCCGGAGAAACATCGATTGCCAGCGGTCTGCTGTAGTCTGACCGGCTGGCTCGGAATACACATACACGATCAGCGCATACTTTTTCGCGGGATCAAAATCGGGCGGCTTCATCAGCCACGCGTCCACCGTCAAGCCGTTGCCCGCACCCACCTTCGCGAATTCCGCGGGCCCTCCCGACAAGGGCTTCACGCGCTCGCCAATCGCGGCATTGTCCGCGGTGTTGCGCATCACTTTGTGATCGGGCAGGTGCACGACCTCCGAAACAGGCGGCGCGTCGAACGAAGAGTAGCTGTGAAAGGCCCATTCGGCATTCGGGGAAATATTGTACGAGTGCGAGCCCGGCACATTGGGGGTCACACGCTCCGGTGCAGCAGTACCGTCCAGCCGGGCGCGATATAGGTAGCGCTGCGTGGCATTCTCTGGAGACGCAATAAAATACACCCACTTCTCTTCGGGGCTGACGCGGTCCAGACTCACCACGTCGAAGTCGCCGCGCGTAATCAACTGGATTTTGCCCGTGTCGCGCGCCACGCGATACAAATGCCTCCAGCCGTCGCGCTCGCTCAGCACCAAAAATTCGCGCCCCTGATTGATCCAGGAAACGTCACGGTTCACATCCACCCAGGCACGGTCTTCGTCCACGAAGACCGTTCGCGAGACGCCCGTGGCAGCGTCGGCGAGCAGAAACTCATTCCGGTTTTGCAGCCGGTTCATGTGTTGGAGCAACACATGACCGGCATCCGCCCAACCCATCTCGGGTATGTAATTGTTGTGCGGGTCTCCCGTCGTCTGCATCCAAACCACTGGCCCGCCCGCCGCGTTGGCCACGCCAACGCGAACCGCGGAGTTCTGCGTTCCCGCCATGGGATATTGATACTCCAGCGTTTGGGGATAGACGCCGACACTCGGATAGGGAATCCCTGTGACAATCTCGCCCCTGGGCTCGCCAAGGTCGTAAATCAGCGTATATTTTTGCAGCCCGGTGGTATTGAACTGCCAGAAAGCGATAGCGTGGCTGTCCGGACTCCACTGAAATCCGTCCCGGATATCGAACTCTTCCTCGTTCACCCAGTCGGACGTTCCATTGATGACCGTTTCGGAGCCGTCCTGCGTCAGTTGCGTGATTTTTCCGCTGGCCAGGTCTTCCACAAAGACATTGTTCCCGCGAACGTATCCGACCTTGCTGTTGTCCGGAGAAAACTTCGCAAACATCAGGCTCGACGCGGGAGCGTCACCGCCCAGTTTGCGCAGCGCGCCGTTCGACAAGTCGAGCACCCAATAATCTCCCCGCGTGTTTTGGCGCCACACCGTCTTTGAGTTTGCGAAAACCAAAACACGGTGGCCGTCCGGGGAAATGCTGTAACTCTCGACAGATAATGGCGTCTTTTCACCCGCCGGAATCAAGCGCTCCGAGGCAACGAGAATCTCTCTAGTGCCTGTCGCGGTCTGGTATCGCACGATGTCCGTGCCCTTGCCCGAGGCGGATGGCTCCAGCGCCATGTACCAATCGCCGTTCCCTTGCCATTCGCCTCCCCGAAAGAACTTCGGCCGGAAATCCGGATTGTTCATGGTGCGCGCCAGCAGTTTCGCGGCAGACTCCCTTTGATCCGCGGAAGCTCTGAGCGGGACAAGTGTCGCCAACACGCTCACGACAATCAGTGCGGTTACCAGGAACTTGTTCTTCCGTCCCGCCGGGCGACGGACTGCACCCTGAACCAATTCTGCTTGAGCCATTTCTCCTCCATAAACAGACGCGACGGGACACACTATCAGATTCCGGCTCCGCTGCGTCTCCCGTTTGCTTCGCGTCACGCTGTGAAGCTTTTCTCCATGACGATGGCGGTTTCCTCAGGGTCGCGGTAATAGCCAGCGCGGCGGCCCGCTTCGGAAAAGCCGTGCTTGCGGTAAAAGGAGATTCCTGCGGCGTTCGATTCGCGAACTTCCAGAAAAACGCGTTTCACTCCGCGCGTGCGCAATTTCTCGACAGCAGCATGCAACAAAGCGCCGCCTTGGCCTTTTTTGCGCTCTTGCGGCACCACCGCGAGATTTAGGATTTCGGCTTCATCGCCAGCTTGACGCCCGATTAAGAACCCTGTGACCTTGCCATTCAAATCGGCAACCAGGGCCAGCGCCCCTTCCCACGTCAACACTTCCTTTACGCTGGCTTCCGGCCAGAAAACCGCTTCGGGAGCGTCGCGCAGAATCTCTTCGACGCTCGCGGCGTCCGACTCACGCATCATTCGAATCGTCGAGGCAGCGCGTTCGGGCTTCAGTTCAGCCGCCATGCGAAACCTTTCCGCCCTTCCAGAAAATCTCTGCATCGGACCGCCGCACGTAATTTGCGTCCAAACCAAGAGCGTCTGTGAATTTGCCTTCTCGAAGGCGCCGCACGCCTATGCGCCCAATCACAGCCGCCAGCGTGGCCGAAACCTGTTGGATTTGCTCGCCCGCTTCTTCCCGTTCTTTCCAGGCCGCCTCTCCGAAAAGATGTGCTGGGTCCGGCGATACCCAAGTAATTTTCTCCCCGTCAGAGAGCCGCACCGCCTCGTCCACAAATGCAGCCGGAGGGATCACCATTTCTTCGCCAAGCCGCAACAGGGACGCGCCCTGTCGCCGGTAAACTCCACCAAAAACTTGTCCTCGCTGCGCATCCACGAAGGCTGCCACGGAACTCGAGCCGCTTACTGCTTGCTCCGCAATCGCCTCCAGCCTCGACACCGCCGCCACCGGCCTGCCATAAACCTCCGCCCAGCCCTTTACGGTAGTAAGTCCCACTCTAACGCCAGTAAACGATCCAGGCCCCGACGCAACCACGTAACCGTCCAGCTCACGCATTTCAATGCCAGCCCTAGCGAGGGCTTCTTCAACGGCCGGCAATAGCCAACTTGAATAGTCAACCCCGGATTCGTGTTCCGCCAAGGCCAATAAGGAGTTATCGCGCAGGACCGCAATGCTGCCCCGCGAATCGCACGCATCTATCGACAATACAAGCACATCCGCATTCTACATGAAGCCCCGGCTTTCGCCAGAAGCTGCGGCATCAGTGTCAGTGCAATCGCGAAGGCTAATTTCTAACAGTCGATGCAGGTCCCTAGCTTATTTGAATGGAATGGCCCCGAAGCTGAGAGAAAGGACGAGCCGCGAGCAATTCCGCTGCCAAATTCCCTACAGATTTTCCCTAACCTCTTCATTTCAATGGAATTATCTTGACTCTTGCAACACAAGTGTGCATAGTTGTGGTGTTCGTCCTCTGGGGGGCATCCTACTTATGGACTATAAGATCGGCGACAAGGTCGTATATCCGAACCATGGTGTGGGCATTGTTGAGCAGATCAATTACGGAGTTTTGAACGGCAGAACAGAACGGTATTACATGATCCGCATTGTTTCCAGCGGCTTGCGGGTGATGGTTCCACAATCGAATGCCGCAACCGTTGGGCTGAGGTCGGTGATCCGGTCCAACGAATCCACCAAAGTCCTGGGCTTCCTCGAAAAGGGCAAACTCAATTCTCATCACGACTGGAAACACCGCTTCAAGGAAAACTCCGAGCGCATGCGCACCGGTTCCCTCCTCGAAGTCGCCGTCGTCCTGAAGAGCCTCGTTTCCCTCAGCCGCAGCAAGCCCCTCTCCTTCCGCGAAAAGAAAATGCTGGAACGCGCCAAGTACCTGCTCGTCAGCGAAATGGCGACTTCCCGCAACATGACACCGGAAACGGCCGAAGGCATGGTCGTCAAGTCACTGGCCAAGGCCAAATTGCAGTTCCCGGTGATGACCGAGAAATTCGAGTAGCTTGGGCGCCGAATTAGGCGCTTTTTTTGTTGCATTTTTCGGCGGGCAAACTAAATTGCCCGCCGTTTTGTTTTGGCGCGCGCTTAGGAACATCCGCTAGAAGGGGGGCGTATCTTTGTGCGGGAGGTGGTCATGGCCATACGAGCTATAAATTACGTAGAAGCAAGGCCTGGTTTTGACAGGCTGAGTTGCTGGTGGATCTTCGTGATCCTTGTTCTGTGCAAGATCGCATGCGGCCCTACCGCGCTGCTAGCGCAAGAGAAGCCGGAAAAGGGCGACCAAGGCGCCGGTATTTACTTCAACGCCGAAGCGAATGCCAAAGACGTAGGGCTGCCCATCTATCCTGGAGCTCGTCCGCACAAAGACAAGGACGACGAGAAGCCTTCCGCAAAGTTTGGACTATGGGGAAGCTCCTTCGCGTTCAAACTAGCAGTGGTCAAGCTGGAGTCTAACGATTCGCCTCAGAAAGTCGCGGCGTTTTACAAGAAGGCACTGGCGAAGTATGGGACGGTGCTGGACTGCGGTGCGGCTTCCACCAAGAAGAGCGACGAGGACGAGAGCAAATCCTCGAAACAGCTCACCTGCGAGGACGACAAGCCTGGTCCAGGCGAAATGGCGTTCAAAGCGGGAACAAAAGAAAAACAGCATGTCGTCGCCATCCAGCCGAACGGCTCAGGCAGCCTGTTCCAGCTTGTCTACGTCGAGTCGCCCGATTCGGACAAAAAGCAATAGACCTTTGACGTACCTCTTCCGAAGTGCTTGCGCCTTTTCCTGACTTCCGAACTCCGTTAAGCCATGGTCGTGGCCAGGGCCAAGTTGCAGTTCCCGGTGATGACCGAAAAGTTCGAGTAGCTTCTGCGCCGCGCTTCGGCCCATTTTTTGTTTGGATTCTCTCCGGCGGGCAATTTTTCAACTTGCCCGCCTTTCGTTTTTCGCGCCGCCAACGATGTTCGACGCTTCCGGGCACGGCGTCCCTCCCCAGTCCGATGCCTCTTACGATTCCGGCGGAGCAATAAAATCGATCACCTGCCTGTCATTCCGTCGATAGATGCTAAAATCCGTACGGTCAACGGTGAGGACTTGGGAGCGCGTGTGCCGTTCGCTCAGAACGACAATCGACGCGTCCGCCAGATCCATTCGCCCGTAGCGTGCCATCAGGGTGCGCAAGCGCGGCCAGTGTGCCGCAACCTGGAGGTCCAACCGAATCGCATCACGCTCAAGCAGCTGAAACAGCGGATCGACTTCCACGCGGTCCGCACGCAGGAAGTACGCCACCTCAGTGAGGACCGGCTCGGTGGTCAGCATAGGGGAACGCACCTGCTTCATCAGCGCGACAGCCCAAGAGTGGTATGGGTCGTTGCGGTTTAAATACGCGACCAACGGGCCGGTGTCGCAGATCGAGATCACGGCCGCGCAAACTTGCGCCGCTGGTTGGTTGCAGGTTTTCGATCGCCTGCCACACATCCCGCAAGATCGGCAGCAATCTCATGGACGGATCGACTGCCCCGGCGGGGCGCGACCTCGATCCTGTCGCGAATCAGGGCGGCCACACTGCGCCCCGTTGCGCGGGCCTCCTGCCTCAACCGGCGCAGCGTCGTCTCTGGAAGCTTAACGGTAATCCCCTTCATAATCACATTTCAGGGTAATCCAATTCTGACAGAATGGCAATACCGCGCGAACCGGATTTGACGGCTTGGCGGAAGGCGGGCGCCAAGTAGCTGCTGGTCAGCGAAATGGCAACCTCCCGCAACATGACACCGGAAACGGCCGAAGGCATGGTCGTCAAGTCGTTGGCCAAGGCCAAATTGCAGTTCCCAGTGATGACCGAAAAATTCGAGTAGCTCCTGCGCCGCGGTTCGGCGCATTTTTTGTTTTGGATTCTTCTCGGCGGGCACTCCTCAAGTTGCCCGCCTTTTGTTTTTCTGCTTGTGCCCAGCGCCGCTTGCGGCGGGGTGCTATTGTATTTGCCTAGAGGTGCGAATGACGACATACGTGATGGGTGCTGGCGCATCTGCTCACGCGGGCTTTCCTCTCGCCAGCCATTTGGGCAATGAACTGTGGGCATGGACCTCATCTAGCTGCGGCAGAGCTGGAAGCTACGACTACTGGACATCTATTGACGTCCTGCATGACCTCTACGGGGACCTCGAAAATATCGAGAGAATTCTGACCGACTTTGATGACGCCACGATTGGCTCGCCCGCTGGGAGACTTCATCCTTCAGATCGCAAGCATCACTTAAGCGGGTTCCTCGTTGCCCTTCGCGAATTTCTTGCAGCCCGAGGTGCCGGGCATGCGGCGCTGTATGAGCGCTTCGTGAGCGAACGAGTCAAAGAAGGCGATACGTTCCTCACCTTCAACTACGACGCAGAGCTCGAGAGAGCGCTTAAAAGCGGCGGGCTATGGGAAATCGGCGACGGCTACGGCTTTCCGAACGACCTGCCAGGAATTCCTAAATCCAAGGTCCATGTGCTGAAGCTGCATGGAAGTATGAACTGGTACGGCCTGATAATGGGCGGACATCAGGGAGCTTTTTCACCTTCGACGATGTTCGGCTCGCAGCCGGTATGCACGCGCCCTTGCGACCTGAAGTACCTCGGGTATCCACCCGAGCTCAAGGATCCTGGGTTGGCGGCTGTCACCCAATTCCATGCAGCTCCTGCCATGATCCTCCCCATTTGCAGCAAACGGTTCTATTGGAAGACCTTTTTCAGCAACGTCGAATGGGAACAATTCTGGGATGATCTCTGGAAACTGGGCGAGGGTGTCCTTCGGTCTTCCGAAAACATCATCATCATCGGATACGGTATGGCTCAAGTAGATCAGCGAGCAAGGAACCTTCTGCTGAACGGCTCAAACCAAGAAGCGGAAATTACTCTATACTGCGGATCAAGAACGGAAACGATTCGAGATGAGTTCAAGGCTCGCGGTTTCAAGCATGTCGAAGCGCCTCCAGGCCAAAAATTCGAAAACTTCCTCGGGACTGCCCCTTAACGGAGGCCACAGGTCCACCGTTCATTGGAAGGCGGAGAGCGTAACACCAGCGTCGCGGAGGGTGCGTGCCACGGCGGCGGCGATTTGCACGGAGCCGGGAGTGTCGCCGTGGATGCAGATGGTTTGGGCGTCGATTGGGACTTCGCTGCCGTCGCTGGCAATGACCACTCCTTGCTCCGCGATGCTGAGAGCCTGCCACGCAGCTTCGTCGGGATTGCGGATCAGCGCATCTTCGAATTTGCGCGAGCGCAGCGTTCCGTCAGGCTCGTAGCGGCGGTCGGCAAAGGCTTCCGCGGCCACAGCGAAACCGTCTTCGCGAAAGACGTCCAGCATCTGTGAACCTGCCAGCCCGACGAGGACTAAGTCTTTGCTGAATCGCGCAACACCTTTGGCAATTGCTTTGGCCAACTCGCGATTCTTGACGGCCTGGTTGTAGAGCGCGCCGTGCGGCTTCACGTGCACCAGCCGCGCTCCGCACGCGGTAGCGATTTCTGCCAATGTGCGCACCTGGTCGTACACCGAATCTGCGATCGCTTCGGGCGGCATCTTCAATTCGAGGCGGCCAAAATTCTCACGGTCTGGATATCCGGGGTGCGCGCCAATTGAGACTCCCGCGCGCGTCGCCTGCTCGATGGTCGTGCGCATCGTGTTCGCGTCACCTGCATGACCGCCGCAGGCGATGTTTGCTGAAGTGACGGAGCGCAGCAGGGCTTCTTGCGTGCCGTCGGCAATCGCCTCCGGCAGTTCACCCATGTCGCAATTCAAATCGACGCGTTTCATGCCACACTCAAATCGTCTACAATCAAACCTTCCGACGCAAGCAGCCCTTCCTGTTCGATCAAAATGCGCCGCGCTGATTCCCAGTTCACACGCTCGAAGCGAATCTCATCCCGCGGACGCAGCTGCCCCAGACTGTGCAAGTCCGCCGAAATGACGTTGGCGATTTTCGCATACCCGCCGGTGGTTTGCTGGTCGACAAACAGAATAATGGGGTGACCGCCCGCGGCAATCTGCACCGCTCCGAGCGAGACGCCTTCGCTGACCATTTCCCCGTGCGCGCCTTCGGGAATCGCCGGCCCTTCGAGCCGCAACCCCATGCGATTCGATTCTTCCGCTACGCGATACGAGCTCCCGTAGAAAATCTGTTGCGACGCTTCGGGGAACCAGTCGCTCTGAGGACCCGGTGTGACGCGCAAGACTTTGCGCGGCGCCAGACGCTCCCTTGCCTTCGTCGCTAGCCGGCGAAGGCAAGGCACTTTGCCGGCGGCTTCGGAGGGAAGAGGACAGGCAGGAATGCCTGTCCTACCGAGCTTCAACACGTCGCCTTTGCGCAGCGCCCGGCCTTCGTGACCGCCGAGACCGCTCAGGAGATGCGTCGACGCGCTGCCAAGAAAGGGTTTCACGTCGATTCCGCCGCGCATGCATAAATAGCAACGCGCGCCGGAACGGGTCGGGCCGAACCGAAGGATTTGTCCCGGTCGCACCTCGAACGAACTCCAAAGTTGGACCGGCGCTCCCTCCAGCGTCACGCCGAAATCCGAGCCGGTAAGTGCAACCTTCGCTCCTTGTGGAAACTGAAACGTCCCGCCCAGCAATGTCATCTCCAGAGCAGGCGCGCTCTCTGCATTGCCAACCAGGCGGTTCCCGATGCGCAAGGAAACCGGGTCCGCCGCGCCCGACGGCGAAACCCCAAGCGGGCCAAATCCTTCCCGCCCTAAGTCCTGAACCGTCGTGAGCAGCCCCGGAGACAGCACGACAATTTCGCTCATGCGCGCCCCAACTCCGCAAACCTTTCCTGCGAAACCGGCACAAATCGCACGCGATCACCAATCGACACAAGGCTCAAGCCTTCGCGGTCAGTCCGAAACATCGACACTGGCGTCCGGCCCAGCAATCTCCAGCCCCCCGGCGTTGCGAACGGATAAACTCCCGTCTGATTTCCCGCAATTCCCACGCTGCCCGCTGGGACTCTTTTCCGAGGCGTCGCCAGACGCGGCGTCACCAACGCTTCCGGCAATTCGCCTAAGTACGCGAATCCCGGCACGAATCCGAGAAAGTAGACCAGGTAGCTCCGTGAACTGTGAAGTTCAATCACGCGCCTGGGCGCGATCCCACGCAGCGCCGCCACGTCGTCCAGGTCCGGTCCAAATTCTCCGCCGTAGCAAACGGGGATTTCCACTTCCCGCGGTTGTGGCAATTCTATTTCTTCGGATCGACGCAGAAGTCCGTTCAGCTGTTCTTCGAGTTCTTCGTACCGCAACTTCAGTGGGTCAAACTTCACCAGCAACGAGCAATATGCGGGATGCAGATTGCGCACACCCGCAATCGGCACCAGTTCCAGCAGCCGAAGCAATCTCCGAGCTTGCTCATTGGCTTGGACGGTGATCTTTTGGCCGAAATAAACGAGCAGCGACTGGTCGCTGGCCCTTTCGAATCGCGCCTTGCATTTTCCTTCCATCCCCATTTCGTGATCCTCGCGAATGGCCATAACACACTGATTATATGGCTCTTATAAGAAGACGTACCCAGTTCCAGTACCGATCCCGTCTTATTGGCATGAACCTTTGGCTACGTCCCCTGCAAGGTTCTTTGAGTTGAAGGAATAGGGCAGACCGCTTAGCCGTCCAGAAAGGTCGCCCAGGAGACAGCGATGAAAACCAAAATTCTTCTCCTCCTTGCAGCCACGATTCTTACTGCTGCCGCAGCCAGCGCACAAAGTGGCGCCCAATACCAGGGCCGCTCGCAAGCAGCACCTCAGTACACGCCAGGGCCTGGTTACGGGGGCGGTGCAGCTCCCGACACCGATTCGGGCGTTAATCCTACTCCGGTTTTGGATGATTGCGACCCTTTTCCGCAGCTCGAAATTCCTACGGACTCCTCTTTGCCAGGTCCAGTAGATCCCGGGCCCGCGTACGTTTACGCGACCAACGACAGCCCGTCGGCCGACATCATCGGCCAATATCTCGGAAGCGCATCTAGTTCGGGCCAGATCGCGAAGCCGGGCAGCGCCCAGACGCCCTCCCTTGGCCAGATTGCGCGTAACCTGCGTCAAAAGAATCAGCAACCAACGCCGAGCTTCCAGCAAATTGTCCAAGACAACCAAGGCAAGCTGGAAGTCTGCAGCGCCAGCGGCACGAATTGCCGCGTGATCTAGCCAGCCGGCGACTAATGGCTGGACTCCGAAACGGCTTGACGTCTCTCCGCGCCTCATTTTCAGGAGTAAGCTGTGAGGTCCCCGCCAAGCGTTCTCCAGCGGCTCGGCGCATCACCGCTTGATGAATGCGCTAGCCGAGTGCTGATGGTGACGTGTATGAAAACGATCCTTTTCGTTGGTGTCTTGCTCCTATCCGCTTCTCCTTCTTTCGCTCAGGGGCATCACTCAGGCGGTGGGGGCGGAAACTGGGGCGGCAACGGGGCAAATGGATATGGCGTTCGCAACTGGGGAAGTATCGAGGCAACGGGATCGTTCGGATTTGGACGTTCCGGCGTGCATTACGAGCCTCCGGCAACCTTCGGCGTTGCGTATGGCGCGAATGACGGCAACTATGTTGCATCCGTTTACATGGATTACCAGGAAGCTCTCGAACTAGGGAAACGCCAGCTCGCCGAGATGCAGAAGGCCAACGAGCATCCGGTTTCGCTCGGCGAAATTGCCCGCGCCTACCGGGCCGCTAAGCAAGCTGATGCAAAGCGGTCCCCTGCGGATCCCTCGAGCACTCGACGCCCGACTCCGGTTCCTCCCCCGCCGCATTCTTAGTTCTTTCCTGTCAGCCGCCGGATCAAGTCCGCTTCCGCCTGCCGATAGGGTGTTCCGTCGGGGTACAACACTTCGTGAAACCACACCGGCGGCGGTTCCTCGATATAAGGATGGCGCCAGGATTCCCACGGCAGGTTGGTCTGCGTCTTGCCGACGACGAATCCCCAATTGATCGCGCCTACTTTTTGTTCCTTCGCAATTGGCAGGATGGTGTCGAAGGTGCTGCCTACGGAACGAGCCATAAACTCAGTGCAAATAACGGGACGGTTGTATTTCTTTAGCCAAGCGATTTCGCGTTTGAAGAATTCCGGCCAGGTGTAGTTGTGAAAGGTGACGACGTCGGACTCGCGCAGCTGAATTTGTTCTATAGGGCCGAGATTCGCGCCGTCAGGCGATTCGTCCACGCAGCACACGCCGCTGGTCAATGGCTGCGTGGGATGGACTTCGCGCGCCCATTCGAACACCTGAGGCAACAGCGCAATCACTCGGGCGTTCTTGTCCTTTAGTTCTTCTTTCGCATAGCTTCCAGCGTTGTCGGCGCCGGGTTCGTTCCACACGTCCCAGGCGAGAATGCGATCATCTTTCGCGAAAGCTCCTACCACTCCTTGCACGTAGGTTTTCAAGCGTGGATAGTGCGACGGATCCGCTAGCGCCGCGGCTCCCGGGCTCTGCACCCACCCAGAGTTGTGAACGCCCGGAATCGGCGGATGCTGCGGTCCCAGGTGCGGCGCTGGGTCCCAGCAGGAATCAAACAAGACGAAGATGGGCCGAATGTGATGCCGCTGCGCAATCGTCAAAAACTCGTCGATGCGCTTCTGAAAGCCACTGGCATCTTGCTGCCACAGCAAATCGTGGAGAAACACGCGCATGGTGTTCATACCCAGGGATTCAGCCCAACCCAATTCCTGATCGATCTGCGCGGGATTGAAAGTCGCTTCTTGCCACATTTCCAACTGATTGATTGCCGAGCGCGGAATGTAATTACTTCCGACCAGCCAGGGCTGCTGCGCGTACCAGGCGTTGGCTTTCTGCTCGGTCCAACGGGGCGTCTGCGCGGAGGATATGTTCGCAGATAAAAGAACCAGCAGCGAGGCAATCATCAGGACTCGACACTTGATCGTCTTCAAAGGACAGATTCTCCTTGCGATGCGCTTTTAGGCAAGCGCGAGGCTGGGGTCGGCGTTCAGGGTAACATCGGCGAGGATTCCCGCGCGGAGACGCGCATACGCAGCGGCGGCAATCATCGCGGCGTTATCGGTAGAAAGCGCGCGGCTAGGAAAATAAACCGCGAGGCCGCGGGACTTCGCCCGCCCTTCAAACGTCGCGCGCAACTGGCTGTTCGCAGCGACTCCACCCGAAACCAGCAGGCTTTCGACGCTCAGTTCATCTGCGGCAGCCATCGTGCGGTCGACGAGGTCGCGCACAACCGCGTTTTGAAACTCGCGAACCAAACCCAGCGTTTGCGCGCTGCACAGCGGCAGCAACTGCTCAAACTTGCGTTCGCCGCGCGCCAGGGCTTCTTCGCGGCGGTGGATTTCGCCAGCATACGAGGCATTTTCCCGAACGTGATAGAGCACTGCGGTTTTCAATCCACTAAAACTAAAATCCAAGGGATTGCCTCGCGTCTTCGTCGGGCCGAATTTCACTGGCGTGGGTGCGCCGTTCCCCGCGGCGGACAAACGGTCGAGGATTGGCCCACCGGGGTAGCCGAGAGCTAGCAGCTTCGCTACTTTGTCGTACGCTTCTCCGGCAGCGTCGTCGCGCGTCTGCCCGATTTTGCGGTAGCAGAATAGACCGCTTGCATATTGAGCGCCCGAGGCTCCGCCGGCTTTCACTTCGTACAAAACGGTATGCCCGCCGGAAACAATCAGACACACCGCCGGCAATTCCGGGGTGCGCCCGGCTTTATAAGCTTCCAGAAAAACCGCGTGAACGTGCCCTTCGAGATGATTCACGGGAACCAGCGGCTTTCCCAATGCCTGCGCGAGAGTTTTGCCATAGGTAATTCCTACCAGCAGCGCGCCAACAAGTCCTGGCCCTTGCGTTACGCCGATCGCATCCACTTCTTCCAATTTCAATCCAGCTTGTGACAGTGCTTCGCGCACTACCGGTACGATTTGGCGTAAGTGCTCGCGCGAGGCCAGCTCTGGCACAACGCCGCCATATTTTCTGTGGACGTCAATCTGCGATGCCACGACGCTCGACAAAATTTCGCGCCCGTCAGTGACGACCGCGGCCGCGGTTTCGTCACATGAGGATTCAATTCCCAGGATTCTAGTGCTCATTTCTGATCATCAATTCAGCGCACACTTGTTATTCCGAGGCACCGTTTGCCGGAGGAATCCGCTTTTTGATTTGCAGAAAAAGCAGATTTCTCGCTTTGCTCGAAATGACACTTGGGCTTGTCCTTAGCCACTCGTTACAGCTTCAAACTCTTCAAATATTCGCGAAAGTCGCCGCCAAATTCCGCATTCTGCAGCGCGATCTCCACGGTCGCTTTCAGGAATCCCAGCTTGTCGCCTGCATCGTAAGAAATTCCATCATAAATGTACGCCCACAGGCCGTCCTCTTGCGCCAGGATGCGCATCGCATCGGTCAATTGAATTTCGTTCCCTGCCCCGGGCTTCGTGCGCTCCAGGCAATCAAAAATCTGCGGCGGCAAAACGTAGCGCCCGGTGATCGCCAGATTCGACGGAGCCTTTTCAGGCTTTGGTTTCTCGACCAGGTCGCGAATGCGCAGCAACCGCGCGCCGAACGGCGGCTGTGGCGCGGGCTCGCCATCCACGATTCCGTAAAGATTCGTTTTTTCCTTGGGGACTTCCTCCACCGCAATTGCGCCCACGCCCGTGGCTGCATACACGTCGATGAGCTGCTTGGTCGCCGGATTTGCGCCAGGAATGAGCACGTCGCCAAGCAACACCGCAAAAGGTTCGTCGCCCACTAAATCTTTCGCCACCAGCACGGCGTGTCCCAGGCCAAGCGGCTCCTTCTGCCGCGTGTAACTGACCTGCACCATATCGCTGATGCGACGCACCATCGCCGCTTGCTCTTTCTTCCCTCGTTCCTCGAGAAAGCGCTCGAGCGTCGGCGAGTAATCGAAATGGTCCTCGATAGAGTTCTTCCCTTTTCCCGTGACGATAATGATGTGCTCGATTCCCGAGACCACGCATTCTTCCACGACGTACTGAATCTGCGGCTTATCCACGACCGTCAGCATTTCCTTGGGTTGCGCTTTGGTCGCAGGCAGGAATCGCGTGCCGAGTCCCGCAGCCGGAAGGACGGCTTTGCGCACTTTGCGTCCGGTCACGCTCTTGGTGTGAGTTGTTTCGGCCATTCGCTCCTCGCACGAACTATTTTTTCTTGCCGTGCTTCTTTTCTTTCGATTCTGCCGCGGGCGTTTCTTTTGCTGTAGCCGTCTTTTCCTTGTCTGACGCGTCTCTGGTTTCCGTGGCTGGCTTTTCTGCTTTTTCTGAGTCGCCGCCGCTGGACTTTTTCGCGTAGTCCGTCACGTACCAGCCCGCGCCCTTAAATTGAATGGCCGGGGCCCCCAGAAGCCGCTCTACTTGGCCTCCGCAATGCGAGCATCTTTTCAGGTGCGGGCCGGCCACTTTCTCAATCCGCTCCATAAGGCGGCCGCACTCCAGACATTTGTACTCGTACAAAGGCACAGACTGTCCTCCTGAGTTGGCTTCAAAACTGCCAGTATAGCATTGCTTATGCGGCGCGCTTGCCGTGTGCCGCGCGTCTCACCCGCCCGCAGGCGCGTGTTAGACTCTTCCGCATGGGTGCAAAACATTCTTCCACAGGCGCCGCGAACCGCGCGAATGCTGCGGGTTCCGTGGGCGGATGCTTGTACCTCGTCGGCACGCCCATCGGCAACCTGGAAGACATCACTCTGCGCGCTCTTCGCATCCTCAAAGAAGTGGACCAAATCGCTTGTGAGGATACGCGGCACACGCAAAAGCTGCTTGCGCACTACGAAATTCACAAGCCGCTGGTCAGCTATCACGAGCACAATGAATTGACGCGCGCGCCGGAACTGGTTCTCGCCCTCGAGCAAGGCGCGAAAATTGCGCTGGTCAGCGATGCAGGAATGCCCCTCGTTTCTGATCCTGGCCACCGGCTCGTGACGCTTTGCCTGCGTCATCACATTCCCGTAGTGCCGGTTCCCGGGCCGTCGGCGCTACTCGCTTCCCTTTCTGCTTCTGGATTGCCGAGTGAAGAATTCCTTTTCGCAGGGTTTTTGCCGGCACGCAGCGGCGAGCGCCGCCGCGCCCTCGAACGCTTTCGAATCGAAGACCGAACGCTCATTTTTTACGAAGCGCCACATCGTATCGAGGAATGCGTGGCCGACGCGCGCGAAATTCTGGGCGATCGGCCCGCGTGCCTCGCCCGCGAAGTTACAAAGCTTCACGAAGAATTCCTGCGTGGCAAATTGTCCGAGATTGCTGCCGCTCTCGAAGCGCGTCCGCCGCGCGGCGAAATCACTCTGCTCATCGGCCCCGGCGATGCTAACGAAGCTCGGTCGCACGGCGACTCGGCGCAATCCCTCGCCGCTCGCGTCGAGGAATTGATGCACCAGGCCAAGCTCGACCGCAAAGAAGCCTTAAAGCTCGCCGCCAAGGAACGTGGCCTCACTCGCCGCGCCGCGTACAACGAGATGGTGCAAGAGAGCGGAGATGGTTCGAACAACGAAAGCTCCTGACTGGGTACGCCACGATTTGTGCGCTGGCATTGTTTGATGTAGGGTATCGGCGCTGACACAAGCGGCTCGAGCTACCGCAGTAGGAGGCAGCAAGTATGAGTGAGGAAACGGAAAAGGATCGTTGGACGCGGCGTGGGTTTCTCGGAACGAGCTCAGCCGCCTTGGCTGCCGGCATGCTCGCCGCCAATGTCGCCGCGCAGGAGCAGGACTCAACCCAAAAGGCAAAGACCGATCGAAGCCGAAGCGAGCCGCTCTCTACCAACTCCGCGCTCGACGCGCAAAACCAGGACTCCGTCAATCCTCCCTCGACCGACGCCGGCGGTGTACAAACGTTCAAGTATCCGTTTTCGATCGCGCACAAGCGGCTCCATAGCGGCGGTTGGTCTCGTGAAGTGACCGTGCGCGAACTGGCGATTTCAAAAACGCTCGCCGGTGTAAACATGCGTCTCACTGCAGGTGGGGTGCGCGAGCTTCACTGGCACACCGCGGCCGAATGGGCCTTCATGCTCTACGGCACCGCGCGAATTACGTGCATCGATTCCGACGGCAAGAGTTTTGTCACCGACGTGAAGGAAGGCGACCTCTGGTATTTTCCGCCGGGGATTCCTCATTCCATCCAGGGACATCCGCCGGATGGCACGGAATTTCTGCTGGTGTTCGATGACGGCAACTTCTCGGAATATGAAACCGTGCTGCTCTCCGACTGGATGGCGCATACGCCGCGCGACGTGGTCGCCAGGAATTTTGTGGTTCCACAAGCAGCCGTCGACGTCATGCCGAAGAAAGAACTTTTCATCTTCCAGGCTGAGCTTCCCGGGCCGCTCGCGGAGGACCAGCGCAAGGCCGCGGGAGCGCTCGGCGCTTCTCCCATCGATTTTGCCTTTCGTACCATGCAGCAGCCGCCGACCAAGCGCACCAAAGGCGGCGAAGTCCGCATCATCGACTCGAACAACTTCAAAATTGCCCAGACCGTAGCGGCGGCGCTCGTCACTTTAAAGCCGGGAGGTTTGCGCGAGTTGCACTGGCATCCCAATGCCGACGAATGGCAATTTTTCATCAGCGGGCAGGGGCGCCAGACCGTCTTCGCCACCGGCGGCCGCGCGCGCACCATGGACTTCGAAACCGGCGATGTCGGCTATGTGCAGAAAACGCTTCCCCACTACATCGAAAACACCGGCAACACCGACCTGAAATTCTTGGAAATGTTCAAGAGCAGCTACTATCAGGACCTGGCGCTTTCCGAGTGGCTTTCGCACACGCCGCCGGACCTGGTTGCCGCGCATCTCAACCTGGACAAAGCTACCCTTGACGCGCTCCCCAAGAGCAAACCGGTGATACTGCCGGAATAACCCGGCTCGCAAGTCGATTAGAGGATTCCTGGTTCAGAAGACCGCGTAACCTTTTTCTTGCTCGCCAGTTATTATTCACAGACAGATGAAGGCCACCCGACGACCGGGAAAGAAGCCTGCTCCGTCCGATAGCGGCTCGCCTGCGAAGGCGAGCCGTTCGAATCCGGCGGAGGAGCGTCTCCTTGTCGAAGCGGCACAGAACGACCCGGGCAAGTTCGAGGCGCTCTATGAGCTGCATTTCGAACGGGTGTATGCGTACGTGGCCGCGCGCGTCCACGATCGGGCGACCGCTGAGGACGTGACGTCCGAAGTGTTTCACAAAGCGCTGGCGAATTTGCCCAGCTACGAATGGCGCGGGGCGCCGTTTGCCGCGTGGCTGTACCGGATTGCGGCGAATGCCATCATCGACCAGGCAAAGCGGGCGGCACGGGAGGTCTCGTCAGTCGCGGATCCGCCGGAACCGACGAGAGCCGAAGTGCGCATCGTCGAAGACCGGGCGCACCTGTTTCGATTAGTTGGGGAACTTCCGGAAACACAGCGGCAAGTGGTGCACCAACGGTTCGTCGAGCAACGAAGCATTCGCGAGATCGCCGAGCGGCTGGGGAAAACGGAGGGCGCAATCAAGCAGTTGCAATTGCGGGCGCTGGTACGTTTGCGGGCGCAGATGGGAGGCAGCCATGGCTAAGCGCTCCCTCGCTGTACAACTCGACAATGTAGTGGAGGCGATGCTGGTTTCGCTGCGGCCGCGGCCGGAAGAGAAACCGCACCGCGAACTGACGGCACTGACAAAGATTGCGCGAGAGTTGCGGCTGCTGCCCCGTGAAGAGTTTCGAGCAGGACTGAAAGCAGAATTGCAAGGGAGAGCCACCATGAGCGAAGCATCGACGGCAGCCACCAGAGCAGCGGAGGGAACGACGCCGTACTACATGCGGCCGGGGATCACTTCCATCACGCCGTATATCGTGATTCAGCGTGCCGCGGAGTTCATCGACTTCATGAAAGCTGCGTTTGGCGCGGAAGAGCGGCTGCGTGTGCCAAAGCCGGACGGCACCCTCATGCACGCGGAAGTCGGGATCGGAAACGGCGCAATCGAAACCGCCGACGCCAACGATCAGTTCCATGCCGCGCCAGCGGAAATCCATCACTACGTCGACGACTGTGATGCAACGTATGCGCGCGCGTTGCAAGCCGGCGCGACTTCCCTCCACGCTCCCGTCGACCAACCCTATGGTGACCGCGAAGCCGGCGTGCGCGACGCCTTTGGCAACGTCTGGTACATTGCGACCCCGAAAAGCTGGGCTCCCGGTCCGGAAGGACTGCGATCCATCCAGCCGTTCCTGCACTTGCGCGAAGCGGACAAGATGGTTCCCTTTGTCGAGGCGACGTTCGGCGCAGAAGTGATGGGCATGGCAAAATCACCAGAAGGCCGGATGCTCCACGCGACAATCCGGATTGGAAACGCGACCTTTGAAATCGCGGAAGCGCATGGCGAGTACCAGCCGATGCCCTGCCACGTGCACGTCTATGTGCCCGACACGGACGCGGCCTACAAACGGGCATTGAGCGCGGGTGCAACTTCGATTGAGGTTCCACAGGACAAACCGTATGGCGACCGCTCCGCCGGCGTGAAAGATGCGTTTGGCAACAGCTGGTTTATTGCGACGCATCTGGGAACGAAGTGAGGAAGTAAGGAAGTAAGGAAGTAAGGAAGTAAGGAAGTAAG
>Ga0187778_10000037_pt1 | contig 73874 bp, 67 predicted proteins | sample 1015_Q2_SP5_20_M_FD_132418 | JGI IMG/M metagenome (GOLD analysis project Ga0187778, IMG submission 132418) | Tropical peat soil microbial communities from peatlands in Department of Meta, Colombia - 1015_Q2_SP5_20_MG | ecosystem: Environmental > Terrestrial > Soil > Wetlands > Peat | place...
CTGCCATGAAAGACGACGTCGTCATTGTCAGCGCGACGCGCACACCGGTCGGCGCATTCAACGGTGCATTCGCCTCGCTGCCCGCCCATGAACTCGGCAAAACCGCCATCAAGGCGGCGCTGGCCCGCGCCGGCGTCGAACCGGCGCGGGTTTCGGAGGTCATCGTAGGCCAGATTCTGACTGCTGGCGAAGGCCAGAATCCGGCTCGCCAGGCCTCCATCGCGGCGGGAGTTCCGGTCGAAACGCCGGCTTGGGGCGTCAACCAGCTCTGCGGCTCGGGCCTGCGCTCGGTCGCGCTCGGCTACCAGGCGATCGTCAACGGCGATTCCGAAATCGTGGTCGCCGGCGGCCAGGAATCGATGAGTATGGCGCCGCACTGTGCGCATCTGCGCGGCGGCGTGAAGATGGGCGATTTCGAAATGATCGATACGATGATTAAGGATGGGCTGTGGGATGCCTTTAACGGCTACCACATGGGCAATACCGCCGAAAACGTCGCGCGGCAGTGGCAAATCACCCGTCAGCAGCAGGACGCTTTGGCAGTCGCTTCGCAGAACAAGGCCGAGGCGGCGCAGAAGGCCGGCAAGTTCAAGGACGAAATAACGCCCGTGACCGTTAAAACCCGCAAGGGCGATATCACGGTCGATAGCGACGAGTACCCCAAGCACGGCACGACACTCGAAGCGATCGGCAAATTGCGTCCCGCTTTCGACAAGGACGGCACGGTGACCGCCGGCAACGCGTCCGGCATCAACGACGGCGCCGCCGCCGTCGTCCTGATGAAGGCCAGCGAAGCCGCAAAGCTCGGCAAGACCCCGCTGGCGCGCATCGTGTCTTGGGCTCAGGCTGGCGTCGATCCGAAAATCATGGGAACGGGTCCGATTCCGGCATCACGCGCGGCGCTCAAGAAAGCAGGCTGGACCGTCGGCGATCTCGATCTCATCGAGGCCAACGAAGCCTTCGCCGCGCAGGCCTGCGCCGTCAACAAGGACCTCGGCTGGGACACCAACAAGGTCAACGTCAACGGCGGCGCGATCGCAATCGGTCATCCGATCGGCGCGTCCGGGACCCGCGTGCTGGTGACGCTGCTTTACGAAATGCAGAAGCGTAACGCGAAAAAGGGCCTTGCGACGCTATGCATCGGCGGCGGCATGGGCATCGCGATGTGCGTGGAAAGGTAGAGGACGCAGGATAGAGGACGGAAATATACCCTCCGACGTCTGACATCGGCCGTCGTTTCGCAAGCAAAGATAATTTACTGAACCAGGGAGGCATACCATGCCCCGCGTTGCACTTGTCACGGGCGGTACGCGCGGCATTGGCGCCGCCATCAGCAAAGCGCTCAAGGCGGCCGGCTACAAGGTTGCCGCCAATTACGGCGGCAACGACGAGGCGGCACAGAAGTTCAAAGCCGAAACGGGGATCGGCGTCTACAAGTGGGACGTGTCTTCATTCGACGCCTGCGGCGGCGGCGTCAAGCAGGTCGAAGCCGAGCTTGGACCGATCGATGTCTTGGTCAACAATGCCGGCATCACGCGCGATGCGCAGCTTCACCGCATGAAGCCGGAACAGTGGACCGAGGTGATCAACACCAATCTCGGATCGCTGTTCAACATGTGCCGCAACGTGATCGAGGGCATGCGCGAGCGCAAATTCGGGCGCATCGTCAATATTTCCTCGATCAACGGTCAAAAGGGACAGTTCGGGCAGACTAACTATTCCGCCGCGAAAGCCGGTGAAATCGGCTTCACCAAAGCCTTGGCGCAGGAAGGCGCGCGCGCCGGCATCACCGTCAACGCGATATGCCCTGGCTACATCGCAACCGATATGGTCAAAGCGATGTCGCAAGAAGTGTTGCAGAAGAACGTGCTGCCGCAAATCCCGATCGGCCGGCTCGGCGAACCGGAGGAAATTGCGCGTTGCGTGGTTTTCCTCGCTTCCGATGACGCCGGACTGATCACCGGTTCGACCATTTCGGCCAATGGCGGGCAATATTTTGCCTGACCGCCCCGCGCGGCGGCGGTTTGCCGATCATTGCGGCGACCAACCCTGCGGCGCCAATTCGAACCCCGCAAAATCGAAAGCGGGCGCCACGGTGCAACCGAGCAGCGTCCAGTCGCCCAGCGTTTGCGCCGCCTGCCAGATGTGAGCCGGCACCACCGCCTGCGGGCGCAAGCCGGCTGAAATGTCGCCGCCGAGCGTCACGCGCTCGATGCGGCGCGGCGCGGCGGCGATTTCGAGCTGCAATGGCGCACCGGCGTACCAGTGCCAAATCTCCACGGCATCGACGCGATGCCAATGTGAGCGCTCGCCACGCGCGAGGAAAAAATAGGCCGCAGTGGAAGCGGCGCGGTCGCCTACAGTTCGCGCGTCACGGAACGTTTCGCGGAAATGGCCGCCCTCCGGATGCGGTTTGAGATCAAGCATCCTGATGATGTCCCGCGCGGTCAGCGCCGCCATCAGAAGCGGTTCTTTCGCTCGCGGATCTCGGCGAACACTTTCCAGGCCGGATTGCCTTCAAGACCGAGCGATTTAGCAAGTTCGGCGTTGTCGGCGCGCAAAAAGGGATTGGCCGCCTTTTCCGCGCCGATGGTCGCCGGAATGGTCGGCTCGCCAGCCGCACGGAGCTTGGCGACTTCTTCCGCGCGCGCAGCGAGCGCCCTGTTGTTCGGCTCGATCGTCTTAGCGAAGCGAATATTGGCCTCGGTATATTCGTGGCCGCAATAAAAACGCGTGTCGTCGGCAAGACCGCGAAGCTTGAGCAGCGAATTCCACATCATCTGTGGATCGCCTTCGATCACGCGGCCACAGCCGATCGAGAAAAGCGTATCGCCGACAAAGGCGAGCTTATCCGCCGGGAAAAAATACGAGATATGGCCGGCGGTGTGGCCCGGCGTGTCGAGCACGCGGCCCTCGAGCGCGCCGACCTTCACCGTGTCGCCCTCGCCGACCGTCTCGTCGACATGGGCGATGCTGCGTGCCTCCGCGCGCGGAGCGATCACGCGGCATTTGTGGCGCGCCTTCAACGCGCCGATGCCGGCGGTGTGATCGTTATGATGATGGGTGACGAGAATATCAGTCAGCCGCCAACCGGTTTTCTTAAGCGCCGCTTCGATCGGCGCGGCCTCCGGCGCGTCGATGGAGGCGGTGGCGCCACTTTGCGGATCGTGAAGCAGCACGCCGAAATTATCGGTTAAGCAGCCGAACAAATGGGTCTGAGCCGGCATGATCATCTCATTGGACCGCCAAAAGAGCGGCAGGTTAAACTGGTACGGTCGCTTAAAGTAGGCACCCGCCGCCATTGGCCGCAAGGCCAGCCCAGCGGTGGCCCGACAAGGCTCAAGCGCGACCATGGCGACGACATGCTATTTTGATATCCATGGATGTCGTTGATCTACGTAATTTCTACGCCCAGCAGCTCGGCGTCGTCGCCCGGCGTTTCGTCGGCCGCGGTATCCGAGCGCGCTGGCCGGACGCGCATGGACTGCGCGTCGTGGGCATCGGCTATGCGACGCCTTATCTCGGCCTGTTCCGCGGCGAGGCGGAACGCTGCCTCGCTTTGATGCCGGCGCCGCAAGGTGTCGTGCGCTGGCCCTCGACGCGGCCGGCGCTGGCGGCGTTGGTCGAGGAGGATGAATTGCCGCTGACCGATTCGGCAGTCGACCGCGTTCTGCTCGTCCATGCGCTGGAAATGTCGTCCGATCCTGCCGACTTGTTGCGCGAAGCCTGGCGCATCCTCGCCGGCGGCGGCCGGCTTCTGGCGGTCGTGCCGAACCGCCGCGGACTATGGGCTCGCATGGACACGACGCCGTTCGGCCAAGGCCGGCCCTATTCGCGCACCCAGATCATGCATCTGTTGCGGGATACCTGGTTCACGCCGACCGGCTGGGGCGAGGCGCTTTATGTGCCGCCGATTCCCCGGCGCTGGTTCCTGCGCGCGGCGGGAGCCTGGGAGCAAACCGGCTCGACCTTGTCGGCGCCGTTCGCCGGCGTGCATATCGTCGAGGCAACCAAACAGGTCTACCGCGCCATTCCAGCGCGGCGCGAAAAACGCAAGCTCGTTCCGGTGCTCAAGCCTGTGCTGGCGCCGGCGCCGCGGCCGACCTGACGGCGGCCAATTGGGTCCCGAGAGCGCGATCGTTTCAAAATGAATCGATCGCGGCTCTGGTGATTTGACGGGGCACGATCTTTTCGGACCTGCCGATCGCGAGTCCGAGGCAGGCCTTTTCCGGATCATGCCCTAGCGCTCGCCGGGCCAAACTCGCGCGGTGATGGCGGCGGCATCGGCCCCGACAAAATCGGCTAGACTAGACCGGCCGTCGCGCACGAGCGCGCCGAGCAAGCCGGCCTTGATTTCGGCGACGAGCGCAAGGCCGCGGAAGACCAATCCCGAATAAACCTGGACGAGGCTCGCGCCGGCGCGAATTTTGGCAAGCGCGCTATACCCGGAATCGATGCCGCCAGCGCCGACAAGCGGGAAGACCCCCCCGGCCCGCACATAGGTCTCCGCCAGCATGCGATTGGCGAGCGGCAAGAGCGGTCGCCCCGACAAGCCGCCGGCTTGTTTCGCCCGTCCGGTCTCGCGCAGACCGGCCGGCCGGGTCACGGTGGTGTTTCCGACGATCATGCCATCGACGCGGCGCCGGCGCGCGATTGCAACCGCATCGTCGAGATCGCCAAGCGACAGGTCGGGCGCGATCTTGAGCAGGATCGGGGTCGGGCCGGCTTTCAGCGCCACGCGTTCGCGCGCATCGATAACCCGGGCTAGCAAATCGTCCAACACCGCGGCCTGCTGCATGTCGCGCAGGCCCGGTGTGTTGGGCGATGAAATATTGACCGCGACGTAGCTCGCGACCGCGGCGAACTGCTCGATCAGCCGTACATAATCGGCGACGCGATCCGGCGAATCCTTGTTGGCGCCGACATTGATGCCGACGATGCCGCCGGCTGCTGCCCGCGCCGCAAGACGGCGCAGCACGGCTTCCGCCCCGTCGGAATTAAAGCCGAGCCGGTTAATCACGGCGTGATCGGCATCGAGGCGAAACAAGCGCGGGCGCGGGTTGCCGGGCTGCGGCAGCGGCGTGACGGTACCGACTTCGACGAAGCCGAAACCGGCGCGAAGCAGCGCATCCGGAACCTCGGCATTTTTGTCGAAGCCGGCCGCCAGTCCGACCGGATTCGGGAAATTAAGGCCGAACACCCGCATCGCCAGCCGCTTGTCGTCGGGCGGCGTCCGCGGCAGCGGCGCGAACTGCAGCATCCTGATCGCCACGCGATGGGCATCTTCCGGGTCGAGTGCATGCAGTAACGGCAGCGCCAGGCGATCGAGCAGACCCATCACGCTTTAAGCTCCGGCAATGTCCGCCGGCCATCGACCTCATCCGGCAGCGGCCGCGTCCAGCGCACCGCTTTAACCGGCAGCGCCGCGTAGAGATGCGGAAACAAATCGCCGCCGCGCGAGCGTTCCCACTTGAGCGCCGGACCTAACGCGCCGGCATCGACCGCGATCAGCAACAAATCGCTCTGGCGCGCGAAGTGCTTCTCCGCCGTCCCAGCGAGCTGCGCGGCCGTGGAGAAATGAATGAAACCGTCGCGCGTATCGGCTTCGGACCCGCGATAGGTTCCGGTTTGCTCGGCCGCGCGCCACGATATTCGCGGGCAAATTTTATAGATAATCGTCACGGCCGCATTATTTCGGATCGCGCTTGCAATGTCCGAACCCTATCGGCCCTTGAGCGCTCAGGCAATAATTCCTATCATCGCGCCTTCCGGTTTTTAGTTCAAACGCGCAGCCACACCGGGCTCATGCAGTTGGTTGGATGCCGATGCTGACGCACGCGCAGGTCTGGTCGGCCATCGATCGCCTCGCCGCGCGCGCCGGATTGTCGGCTTCGGGGCTGGCCCGGCGCGCGGGGCTCGATCCAACGACGTTCAACAAATCGAAACGCGTCACGCCGCAGGGCCGGCCGCGCTGGCCTTCGACGGAGTCGATTGCCAAGGCGCTCGCGGCGACGGCCACGCCGTTTGATGCATTCGTCCGCCTGATCGAACCAAGCGCCGCGGCGGCGGCGCGGCCCATGCCGCTCATGGGCTTCGCCGAGGCCGCCGCAGGCGGCTGTTTCGATGAAGGCGGTTTTCCCGCCGGCAAAGGCTTAAACGAAATCGCGTTTCCCGCGGTCGATGACGAGCATGCTTACGCGCTTGAGGTTGCCGGCCAGTCGATGGAGCCGGCTTACCGCAACGGCGATATAATCGTCGTGTCCCCGGCGGCGCCGATCCGCCGCGGCGACCGGGTCGTCGTGCGGACCCGGTCAGGCGAGGTCATGGCCAAGGAGCTCAAACGCAAGACGGCGAAATCGATCGAGCTCAAATCGCTCAATGCCGCGCACGCCGATCGCACGCTGCCGGCTTCGGACGTGCTGTGGATCGCCCGTATCCTGTGGGCTAGCCAGTAAAGCGCAGGCGCATCACGCCGAACGCGCCAGCGCGCCGTCGATCATCGCGATCGTATCGGCTATTCCGTAAGCCGCGACGAACGAGCCGAACCGCGGCCCTTTCTCCTGGCCGAGCAGCACCTGATAGAGCATGTTGAACCAATCGAGCGACACGCCTGGTTTGCCGTCCTTAGTTTTGATCTTGCCGGTTTTGTCGAGAAATGGCTCGCGCCGGCCGACCTCGTAAACCACATCTTGGATCGCTTCCGCCGAAACTTGCGGCGGCAATTGCGACAGCGCATCGCGCAAGTCCGACAGCGCCGCGCGTTCGGCCGGGCTCGGCGTTCGGAACTTTTTTGCCGGCGCGACAAAGTCGCGATAGTAGTTGATGGCATAATCGACCAAAGTGGCGAGGCGCGGATGCGACTGTGGCGTCACGCCGGGGCGATAGCGCGAGATGAAGCCCCAGAGCGTCTCGGCATTCGCGGCGTTCGAGGCGGTAACGAGCGACAAGAGCATCGCGAACGGCACCGGATTGTCGGCCTGCGGCGGCGCGCCGTTGTGAATGTGCCAGACCGGATTGCCTAGCTTTTCCTTCGGCCCCTGCCGCGGATAGGCGTCGAGAAACTGCAGATATTCGTCGACATGCCGCGGGATGACGTCGAAGTAAAGCCGCTTGGCGGCCTTCGGTTCCCGATACATGAACAGCGACAGGCTTTCCGGGCTCGCGTAGCGCAGCCACTCCTCGATTGTCAGGCCATTGCCTTTCGACTTCGAGATCTTTTGCCCGTTCTCGTCGAGAAAAAGCTCGTAGTTGAATCCTTCCGGCGGCGCGCCGCCGAGCGTGCGGCAAATCTCGCCCGACAGCTTGACTGAATCGATCAAATCCTTGCCCGCCATTTCGTAGTCCACGCCGAGCGCAACCCAGCGCATCGCCCAATCGGGCTTCCATTGCAGCTTGCAACGTCCGCCGGTCACCGGCGTCGTCACCTGTTTGCCGCTGTCGGGATCCTCATAGGTGATTGTCCCGGTCTTGGCGTCGTGCGCGACCACCGGCACTTGCAGGACGGTGCCCGTCGGCGGCGAGATCGGCAGGAACGGCGAATAGGATTGTGCCCGCTCTTCGCGCAGCGACGGCAGCATCACCGCCATCACCTCCTCGAAATGGCGCAGGACCTTGAGCAGCGCCTCGTCGAACCGCCCCGACGTGTAACAGGCGGTCGAGGACAGGAATTCGTAGTCAAAGCCGAATTGATCGAGAAAGGCGCGCAGCCGCGCATTATTGTGCTCGGCAAAGCTCTTATGCGTGCCGAACGGGTCCGGCACCTGCGTGAGCGGTTTGCCGAGATGCCGCGCCACCATCTCTTTGTTCGGAACGTTGTCGGGCACCTTGCGCAGCCCATCCATGTCGTCGGAAAACGCGATCAGCCTCGTCTTGATCTTGTCGTCGGTCAGAACGCGAAAGGCATGGCGCACCATCGATGTGCGGGCGACCTCACCGAACGTGCCGACATGCGGTAGGCCCGAGGGGCCGTAGCCGGTTTCGAAAATGACCTCGGTTTTCGGATTTTTCTTCAGCCGCGCCACGATCTTGCGCGCTTCCTCGAACGGCCAAGCGTGCGACAGTTCGGCCAATTCGCGTAAGCTCGCTGGAGCGGTTTGCAGGGTCGCCATGAATGACTTTCGGCGTGAACGTTGCGTCGGCCTTTGCCGGGGACACTATGGCATGATCCGGAAAAGTGGAAACCGGTTTTCCGAAAAAGATCATGCCTTATCAAGTGCCTAGAGTCGCAAATCGATTCGGTTTGAAACGATTGCGCTCTAAGGGCCACGCCGCAGCGTCAAACGTTAAGGTTCAAAATGGGCTGATCGGGAAATAGCGCAGCCACAGGTCGGCGAAGGCGCCGCTTTCCCACTCCCGGAACAGCGCCCAATTCAAAGCCTGCCGCAAAAGATCGTTGCCGCGCTTGACGGCGATGCCGACGCCTTCGCCGAAGAACCGGCCCTCCAGAAACGTGCCGCCGCGGAAGGCGCAACAACCGGCCGAATCGGAGCCGTTGAGCCAGAACGCGAGTGCGATGCCGTCGCCGAACAATAGATCGACCTGCTTGTCGCGAAGCGCTTGGCGCGCCGCTTCGGCGCTGGGATAAGTGCGCACGTCCGCCCCAGTGAACATTTCCTTCAGAAACGCTTCGTGCGCGGTGCCGGCCACGACCGCGATCTTCTTACCTTCGACGAGCTCCGGCAGCACGTCGCGGATGGGACTGTCGACCCGGGCGACGAAGCGGGCCGGCGTGCGGTAATACGGATCGGTGAAGTCCACGCGGCCGCGCGTGGCCGGGGTGGCGGCGATGGAAGCGATCACGGCATCGCCGTGATTGTCGGCGAGCGCATCGAGCAATAGGTCGAAGCGGCGGGCCTGAATGGTGCAGGAGGTCTTAATTTCCTCGCAAAGCTGCCGCGCCAGATCGACATTGAACCCCATGGGATTGCCGTCGGCGCCGGCATAGTTGAACGGCGGATAATCGATCTCGGTGAGAAAACGGATCGACTGGATGCGCGAAAGATCAGGCCGCTCAGGCCGCCGTCGCGGATCCCAGAAGCCCGGAACGCCGATCCCTTTCGGCACCGCGACGCCGTCTTGCGGCCAGGCCGGGCGTGCGAGACCGAACGCGCCGAGCGCGGCGCAGAGCAGGACCGCCAGCGCCGATTGCGGCCTGAGCTGCGGGAGGCGGCAGCGAATAATCATTCCTCGTTAAAATCCTTTTTTGACCAGCGGGAGAGGGCTCTCATTCGGCCAAGGAGACATCGAGGCCGTCAAAAATAACGGCGTAGATCGGCGGCCTCCGCTTCGGGCGTCCGGTTGACGTTGAATGGCGCGACGAAGTGGCCATCCTTGTCCATCAGATATACAACGGCGGTATGGTCCATCGTGTAGTCGCCATTTTCGAGCGGCACTTTCTTGGCATAGACCCGATAGGCCTTAATAGCCGCGTTGATCGACGCTTGATCGCCGGTAAGACCGCGCAAATGCGGATCGAAGTTCGACAGGTAGTCCTTCATCACGGCCGGCGAGTCGCGCTCCGGGTCCACAGTGATGAACAGCGCGCCGGTGTGATCGGCATCGGGGCCGAGCGCGTGCATGATCTGCGACATTTCGAACAAGGTCGTTGGGCAAATATCGGGGCAGTGCGTGAACCCGAAGAAGACCAGGAACGGACGCCCCTTCATGTCCGCATCGCTGACCGGCCTTCCGTTTTGATCTTCGAGATGGAACGGGCCCCCGACCGCGGCGGCCGCCTGGCCGATTGGCGAGGAATCGCGGCTGGTCACGAAAACGATGGCGCCGAAGAACAAGAACAGCCCGCCGAGGAACGCGGCAAGCAATAGCATCACACGAGATGCATTAGCGTTCACGAATACCTTCCATCAGCCAAAGCACGCCGAAAAACCGGCGCGTATCGTCTCGAAAAAGACCGTGGTCCCGTAATGCGTCCAGAGCATGATCGTGCCGGCGAGCGCCGCCGCGACCAATACGCCGGCGGCCAATAGCGGCGCGGACAGACGCGGTCGTGCTACGATTTCACGCATGGCAGCGGCTCGGCGGCGAGCTGGCGACGGCTTGGCGGCACAGTCATGGCAATCGCAATCACGGCAATCTTCCGGTCCCTCGGTAGATAGGCTGGAATCCGCCTGCCGACAACGGCGAAAAGCACCGCCCGCCGGCGGTGGTCCGTGCTATTGGCGCTCCGACAGAACGCCTACTGACAAGTCGGATAGAGTTCGTTCAGTTCGCGCCCGCGCAGCATGACGAGTTGCGGTCGCAGCCCGCCGTGCTGGTTAATCCAAGTGCGGATTTCCGGCGGGTAAAGCCGCATGACCAGTTCGCTCCCCTGCCGGGTTGGCACCAGCCTGCGCGAGGCGTCGTCGTAGTAGGAGGCGGCATGGAAACCCAAAGCCGCCCGACGCGTGACGCAGACGCGATCTTTCGGAATAATCCCGGTGAGTAAGGTACAGGCCGAGAGGCATGGCCCGTCGATGATCACGTGCTGACCGGAAGCCCGGATTTGACGAAATTTCTGGACATAGGCGGCGACCTCGCCTCCGGGGTCGCTGACGATTCGGATGTCAGCCTGAGCGACGCACGTCATGAGGACCGACGCCAAAGCGCCGGCCAAGCTAGCCTGCCATTTCATGGGACACCCTCTCCCCAATCGACCGGATGGGGTATCATCCGTCATTGTGGCAAGAGTTCGAGGATAAGCAGTCTTTAAATGATCATTCCGCGCGCGCATCTCGGCGCGAAACGGTGCTATAAGACCGGCCGCAAAACGCCATTTCCGCTAATGTTTCATCCCCTCCAGCAAACCAGTCGGTGAGTCGCACAAATGGATACGTCGGTTGCACGCAAGACGAATGTTCCCGATTTCGCAACGGCCTATTACCTGCTCGAAGGCCTCAACGAGATCGGCGTCGATTACCTGTTCTGTAATTTCGGCACCGACCACGCCCCGATCATCGACGAGATGGCGCACCGCCGCAAACGCGGCGAGCCGATGCCAGGCGTCGTTCGCTGCCCGCACGAAAATACGGCGGCGCATATGGCGGCGGGCTACGCGCTCGTCACCGGCCGCGGCCAAGGCGTGCTGGTTCATGTCGATGTCGGCACTGCAAATACCGCGAACGGCATGCACAATCTGTTCCGCAGCCGCCTGCCCGTGCTGCTGATGGCCGGCAAGGCACCCTTCACGGTCAACGACGAACTGGTCGGCTCGCGCGACACTTACGTACATTTCGTGCAGGAACCGTTCGACCAAGCAAGCCTGGTGCGGCCCTATTTGAAATGGGAATGGACATTGCCGTCGGGCGTCGTCGTCAAGGAGGCGTTGCGGCGCGCCTATTCGATCATGCAAAGCGAGCCGCGCGGGCCGGTTTATCTCATGATGCAGCGGGAGACGCTGACGCAGCATTGGACCGCGGACGAAATCCGGCGCTATTCCGCCGATCGATTCGCCGCCACGTCGGGGGGCGGCGCCGATCCCAAGCTGATCGCCGCGCTTGCCGAACGGCTGCTCAAGGCCGAGCATCCGATCCTGATTACCGGCTATGCCGGCCGCAACGAACATGCTTCGCGCGCCATCGACGCGCTGGCGCAATTCGCCGGCATCGCCGTGTACGAAGCGAACGTAACCAACAATATCTCGCACGATAGTCCCTGTTTCGTCGGCTTTTCGGCGGACGAAGCGGTGCCGGACACGGATGTCGGACTGCTGGTCGACGTCGACGTGCCGTGGTTTCCGAGCGACGTGCAACCAAAGGACAATGCATTCTGGGCACATATCGACATCGATACGCTCAAGCCGGGCTCGCCGATGTGGACGTTCCCCGGCAATATGCGCATGCAAGGCGACAGCGGGCGGATTCTCGATCAGCTCCTTGAGGAACTGAAGGCAAAAGCGACGCCGCGCTTTGCCGAAGCGGCAGCGGCGCGCCTCAAGCGCATCAAAGCCGCGCGCGACAAGCGCATCGCGCGCGCCGCACAGCTCGCCGCGGACAAAGGTAAGCCGGGCGCGATCAACCCGCATTACCTCGCGGCGGAGCTCGCCAAGCTCCTTGACGACGAAGACATGATCTTCAACGAGAGCGTGACCAATGCGCCGGCGGTGCTGATGCAGATTCCGCGCCGCCTCCCCAACACGACCGTCCGCGCCGGCGGCGGCGGACTGGGCTGGTCGGGCGGCACCGCGCTTGGCGCCAAACTCGCCGCGCCCAATCGGCTCGCGGTGCAGATCTGCGGCGACGGCAGCTTCTATTTCGGCAATCCGAGTTCCATCTTTGCCGTCGCGCAGCAATATAAATTGCCGATTCTCTCGGTCGTCATGGACAATACCGGCTGGAAGGCGGTGAAAGAATCGACGCTACGCGTATTCCCGGAAGGCGAAGCCAAATCCGCCAACGCGTTTGAGGCGAACCTTGCGCCCGATGTTCACTTCGCCAAGGTCGGCGAAGCGTTTGGCGCCTATGCCGAAGAGGTGAGCGACCCCGCCGACGTGCCGGCGGCGCTCGCGCGCTGCGTCAAGGAAGTCCGCGGCGGCCGCGCCGCCCTGCTGCACGCCCGCATCACGCGCCTGTAGGGCATGTTTCCCGAAAAGCGCTTGCCCGGGACGTGACCCAAGGCGGAAAAGTCTTCCGAAAAGGATCATGCCAAGAGCCGCGATGGTTTCGGTTTGAAACGATTGCGCTCTAAGGGCTGGCGTGATTGATGAATTTTTCCGGCGGCGCCTCGCCCCATTGCGACACCAGCGCCTCTTCGGCGGGAACCAAGTTGGAGCCGTTGGCGAGATTGAGCCGGTCGCTGTCGGCCCAGTGCTCGTGGACACGGCCCCAAGGGTCGGCCCAGTAGTCGTAGACCTGGCTGCCGAGCACATGCCGGCCGATGCCCCACATATGCTCGTATTTGCCGAAGCGCTTGAGGTATTCGTGGCCCATGCAGACATCGTCGAGATCGGACACCTCGAACGAGAGATGATTGAGTCCGGTCTTCTCGTGCGCCAGGCAGAAAAACACGTGGTGATCGACGTAATGGTCGCCGCGGTCGCAACGGTTGAACGAGCCGATGACGTTGTTCTTGTCCTCGACATAGACGTCGTCGGAACAAATGAAGCCGAGGGTGTCGCGAAACCAATCCACCGTTTCGCGAAAGCGCGGCGTCATCAGCACGCCGTGACCGATACGCTTGACGTGCGCCGGGCCCTTGGGTAGCCGCATCAATTCGCCGGCGCGCGACAGCGGCGATTCGCCGGAATTGAGCTTCTGCCGCTTGACCGGGATTTCCGGCACGCGCGCAACGCCGCAGACCACCTCGATCTGATAGCCGTTGGGCTCCTTCAACCGCACACGCTTGCCGCCGCCGGGCTCGTCGATATTTTCGATTCCTGTGGCGCCCGGCGCTTTGGTCAAGCGTTTGAGATCGTCCTCGCTGTCGACGTAATAGGCGAGCCCGACGAATTTTGGATCGCCCTTTTCGGTGACGTGGATGTGGTGGTTGGGATCGGTGCCGCGCATATAGAGCGCATTCGCCGTCCGCTCGCTGCGACGCATGCCGAACCGGGTGAGGAACTCCTCCATGACGTCGAGATCGGGCGCCCTAAGCCGCCCATAAGCAATATCCGTCACCTTGACCCAGGCCATATTCTTCTCCTCCCGCAGCGCTTGGTGCGGCAAAACGATCGCGCCGCGGCACTGTGCCACGACCCAGCGAACCTCGGCAACGCTCAGATCTAAGCGTGATAATCGGCCGCGACGGTTGCGTCGGTCTGTCTGCCGCCCATTGCGCTGAACACCGGCGTCAGTACCACCGCGACGATCAGATTGAGCACGACGGTGTAAAGCGCCGTGTAGCCTGGGAAGGTGAAGCCGCCGATCGCAAGCGGGAAGTTCGGCGTGAGATTGGCCGCGACGAACATCCAAGTGCCGGCGATCGTGCCGACCGCCCAACCGACGAGCAACGCCCAGTCGTTGAACCAGCGGGTGTAAACGCCGAGCAGCACCGATGGCAGTGTCTGGATAATCAGGATGCCGCCGAGCAGTTGCATGTAGATGGCATATTGCGAGGGCACGAAAACGATGAAGACAAGCGCGCCGAATTTGACGATCAGCGACACCCACTTCGCCATCTGCGCTTCCTCTTTGTCGGTCGGGTTATTGTTGATGAATTCGCGATGGATGTTGCGGGTGTAAAGGTTCGCCGCCGCGATCGACATGATCGCCGCCGGCACCAGCGCGCCGATGCCCACGGCGGCGAAGGCGATGCCGACGAACCAAGACGGAAAGCTGTGCAGGAGCAGCGCCGGCACCGCGAAATTGTTGCCGAACTGTTTGAAGCCCGGCGCAAATTCCGGAAGGTTGGCGACGCCGGCGGCAATCGCAAAGAAACCGACCAGCGCCAAGAGGCCGAGCATGAACGAGTAGCCCGGCAGCATGGCGGCGTTGCGCCGGATGGCGTGTCCGCTCGAAGCGCTGAGAATGCCGGTCATCGAGTGCGGATAGAGGAACAGCGCCAGCGCCGATCCGAGCGCCAATGTGGCGTAGACGCCGAACGCGCCGGTGGTGTTGGCGCCGGGCGTGGCCAGCAGCACTTTGGCTGGAGGCACCGCGGCAAAGATTTTGGCGAAGCCGCCAAGCTGGATCGGTACGACGACCACCGCGGCAAAAGCCGTGAGATAGATCAGAATATCCTTGACGATCGCGATCGAAGCCGGCGCCCGCAGCCCGCTGGAATAGGTGAAGGCGGCAAGGATGATAAACGCGATCACCAGCGGCAAGTCGCCGGAATAGCCCGAGCCGGAAACGCCCATCGCGCCGATGACGACCTGCAAGCCGACCAGCTGCAGCGCGATATAGGGCATGGTCGCGACGATGCCGGTGATCGTTACCGCCAGCGCAAGCCAGCGATTGCCGAAACGGCCGCGCACGAAGTCGGCCGCGGTAATGTAATGGTGCTTGTGGCAGACGTACCAGAGCCGCGGGAAGGCCAAGAACAGAATGGGATAGATCACGATCGTGTACGGCACCGCGAAGAATGCAATCGCGCCGGCGCCGAAAGCGAGCGCGGGAACCGCGATGAACGTGTAGGCCGTGTAGAGATCGCCGCCGACCAGGAACCAGGTGATGACGGTGCCGAAACGGCGGCCGCCCAGTCCCCATTCGTGCAACTGATCGAGGTCGCCCTTGCGCCAATGCGCGGCGGCGAAGCCCAGCCAGGTGATGAAGGCAAACAGCAGCACGAAGATGATCAGTGCAGTCCAGTTCACCTCAGCCACGGCACGTCTCCCCAGTCGTATATTTTTTGGTTCGTTTTTATTTTCGTTTTTATTTCGTACGTCTTTCTTTTATTCGCGCCTTGAATCGCAGGCGGCGCCGGCGTTTGCCCGGCAAACGCGTCTTGCTACTTTTCCGTCGCGAAATAGACGATCGCGGTCAGGATCGCTCCGATGACGATCCACAGAAGCTGATACCAATAAAAGAACGGAATGCCCGCCCAGGTCGGCTCGATCGAATTATAGAACGGCGGCCACAGCACCGCGACGAATTGGATCACGAAGAGCAGGTACCACCAGCTCCAGCCCCCGTGCTCGCTTTCCCGGCCGGCATTTTGCCCACTCATGTCGCCACCTCGACGGTCTGTCCCTGCGAGCTGTTGAGCGCTCTTCAATGAGCACAATAGCGGCTGGGCGCGGCTAATCAAACCGGTTTAGATGCCGCAGTGCAGCGTTATCCCGCGCAAAACTTGCGGCGTTGCAGAGCCAGGCGCCGCGGCACGCGGAAGACGGTTTTCCGAAGAGATCATGCCCGCTTAAAAACTTAGAGCCGCAACCGAATACGCTCTAAGCGTTGGGGCCGGCGCCATGGCTACCCAATGACAAGTCCCGGTTCGTCGGTCCGAGGACGATGACGGTCGTGCCGACCTTGACGCGATTATAGAGGTCGATCACGTCCTCGTTGGTCATGCGGATGCAGCCCGATGAAATGGCGCGGCCGATATATTCGGGCTGGTTGGTACCGTGGATCCGGTACTGCGTGTCCTTGCCGCCCGCGTACAGATAGAGCCCGCGCGCGCCCATCGGATTTTGCGGCCCGCCGGTGACGAAGGCCGGCAATGGCCCAAGCCGCGCCTGTTCGCCGGCGGTCGGTCGCCACGCCGGCCATTCTTCCATGCGGCCGACCGTGGCGACGCCGCTCCAGGCCTGCGACTCTTCTCCGACGGTGACGCCGTAGCGGATCGCCTGCCCTTTCGGCAGTACATAATAGAGAAATTTATTACCGCTATCGACGACGATGGTGCCTGGGGTTTCCTTGCCAGTGTAGTCGACGAGGTGCCGGCGGTACTCCTCCGGAATCGCCGCCTGCTTGTAAGGCAGATTGGACATCAATGCCTTATCGCGCGTGTTCCAGCCGGCATCGCTCGTGGGCGCCAGCGTCGCCTGCATGCAACCGCCGAGCATGAGGCTGATAACGATGAATGCACCCGCGCGCCACGGAGCATCGGAAACTCCAAGACCCAGCATTCTCGGGTTTTCGCGACTGCGTAACGTGACTGCCATCGGAGCCTCCCTTTGTCGCTCACTAAGGCTGATTAGTCGCTCGCTACCGGCGTCGCGGCGTCGGCGGCCGGGCCATTGACAAAACGCGATCGCGGATTGCCCTGATTGAAGACGCAATACGCAAAATCCAGTCCGGCGATCGAGCCGCGGAAGCTGCGGTCGTCGATTCTTTGCACCCGGAAGCACGGCGTAATCGGCAGGCCCGACAGGTGCGCGCACATCGCCGCACCGTCGGCGCGGATCGTGCCGGGCGGCAACGTGGCAAAGCGCGCCTCGCCCTCGCCGCGTATGCGAATGGTCCCCACGACGGAACCGTCGGGGAGAATGCGGCCCTCGCCGGATGTTCCTTCGAAGCAGGTATAGGAGAACACCTTGCCCACCACGAATGCGCGGGCTTGGTCCGGAGCGAGGTCTTCGGCGGCGGCGAAACCGGCTCCTAAAATTCCGAGCGAAAGGGCTGCGCCTGTCGCCACAAACAATTTGCGCATGGAGAGATCCCCCTTTGCCAAACCATCCGGGGGAGATGATTGCAGAGGGGATATGACGCCGAACATTCGGATTTAGTCCTTAAGGGCGATTACGTAGACCCCCGACGCGGCGCGGCGTTCCCAACGCGCAAAGCGGCTCGCGTTCGATGTCGGGTTGTTTGAGGCGGTTGCGCGGGCTTGATCGGCGAATCCGGCTTCACAGCCAAAGCCGTTTCAGCAACAGTAAGCGACCACAGACGGGAGGATTCCGATGAGAATGTCGCTGCGAAATTGCGGCCTATTGAGCGCGACCGTCGCTGCTGCATTGCTTGCCGCAGCGGTGCCAGGTTTCGGTCAGGAACTAAAATACAAACCCATCGCGGTGAAGACGCCCGATGGGCTGACCATTTCGGCCCAGGATTGGGGCAATCCCGCCGGCCCGGGAATTCTCTTCATTCACGGCTTCTCACAGAGCTATCTGTCGTGGATGCGTCAGGTCGATAGCGATCTCGCCAAGGAATTTCATCTTGTCACTTACGATCTGCGCGGTCACGGCAATTCCGACAAGCCGCTCGACCCGGCGGCCTATCGCAATTCCGCGGCGTGGGCACACGAAGTGCAGGCCGTGATGGATGCCGCGGGGCTCGAACGGCCGGTACTGGTCGGCTGGTCCTATGCCGGCCGCGTGATCTCCGACTACCTTGTGACGGAGGGCTCCGGCAAAATCGCCGGCATCGATTTTGTCGATGCGCCGATCAAGGTCGATCCGGCTCTCATCGCGGACAATCTGAAGAACTTGCCGCTGATGGCATCGGAGGACCTCGCCACCAATATCGCGGCGACGCGCGCCTTTCTGCACGGCTGTTTCTCGCGCCAGCCCAGTGCCGACGATTTCGAGACCATGCTGGCCTTCAACATGATGGTGCCGCCGAAGGTGCGCGCCGGTCTTTCCGGCCGGCCGCTCGACGCCACCGAGATGATGTCGAAGCTGAAATTGCCGGTCCTGGTGACCCACGGGGCGGAGGATCGCAACGCCAAGCTCGGCGCCGGCCAATACACGGCCGCTACCGTTCCGGGCGCCAAACTTTCCGTTTACCAGGGGATCGGTCATTCGCCGTTCTACGAGGACGCGCCGCGCTTTAACGGCGAACTTGCCGCGTTCGTGCGCGCCGCGAACAAAGCGGATTGAGGAAGCGCTTTCGGGTTTCGCCGAGTTGAAGCCGCGCGGTCTCGTGGCCGTGCGGCCGCTCAGCGGCCTCGACTGACCGTACTTTCGACCGTTACCGAACCGCCGATTTTGATGCAGGCCTCGGTGCCGGGAATATTGACAAAGCCCGCGCCGTACGCGCTGCACGACTTCACGTGCGCGCTCGTATGCGGCTTGGCCGCGAGTGGCGGGCGCGAAGGCACCGATCGCGAGCTTGGATCGATAAGTGTCTGCCCAGCGGCGCGATCGCCGATGGTGACGGCGAACATGGCTGCCGCGGCCATCGCGGCGGCGCCACGGAGCGTCAAGCGCCACCGCATGTCAATGCGACGCTGAAAGTCCGGGATGCCGAATCTCCGACCGACCATTCCGGAATTCCTCGATTTATATTTCTCAGTTCGATCAACATAGCGTGGCGCTAAACCCGATGGCCGCCCGCGACCAGCCAGGCAGGATCGAACCAGCGGTCCGCCTCGCCGTCATACGGCAGCCGGTTGATGTCCCAATGGCGGATGAAAGGCGCATAGGCAGCATAGACAGGCGGGCCGCCGCCGATGAAGACGACGCGGCCCGGAAAGCGCGCCAGCACCTCCTCCGGCCTGTCGGAGGCATGAATCTCGACGATGTCGCGGTCCTTAAAGGCAAAGTCCGGCACCGAGGCGAAGGTGCGGTGGCCCATGATGAGAACGTGGCCGCGCGTCAGCTCGAAGAAACGCTCGACATCGGCGACATATTCGCGGCCGCGATTGCCCTCCCAAGGCAAACGGCCGCGGAGGCCGAATTGGCCGCGCAGCCCGATGGCGATGACGGCGCGGACGTCGGTAACTTGCATGAGAACCTCCCCGCCCGCGCCGTTACGGAGAAATCCCGGAAAGAAACAAGCGTGGCGTTAGGGCGGACGAAGACAATCTAACCTCTCGACATACAATAGTTGCGAAACATAGCCTACGGGACGCCAAGGCAAAGCGAACGGGCATGTCCTTTTGACCAAGACGCGGGAGCAAAACATCATCTCCTATCAGAACTCATGTGGCCACAGGCATAATTCAACGGGCCGCTCGGCGTGCAAAACTTCCGCCGGCGCGCGGCAGCTATAGTATTGCAGCGGGCCAAGGGAAACGAATTCCCGCTCGGAAAGCAGTTCCTTCGAATTTCAATTCACGCCGGAAGTGTCCCAATGTCGGGTGAAATCCACCAGCATCGAAGAATTTTCTCAGCGTGATCTCTGAACGGAATTTTGACGTCATTTATCGTGGCGAGAACTTATTCTGCTTCAACAATGACCTTCTTTTCAATTGCTACGGCATGATCCGGGAAACCTGCCCGGACGTTATCCGGGGTGGAAACCGGTTTTCCGGGTCATGCTCTGAATATTGGAGCGGGCGAAGGGAATCGAACCCTCGACATACAGCTTGGGAAGCTGTCGTTCTACCACTGAACTACGCCCGCGCTCACTGCCAGCATAACCAAGGCCGGCGGCCGGCAGCAAGCCGCAAGCTGAGATGGGCGGTCTATTCCCGCCCGAACTCTTTGCGTAATTCGCCTTTGGCGCGCTGCAGAATTTTGCGCCGCGCGGCCGGCAGGTTCTTGCCGGCGCGATTGATGTAGAAGACGAGCATCGACAGCGCCGAGCGATACGGATCGGCCTTGCGCCGGTGGCTTTGCTGCGCCGAGCGTTTCAGCGACGCCGCGATCTTTTTTGGATCGCTCAGCGTGAAGACGCCGGGTTCGAGATCGAGTGCATTGCTTTCGCGGGTGACGCGCGCCGACCAATAGCGGTTCGAACCACGCGTTGCCGTTTTGCGGCTTGCGGTTTTAGCCCGCGCGGATTTTCGCTGGCGTGCCCGAGCCACGGCGGGGGACCTCGCACGAAATCAAACCGCAAAACCAATGCGGCGCGTTACGCCCTTGTTCCGGCGCGGCGCCGATCTATTCGGCGGCGATGGCGTGAACCGGCGTCTGTGAGAGCCCGGCGAGACATTTCGCCAGGGCTTCGCCTTCCGGATCGAGCAATGCCGCCGTGCGCGCGCTGGCAACGGCGTCGATCGCCCGGCGCACCGGCATATCGCCCGCCAGCGCCGGCGTGATCGCTTGCGCGGCGATGGCGCGATAATTGCCGGCGCCGCGCTTGTGCGTATCGCCATAGCCTTTGATCAGGCCGGCACATTCCGCCACTTCGATCGCGAGTTCGGGCGAGAGCGGCGCGGCCTGCACGACGAGCCTAAGCCACGCCTCGATCGCTTCTTGCTCCTGTTTGAAGCGGAACGTTCCGCGCCGCAGCGGCCGCAGGCTAGCGAGAACGGCAAACCGCAGATACCCGGAAATCGACCTTGTATTGACCGCCATGCCCCAATGCGCGCGCGCGAGTGCGGGAAACCGCTCGGCGATTGCAAGCACGCCGCGCGCCAGGACGCTTGGTAGAATCGAGCACAATTCCTCGATGCCGGGCTTTAGGAATTCCGTGACCGTGAACGCCTGGTCCGGGTTCACTCCCAGGTCTCGCGCGATGCGAGGAAGCCGCGCCGGATCGATCTTGGCCTGCGCGACGCGGATCACGTCCTCATACGACATGCGCAGCGCGAGTTGCCGCGCGGCCGCGGCCAGCAATCGCCCGCCGGCGCCGGCCTTCGCATCGGCATCGGCGACCGGCTTGAGCCGGTCGAGATAGAGCCGCGCATAGGCGAGGTCCTGATAAGCGGCGAGACGGCGCACGCCTTCGACCATGACGGCTTGCGCTGCGGCCGGCATGCTTTCGATCTCGCGTTCGAGCCCGGTGAGCGCGGGCGACGGCGCATGCTGGCGCTTAGGTGCTTCGCCCGGCAGCCGCGATCCGGCGTCGGCGGCCGCGTAGCCGGCGCGGAAGCCGCGCAGGTTGGCTTCGACCGCCTTGCCGTCGGCGCGGATCGCCGCTTCGAAGGCCTCGGCCGGGATCGGCAGCGCCCGCGCGCCAGCAATGGCCCCGAGCATTACGGCATTGATCATGGCGCCGGCCTCGCGCGCGACTGCTTCAAAATCGAGCAGCAGAGTGGCTTGCGAATTTTTTTCCACCGCTTCGATCAGGCGCCGCGGATCGTAACGGCCGTCGCTCATCGCCATCTTCTCCACGACCAGATAGGACCGGCTGGTCGAGGCGATGGTGGTGGTGCGGTCCGGCGTCACATAACCGCCGGCGACAGCGCGGCCGGCTTCCAGCAGTTCGCTGGCGACGACGAGGTCGATGTCGCCGACGCCGGGCGCCAGCGAAAGCACCGGCGGCCGCTGTTGCGATTTCGCCGCGCTCGGCGGCGACCCGCTTGGCGAAGAATTGGCCGCTGGCACCATCTCGATATGGTAGGTGGTGGCGCCGGTGCGCTGGGCGACGCCCGGGATCGAGGTCGATTGCACGGGAAAACCTTGGCTCGCCGCCGCGGCGACGATCCAGTCGGTCAGCACGCCGCCGCCTTCGCCGCCGAGCGCCGCGATCAGGATCGTGAGCGGCCGCGCAGTGGCCTCGTTGGTTCGACGCATCGCCTCTTTGCGCTCCGCGCCCGCGGCACGGCGCGGGTTGGGCGCGTCCGAACTTGGGCTTTGAGGGAAGGGCTGCGTAACATCGCGATCCCCACCAAGCCAGCCGATGACGCGCCCGCGCACCTGGGCAAGGACGCGGTCCCACCAATTCGGATTGCTGACGACGTCGGCGCGATAGAACGACGGACAGAGCACGGCGGCGTGCGCGACTTCGCCGCACAAGCCGCAGCCGACGCAGCTTTCGACCACGGTCGCTACCGGGTCTTTCCGCAGCGGATCGGGATTGGGCTTCACCGTGAGCGAGGGGCAGCCCGACAGCCGGATGCAAGAATGGTCGCCGGTGCAAATCTCGTCATCGACGCCATACCGGATTTTCACCACGCGCTCGCCGCGCTTGAGTTTTTCGGCCTGTTCGATACGGATGCGACGCTGTCGCGCCAGCATGCATTCGCCGTCGGCGATGATCACTTTGAGCCCACGTTCGGCGCTGCGCATCGCTTCTTTCAGCGTCGTCACCATCTTGCCGACGCTATAGGTGCGCACCGTGCGCAGCCATTTGACGCCGAGCGAACGTAGCGTTTTCTCGATGCTGATCCCGGTCGGCGTGCCGGTGCGGTTGGCGCTGCTCGAAGGCAGATACTGCTGACCGGTAGCCGATGCGTAGCCGTTCTGCATGACGATGAGAACGCCGTCGCCTTTGTTGAACATGTTGGAGGCGACGCCGGTGATCAGCCCGTTGTGCCAGAAGCCGCCGTCGCCCATCACCGCGATCGGGCGCTTGGCCATGTTCGGAGCGACAGCGGCGGCGCTCGCCAGCGACATGCCGTAGCCGAGGATCGAATTGCCGAGCGAGAACGGCGCGAAAGTCGCGAACGAATGGCAGCCGATATCGGCGCTGATATGGGTCGGCCCGATGTCGCGCTGCGCAAGCTTGATGGCGGCGAAGACCGGCCGCTCCGGGCAGCCGGCGCAGAAATTCGGCGTCCGCGGCGGGATATCGCCAACGGCGGCGACGACACCAGCCTTATGCGCCAGAATTTCCTCGGTGCGGCGCGAAATCGCATCGGCATCGATGCCGCCCGGACGCGTTTGCGACAGGAACGCCGCGATCCCGCGCAGCAAAACTTCCGACGTGTAATCGCCATTTCGCGGCAGGCAGCCCTTACCGAGAACGTTCGTATCCCCGCCGGCGCCGCGCAGTATCACGTTGATCTGTTGTTCGACGTAGTCCGGCGAGCCCTCCTCCACCACGAGCACGGCGCGCTTGCCCGCGCAAAATTCCCGTACCTCCTCGGGCACGAGTGGATAGGCGACATTGAGCACGTAGACCGGGACGCGCGAGACGCCATAGAGATCGGCGAGGTCGAGCCGCGCCAAGGCGCGCAACAATCCATTGGTCAGACCGCCAAGAACGACGAAGCCGATCTCGTCGATTTCGCCTGCAATCACTTCGTTGAGTTTTTGCTCGCAGATGAATGTCTGCGCCGCTGGCAGACGTTGCTCGATCTTCAGCCGCTCCTGCGTGAAAATCACCGGCGGATGGGCGAGCCGGCCATAGTCGAAGCGCGGCGGCCCCTGCAACCGGCGCTGCCCGCTATAGACCCCGCGCTTATTATCCTTGGCCGCGAATTCGCCGGTGACGTGGCAGGCGCGCACCCGCAAATCGAGCATCACCGGCGCGTGGCTTGCCTCCGACAGTTCAAATCCTTTCTCCACCATATGCACAATGGTCGGCAGATCGGGCCGCGGGTCGAGTAGCCAGATCGACGATTTCATCGCATAGGCGTAGGAGCGCTCTTGAATGACGCTCGCGCCTTCGCCGTAATCCTCGCCGAGTACGATCAACGCGCCGCCGATGACGCCGGGCGAAGCGAGGTTCGACAGCGCGTCGGCCGCGACATTGGTGCCTACGATGGACTTCCACGTCACCGCGCCGCGCAGCGGATAATTGATCGAGGCCCCCAGCATGGCCGCCGCGGCGGCTTCGTTGGTGCAGGTTTCGACGTGCACGCCGAGATCGGCGAGCAAATCCTCGGCGTCAACCATGACGTCGAGCAGATGAGACACCGGCGCGCCCTGGTAGCCGCCGACATAGCTCACGCCCGACTGCAAAAGCGCTTTGGTGACCGCGAGGATTCCTTCGCCGCGGAATGTCTCGCCGGCGCCAAGCCGCAGCGCAGCCACCTCTTTCTTGAAGGAGCGTTCCATTCCCGCTTCCGAAGCTTGCCTTTCGGCCACATATAGCGGCTTTTGCCGAACCGCACCAAGCCGGCGTTCTTAGCGTTTGGCGTCACCATTCGTGCCGCTCTTGCACGCGCTTGATCTCGCGTTCGACGTCACACTTGGTCTAATCGCTGGCTGCGGCTAGGGTGCCGCCGGGCGGGCTGGGCAACTGCCGTAAATGGCGTGGGCGCGAATGGACGGCCAAGGACAAATCATCATCGAGCGGGTCAATCACACCTATCGCCCGCCGCGGGGTCGGCCCGTGCTCGCTTTGTCCGACGTGTCGCTCGAAGTGCGCCCGCGCGAATTTCTGGCGCTGCTTGGTCCTTCGGGTTGCGGCAAGTCCACGCTGCTCTATCTCGTCGGCGGATTTCTCCCCACCGAGGCGGGCCGCATCCTGGTGGAAGGCAAGTCGGTTTCGGCCCCTGGGCCCGACCGCGGCATCGTGTTTCAGCATTTCGCGCTGTTTCCGTGGAAGACCGTGCGCTCCAATATCCTCTACGGCCTGGAACGGCAGGGCATGCCGCGGGTCGAACGCGAAAAGCGCGCGCAAGCCTTTATCGATCTCGTCGGGTTGCGCGGTTTCGAAGACAGCTATCCTTCGCAGCTATCCGGTGGCATGAAACAACGCACCGCGATCGCCCGCACGCTTGCTTTCGATCCCGACATCCTCTTGATGGACGAACCGTTCGGCGCGCTCGACGCGCAGACGCGGGCGCTGATGCAAACCGAATTGCTCAATATTTGGAAGCGCACCCCCAAGACCGTCATCTTCGTCACCCACGACGTGCAGGAGGCGATCTACCTCGCCGAGCGCGTGGTCGTGATGTCGGCGCGGCCGGGCCACATCAAAGCGATCGTCGACACCAAGTTCGGCGACCGGGAACCCGGCATCGCCCGCAGCAAGGAGTTCGTAGAGAAGGCGGACGAAATTTGGAACCTGGTGCGTGAGGAAGCGATCAAGGCTCAAGAGAGGAGCCAAAATACAAATCGCGAGAGCAACCGGGAGGGCAGCCAGGGCGAAAAATAATAAAAGGCCCGAAAACCGCGCCCGAAAGTCCGAAATGCTTCATGCAAAGTATGACGCAAGCCGCTTTCCGTTATCTGCCGTTGGTGCTTCTGGCGCTAGCGTGGGAGACCGTCGCGCGCCTCAATCTCGTTGACAGTTCCGCGCTGCCGCCGCTGAGCAAAGTCGCGGGCGCATGGCTCGACCTCATGCGCGACGGCGAGCTGATCGACAACGGCGCGTCATCGCTCTACCGCGGATCGGCGGGCCTTTTCCTCGCCATTGTCGTCGGCGGCGGGCTCGGCCTGTGCATGGCGCGATGGCGGCTGCTCGATGTGTTCGTCAATCCACTGGTGGAACTATTCTATCCGCTGCCGAAATCAGCGCTCATCCCCGTCACCGTGCTCTGGCTCGGCTTCGGCGACGGCTCCAAGATTCTGCTGATCTTTCTCGGCTGCATGATCCCCGTCACGATCGGCGCATATAACGGCGCGCGCGGCAGCGACCATGCGCTGGTGTGGTCCGCGCGCAGCATGGGCGCGAACCGGCTGCGCATGATGCTCGACGTGATCATGCCGAGCGCGTTGCCGGAACTGCTCAACGGCATCCGCACTGCGCTCGCTCTGGCCTTTATCCTGCTGGTCAGCTCGGAGCTGATCGTTTCGCAAAAGGGCTTCGGCTACCTGATCGGCTATCTGGGATCGACCGGATCCTACGAAGGCATGTATGCCGTCGTTCTGACCGTGGCTTTCCTCGGCTTTGCCGCGGACCGGCTGTATCAGCTTTTCATGCAGTGGGTGCTGCGATGGCGCGACTAGAAGACACTGCCTCGCTCGCCTCCGCCGAGGCCGAAATATCGCGCGACGCGGCGCGCCGTCTCGACGCCGTTTTTCGCGGCGGCGCCGGCATATTCTCGATTCTTGTGTTGTTGATCGCCTGGGAAGCGTTCGCCCGCAGCGGCAAGGTGACGGCCTTCATGCTGCCGCCGTTTTCCGCGGTCGCCGAACGCATCTATGCCGACGCGATTTCGGGCGAGCTGTGGCGCAATCTCAGCGTGACGATGTTCCGCGCCATGACCGGGTTTTTTATCGCCGCGGCCGGCGGCATTGCGCTCGGCGCCGCGATGGCGCGCAGCAGGGTCATGCGCTGGTTCTTCGATCCGATCATTTCGGTCGGATTCCCGATGCCGAAGATCGCGTTCCTGCCGATCATCATTCTTTGGCTCGGGCTCTATGACGTCTCCAAAATCTGCATCGTCGTGTTCGACGCGATTTTTCCCGTGGTGACGGCGACGCTCGCCGGTATCGCCAGCGTCGACAAGGAGCTCATCTGGTCGGGACGAAACATGGGGGCAAGCGAGCGCGAATTGCTGTGGCAAGTCGCATTTCCGGCGGCACTGCCGCAAATCCTCACCGGCTTACAGGTGGCGCTGCCGATTGCGCTCATCGTCGCCATCGTCGCCGAGATGGCGATGGGCGGCTATGGGCTCGGCGGCGCCATGATGAGCGCGTCGCGGTTCGCCGATTCGCGCGGCGTCTTCGCCGGCATCGTCGAAATCGCGATCGTCGGCTATGCGCTCATCAAGGCGATGGCGGTCATCCGCCGCCGTCTCCTGATCTGGCATGAGGAAGTACAAACTCATAACTGATTGATATTGCCAAGAATAATCTGCAAACTTCCCGAGAGGTTGAGCGGGGGAAGTGTGCGGGAAGATAGCGGACGGGCGCGGCGGTGTGGCACGCCGGGCTGCCACGGGTACGACGGCCCGTGTAGTTTTGACAGCCAAAGACTTAGTGGTTGGCCCTCCCCTGATTGGCTCAGCGCCCCTGCGGGTAAACCAGCCATCCGAATAAGAAGCCAACGAGCCACATTCGCGAGGATTAAGCCGCGGCGCCGCTTGCCGCCGTCTTGGGTCGTCGAAAATGTGGTAGAGCCTTGCAGTCTCTATTTATAGGAGGCTTCGATGAGGCGACGCGACTTCACTTTACTCGTCTGCGCCGCAACGATAGCACCGCGATCGGTACTTGCGCAGGCCACAAGTGGCCGATTTCGTGTCGGCTCCTTGTTTCTTGGCGGCGAAGACGAGCCTCTGCCGGTGAAATATTTAGGGCAATTTTTGTCTGGCATGGGAGAACTTGGCCGCGTCGAAGGCCAAGACTTCGAGATGCTTAATCGCTTTGCTAATTCCAATGCGGATCACTTGCCCCAACTCGCCGCGGAGTTGGTCAAACTCAAACCGGACGTTATCGTTGCCGCCGCGACGATCAACGCCGTTGCGCTGAAAAAAGCCACCGACACGGTTCCAATTGTCGTTGCTGCGCTCGCCGATCCAATCGAACTGGGCTTAATCAAAAGCTATGCGCGACCCGGAGGAAACGTAACCGGGATAATGCCCTACGTGGCCGGCCTACCAACAAAGCAGCTTGAACTGGCGCGTGAACTTATTCCCGGCGTGAAGCGCATCGGATTGCTTGACGATGTGACTGACCCCAAAGCCATCCCGCAAGGCCGAGAGATCAAGGCTTCAGGAGAGAAATTGGAAGTCAATATTATACCCGCAGAGGTGCACACCGCTGCCGATATCGGCCAAGCCTACGAAACGTTCTCGACGGGCGGCGCCGAGGTCGTTGTCGTTGAACAAAGCAGTATGCTGGTCAATGCTACTCAAGTCATAGCTCAGGCGGCAGCGGCAAAGAAACTGCCGACGCTGTATGGATATCATGAGCATGTCGAAGCGGGAGGGCTTATCAGCTATGGCGTCAATCTAGATTGGTGCTTCCACCGGGCGGCGTATTACGTTGATAAGATATTAAAAGGCGCCAAACCGGCAGACTTGCCGGTCGAGTTCCCGACGACGCTGGAATTATGGATCAACCAAAAGACCGCGAAGGCACTTGGCCTGAAAATTCCGCCTACTGTGCTGGTCAGAGCCGAAAAGATCATCGAATAAAACTAGGACTGGTGGCCACAACTCTGACCTTGCAAGGTGTCCACGCAGATTATGCCCGACTGCGACGAGGCGCGGAGGATTGCGGCGAACGTGGTGAAATAGTCGGAGCAACTGCGGAAGCTGGATTTCACGAGCCGCCCCCACCAGGCGCGTCCGACTCGTGAACCGCGACACCCACCATCGGGTCGATCGGCGTTTCCCACGGGCGGCGCTGCAGTATGCGCATCGTGTCGGCGTAGCCGGCCTGCCACCGCGCCTTGATTCCGGCGCTGGTGAAATCGATGTCGCGCAAATGATCTTCGTTGTCGAGCCGCGGCGCCTTCAGCCGCACGATGTGCATGAGGGTGCCGCAGCCGTACCCGGCCATTTCCTTCACGTCCGGACGCTCGCGCTGCTCTTGCGGCATCCGGCTGACGAGTTCGCGAACGATGTGGCGAAGCTGATGGAGATGCTCCTGGCGGGCGATATGGCTGTCGGCGCGGCTGGCATATTGAATGTCCTTCTGCCGATTGAGGACCTGCCACAGCGAGTCCGGCTCCGGCCCCTCGGCGTGCCACATGTGCACCGCGAAGACGACGGAATCGCGCCGAGGATGATCGTCGAACACCGTTTCGATCGGCGTGTTCGAGTAGATGCCGCCATCCCAATAAGGATCGCCGTCGATGCGGATCGCCGGGAAAGCAGGCGGCAAGGCGCCGGAGGCCAGCACATGTTCGAGCGCGATCGGCATGGCGCGGCTGTCGAAATAGCGCATCTTGCCCGAGCGCACATTGACGGCGCCGACGGTCAGCCGCGGCTCTCCGGAATTGATGCACGTGAAATCGATGACCGCGCGTAGCGTCTCGCGCAGGGCTTCAACCGTGTAGAAACCCGCATTCTCGACGCCTACCGAAGCATGCAGGCCCCAGAGCAGCGCGCGATTGGGGGCGAAATAGCCTGCGATGCCGCCGAAAATCGTCATCACCTGAGCGGCGAGATTGCCGCCGAACGGCGCAAACGGCTCCGCGCCCCAAAGCGGCTTGTGCTCCATCCGCTCCCAGAATTGGCGCATGCGCCCGAGCCGGCGGACCGGCTCGTTGCCCGCAATGATGGCGCCGTTGATGGCGCCGATGGAGGTACCGATCACCCAGTTCGGCTCAATGCCGGCTTCATGCAGCGCCTGGTAGACGCCACCCTGATAGGCGCCGAGCGCGCCGCCGCCTTGCAGCACCAGAACGACCTGACCGGGCAAGATCTGACCGGGCAAGGCAGGCGTCTTTTGCCCGGTTTCGCCTGCCGTATGTTTGGCGGGGAGAGCATCCATGATGTCGCCAGCGACGGGATTGCGAACGTCGCCCGCTGCCCGTCCGGTGTCTCGCGGGCGTTGGCTCATAGGTTACAAATACCAAATAGCGCTCGCCCTCGTCGCTAAAGGAACGGAGGGTTGACGGATTCGTGAATAGGCGCGACGCCCGCGCCGGACGGATACCGTGGCGAGGCACAGGCTTGCGCCGCGCCGCGGTTTCCGCCCACAATCGTACCGAGGCAAACACGGGTAACTTCGTAGCAATAAAGAGCTTTATTTCGGGGAGGACCATAATGCGTGGGAAAATCATGGCGGCCGGTCGTGTAACGACCGGTCTTGCGCTGCTCGCATTGGGAGCGGGCCTGGCGCGGGCGGAGCCGCTGAGAATCCGCGGCGCTTGGGTCGCGCCGCTCGCCAATCTCGCTTCGGTCTGGTTGCAGAAAAAGGATCTCGCCCAGCATTTCGGGCAGTCCTACGTCTTCGAACCCACGCGCTATGCCGGCACGCCGCCGATGATCACGGCCATTGCCAATAACGAGCTCGAAATCGGCAATCTCGCCTTCTCCACGCTGCCGATCGCGATCGAAAACGCCGGCATGGAGGACATCCGCGTCATCAGTGACGACTTCCAGGACGGCGTCGACGATTATGTCTCGAACGACTACGAGGTTCTCGCCGACGGCCCGATCAAAAAAATCGAAGACCTCAAGGGCAAGGTCGTGGCGACCAATGCCGCCGGCAGCGGCGTCGATGTCGCCATGCGCGCCATGCTGCGCAAGCACGGTCTCGAAGCCAATCGCGACTACACGATCATCGAGGCGCCGTTCCCCGCCATGAAATCGATGCTGGCGGAAAAGAAGGTCGATCTCATCCCGGCGGTGTTGCCGTTTAAGCTCGATCCCGAACTGAAAAAGATCGCAGTGTCGCTGTTCGACATGAAGGCCGCCATCGGCCGGTCCCAGTTCGTGATGTGGTCCGCCCGCAAGCCGTTCATCGACACACATCGCGCCGCGTTGGTCGATTTCCTGGAGGATTCATTGCGCATCATGCATTGGTATCTTGATCCCAAGAACCACGATGCCGCCGCCGAAATCGCTTCCCAGCTGACCAAACAACCGCCCGAGCGTTTCGGCTGGATTTTCACGAAGAACGATTATTACCGCGACCCCAACCTGAGGCCGGATCTCGATGCGCTGCAGCGGAATGTCGACATGACTCACGAACTCGGCTTCGTCAACGCGACCTTCAACGTCAAGGCGCATTCCGATCTCAGCATGATCGAGGAAGCGGCCAAGCGTCTGAAATAGGAACTTCAAAACGTGAGGCGCCGCGCTGCATAGGCCGGAGAAAGCGATGCAGGTTTTCAGATTCGCTTGCGCCGCTCTCTGCGCGATGGGATTTGCGGGCTCAGCCCGCGCCGCGCCGCTGCAAATCCGCGAGGCATGGGTTGCACCGGGAAACTGGTCCTCGATCTGGCTTGCGAAAAAGGACCAGGCCCGGCATTTCGGCCAATCTTACGAGGTTGTTCCGGTTCACTTTGTCGGAACGCCGCCGATGATCACAGCGCTTGCCAACAATGAGATCGAAATAGCCAATCTCGCTTATTCGACGCTCGGCATCGCCATCGAGAATGCCGGGCTCAACGACATCAGAGTCGTTGCCGACGAATTCCAGGATGGCGTCGACGATTACTATTCCGAAGAATATATGGTGCTCAAAGACGGCCCGGTCCAAAAAGTGGAGGATCTCAAGAGCCGCGTCGTCGCCACCAATGCGGCGGGAAGCGCGGTCGACGTCGCCATGAAGGCGATGCTGCACAAGCACAGGCTCGAGCCGAACCGCGATTATACCGTCGTGGAAGCGCCGCTACCGGCCATGAAGGCCATGCTCGCGGAAAAGAAAGTCGATCTCATCCCCTCGGTGCTGCCGTTCTCCTACGACCCGGACTTACGGAAAGTGGCGCGCGACCTGTTCGTGCAGAAGGAAGCGATCGGCGTCTCCGACATGATCGTCTGGTGCGCACGCCAATCGGTGATCGACCAGCACCGGCCCGCTTTGGTGGATTTCTTCGAGGATACGCTGCGCATCGTGCACTGGTACCTCGACCCCGCCAACCACGAAGCGGCCATGGACATCGTCGGCGCCCTCACCAAGCGGCCGCCACAGAGTTTCGACTGGCTGTTCACCAAGCGCGACGTCTACCATGACCCCGACATGCGCCCCGATCTCGACGCGTTGCAAAGAAACACCGACCTGACGCACGATCTCGGCTTCGTCACCTCGCGTTTCGACGTCAAGGCGCATTCTGATCTCAGCCTGATCGAGGAAGCGGCCCGACGCCTGAAGTAAGGCTCCCATTTCACGGCAGTCCGCGCCGGCGATGCGAAGGCTCCCGAAGCGCCCCGACAAACGCGTCAGCTCACCAGCACGTTGCTGAACTGCCAGGGATCGTCCTTGTCCACGGTTTCCGGGAATAACCGGCCGCGCTCCGAGAGCGGCGTCCAGTCGGTATATCGCCCGATCACCGGCCCGAGGTAGGGCCGCTGGATCGCGAGACAGCGGCGGAAGTCCATTTCGTCGGCCTCGATAATGCCGCGATCCGGATTCTCCAGCATCCAGACGATGCCGGCGAGCACCGCCGAGGTCACCTGCAGGCCGGTTGCGTTCTGATAGGGCGCCAGCTGGCGGGTTTCCTCGATCGAGAGCTGCGAGCCGTACCAGTAGGCGTTCTTGGCATGGCCGTAGAGCAGCACACCGAGCTCATCGATGCCGTCGACGATGTCGTGTTCGGATAGAATGTGCCAGGTCTTTTGCGGCACCCAGCCCCCTCCCGCCATTTCGTGCAGCGACAGCACGGCGTCGTCGCACGGGTGATACGCGTAGTGACAGGTCGGCCGGTAGACCACATTGCCGTTCTCGCGCAGCGTGAAGTAGTCCGCGATCGAGATCGATTCGTTATGCGTGACCATGAAGGCGTGCTGCGCTTGCGCCGTCGGCGTCCATGACCGGACTCTTGTGCCGGCCCCTGGGCGCGTCAAATAGATCGCGGCGCCGCAGCCGAAATCGTGGCGATAGGCGCCGGGCGGCATCGTCTTTTCATGGGTGCCCCAGCCGAGCTCCGAGGGCTGCAGGCCTTCGGAAATGAACCCTTCCACCGACCAGGTATTGATGAACTTGCCATGCGGTTTCGGCGTGTTGACCCGCTGGGTATCGCGCTCGGCGATGTGAATGCCTTTGACGCCGACGTGCTGCATCAGGCGTCCCCACTCCTCCCGCGTGCCGGGCTCGGTGAAGTCGAGCTTCAAGTCCTTGGCGATATTGATGAGCGCCTGCTTGACCATCCAGGACACCATGCCGGGATTGGCGCCGCAGCAGCTAACCGCGGTGACGCCCCCGGGACGGCGGCGGCGGAGATCGAGAACGTCCTCGCGCAACGCATAGTTCGAGCGCTCCGAGAGCGAACGCTTACCGTCGAAATAAAGGCCCGGCCACGGCTCGACCACCGTGTCGATGTAAAACGCATCGATGTCCTTACAGAAGGCCATCAAGTCGACCGAAGACGTATCGACCGAGAGGTTCACCATCATGCCGCGGCCGGGACCGCCGGTCAGCAGCGGCTTGAGCACGTCGCGATAGTTCTCGCGCGTGATCGCCAGATGCAAAAAGCGGATCTGGCGCACGTCGAGCAGGCGGCGGTCGGTGTCGTCGGGGGCGATGACGACGAATTTCTCGCGGTCGAAGGCAAGGTGACGCTCGAGCAGCGGCAGCGCGCCCTTGCCGATCGAGCCGAAGCCGACCATCACGATGGGACCGTCGAAACGGGCGAGCAATTCCTTGTCTGTCATTTGGCGTCGTCCACGGTGAATTGGCTTGCCAGGCGCCGTCAAAGGGACGTCGCGGTTAGCGCTAAGTAATAGTAGGAAGGTCTTTTCGCAAACTATTCCGTGAGGCGCATCAATGCCCGCTCTGCCGATGACCTTTGCCTGCGGCCTCTACGACCGCATGCTGGCGCTGCAAACCGGTGAAATTAAACCCGACGGCATCGACCTCAATTTTCTCGTCATCGACAATCCGCGCGAGATTTTCGACCGGATGTCGAACCGGCTGGAGTTCGACGCCTGCGAAATGTCCAGCTCGGAATATGTCAGCCGCTTCGCCGCCAAGAAACTGCCGTTCGTGGCGCTGCCGGTATTCGCCTCGCGGGTGTTTCGTCACGGCTTCATCATCGTCAACCGCAGGTTCGTCGCTTCGGCCAAGGATCTTGCCGGCAAGCGCATCGGCGTGCCGCTTTACACCCAGACGGCGGCGATCTTCGTCCGCGGCCTGATGCAGCACGACCTCGGCGTCGAGCTATCCGGCATCGAATGGGTGCAGGGCGCCGTCAACGAGCCGGGAAGCTACGGCCGCCCCTCGGTGATGCCGCTGCTGCGCCCGGTCAATATCGTGCCGAACCGGACTTGCAAATCGTTGAGCGATCTCCTGGAAGCGGGCGAGATTCACGCCATTATCGGCTCCAATCTGCCGCGCGCGCTCAACCGCCACCCCGACGTGGTGCGGCTCTTTCCCGATTATCGCGCACGCGAGCAGGACTATTTCCGCCGCACGCGGATCTTCCCGATCATGCATTTGGTCGTCATCCGCAACGACGTTTACGAACGCCATCCGTTCGTGGCGACCAGCCTTTACAATGCCTTCTGCGCCGCCAAGGACCGCGCGCGGGAGAAAATGCGGTTTTCCGGCACGCTTCGCTACATGCTGCCGTGGCTCCCGGCCGACATCGAAGAGCTCGATGCGCTGTTCGGCGGCGACTGCTGGCCCTACGGCGTCGAGCCGAACCGGCCGACGCTCGAAGCTTTGGTGTCCTATATGGCCGAGCAGGGCTTGATCCCGCACCCTATTCCCATCGAGGCGTTGTTTGCGCCGACATTTGGCTGAAGCATGATCCGGAAAAGTGGATTGGCCGATCCAAAACGAGCCGGCACCGCGAACATCGTATCGACCTTGTTGTAGCCGAACCGCCGAGCGCGGGCCGCCGCATACCGTCCATCTCGGCAGGCTATACCGCCTTCAAATGGGCGTCCTTGCGCTTGAAAAGCTCTTCGTCGGCGTAGCCCATCGGTTCCGGCCTGCCGCGTCCAAGCATGACCTGAAAATACACCGGCTCCAGCGAGTCGTTCTGAAAACCGTGAATGACGCCGGCCGGACATGAAATGCACTCCCAAGGCCCAAGCCGCGTCGTTACGCGCCCGCCCGACTCGTCCTCGACGAAGACGTCAAGATAGCCCCGCAGCACGAAGAAGCACTCTTCGACTTCGTGGGTATGCGCCGCGTTTCCCTGCCCCGGTTCGACATACATGATCGAGAGCGTGAAATTGCCCGCCGGAATGACGGTCGGATCGTCATGCTTGCCGGAGCCGCCGGCGCCGATGAAGCGGTGTTGCGCGCGCCTGTAACCTTCGATCTTGGCGTCCGCGAACGCGGCCCAATCGGGCTTTTTGTCTTTGAAGCGCCCGACATATTTTTTCACGATCACTTCGAGCGGAACGCCCTCAAGCTCCTTGGGGCGCGGATGCCGTGCAACGCTCATGACCGGTTACTCCTGTTCGCCGTGAGCCTAGGGCGTGATCCGGAAAAAGCCGGCCCGGGACGCGATCCGGGGTGGAAACCGGCTCTCCGAAAAAAGATCATGCCCCATCGATCGTCTAAAGCGCAATCGATTCAGTTTGAAATGATTGCGCTTTAGCAGCGCCAAGGCCCGATCTCAGCCGCCGCCACGGTTTATGGCGTCTTGCAGCGCGCGCTCGACCATGACGCTGATCAGCGTCTTGCGATAGGCGCCGCTGGCATGGATATCGTCGGGCGGATCGACGGCGGCCGAGGCCGCGGTTTCGGCTTTGGCGATTGCCGCTTTGCCGATTTCGCCGCCTTCGAGCAGACGTTCGACGGCGGCAAGCCGCAGCGGACGGTCCGCGACCCCGACGGCGCCAACGCGAACATTGCAAAATTTTTTTTCGCGGGCGTCGAAGAACAGGGCGGCGGCGGCCAGGGCGAAATCGCCTCGCCGGCGGGCGAATTCCCGGAAGCCGAATCGGCGCGCCGGCGGCCAGGCCGGGAAGCGAATCTCCGAAACGATCTCGTCCGGCTGCAGAGCGGTGACGAGCGGCCCGCGGAAAAAATCGGCGGCATGGACGATGCGCTGGCCGGCTTGGCCGAGCGCGACAATTTTCGCGTCGCAGGTCACGGCAATGCCCGGAAGCTCCGCGGCCGGGTCGGCATGGGCGAGGCTACCGCCGACGGTGCCGCGATTGCGGATCTGATAATGCGCGACATGCTCGACCGCGGTCACCAGAAGCGGATGCGCCTGGCGCAGCCGCGGATGTTCGAGAATATCCTTCCAGCGCACCATGGCGCCGAGATTGACGCCCTCGTCCGTGATTTCGATGTGCCGCAACGCGTCAAGCTTGCGCAGATCGACGATCAGCGCCGGCGCAGCTAGCCGAAAGGCCAGCATCGGCACGAGGCTTTGGCCGCCGGCGAGCGGCTTTGCTTCTCCGCCATGCGCCGCCAAAAGCGCAACGGCTTCGGCTAGCGTCGCCGGACAGGCATAGTCGAAGGGTGGAAGTTTCATACGCGTTCCACGGGAGCTTTCGGCAGCCCGCTTCGAGCCGCGGAACCGCCGAAAATTCTGGGCTTTTTTCGTAGCTCCGCTGGCAAATACGGTCAACGGCGCGTCTTCAATGCCGTCTCGCCGCAACGCCATGTCAGCCATGTCAAATGCATCCGGTTCTGATAGGCTTTCGGTCCAACACGACGAGGCGCGAGCGCGCCTGCTCCGGTCAGTGGAGGAAATCCATGCGCAAGCGAACGCCGCAACGCCCCAAAAACGGCAACAACACCGGCAGAAAAACCGATCGCAGCGGAAGCGGGAATGGCAAAAAGCCGCCGCAGGTGCGCGAACTGCCGAAGATCACGATCCACACCGACACGCGCGACATCCTTGCCCACGCCGCCAAAGAAAAACGCCACGATTATTTCATCGTCGACGTCGACGCCCACGTCACCGAGACCGCGTTCTGGTCCGAGATCATCGACCGCATGGATAGCGACGTCTACCGGCATATGGCGCGCGCCTTCAAGGATCGCGGCGGCTCGCCGCCGGGGCTACTCAACGCCACGCCCGGATTCCTGCATCAGGACGTGTTCGGCCGCATCCCGCACCAGCAGAGGCTTGCGGAAAAAGTGCCGGAGGGGCGGACCCATGCGCAGGTCACCCTGGTGCAGCGCGCCATGGACTCGATGGGCATCGATTACATGGTCGTGTTCCCAACCCCGATGCTGGTTCTCGGCATGCATCCGCAGGTCGAAACCGAGGTCGTGATCGGCAACGCGTTTAACAAATGGCTGGCCGAGGAAATCCTACCGCACGATCCGCGCATCAAGGCGATGCTGTACTTGCCGTTCAATCATCCCGAGGCTTGCGTGGCGGCGGTCGAGGCCTATGCCGACAACCCGGGCGTGATCGGCTATTCGGTCACGTCGACGCGGTTTCGCGCCGTCAATCACGACAGCTACATGCCGCTGTATTCCGCTATCCAGGCGACCGGAAAGCCGCTCGCCTTCCATTCCGGCTTTCACTGGGGCGACCAGTCGATGCAGCAGTGCAACCGCTTCATTTCCATGCACTCGCTCTCGTTCGTCTATTACAACCTCATTCATCTCACCAACTGGATCATAAACGGGCTGCCCGAGCGCTTCCCGAAGCTAGACGTCATCTGGATCGAGAGCGGGCTCGCCTGGGTGCCATTTTTGATGCAGCGGCTCGATTCGGAATACATGATGCGCTCGTCGGAGGCGCCGTTGCTCAAGCGCCGCCCGAGCGAATATATCGCCGACATGTATTTCACGAGCCAGCCGCTCGAACGGTCCAATCTCAAACTCACGGAAGCGACGCTCGATGCGATCAAGGCCGAAACGCAATTGCTGTTTTCGTCCGATTGGCCGCATTGGGACTTCGACCTGCCCAATTCGATCACCGAGCTCCCGTTCCTGAGCGAACAGGCCAAGCGCAATATCCTCGGGCTCAATGCGGCGCGGCTGTTCAAGCTTCAAGTTCCCAAACACAAGCTGATCAACGCAAAGCCGAAGCATGCGCCGGCCGTCGGCGTGCCGGTCACGGCTTGACCCGCATGGCGGCGCTGCGAGCAAGAACGACAAAACGCGCCGGAAAGCGCGCGCGAAAAGCGCACCGTCGCAAGGCGGCGGGCGCGTTTTGCACTCGCGTGCGTGCGGCACTCAAACGCGGAGCGCCGGATGCGATCCCCGATCGGGAGCTGCAGCAGGTGCTCACCGCCGCGGCGAAAATCTACGCGGCCAAGGTGGAACGGCGCGGTCACGACGTGGCGCCGTTTGCGCCCGGCGCGGTGACGGCAACCGAGACGGTGGTGACCGCCTGCGGCATGATCCGCGCCGCCGACCTCAACATGTTCGACGTGGCGATCTGGTTTCACCGCCCGCAAGGCATCGATTAACCGATGCGCCATTTCCAGAAATGACGCGCGAGCAAAAAACGGAGACTGGAATGGACGAGGTTGCAATCGGCAAATTGGCCGATATCGCCGACGGCGACTATCGGATTTTCGCGCTGGACAAGATCGAAGTCGGGATTTTCCGCACCGGCAGCAAAGTGCTCGCCTATGAGAATGTCTGCCCGCATGCCGGCGGCCCGGTCTGCCAGGGCAAGATCTTCAAAAAAGTCGAAGAAGCGATCGCGCCGGACAAGACCAGCGCCGGTCTGCGCTTTGGAAAACAGCGCCACATTGTGTGCCCGTGGCACGGCTACGAGTTCGATCTTGCCACCGGCAGCCATCCCGGCGATCCGGCGATGCGGCTGAGGCCCGTCCCGGTCGCCGTCCGCAACGGGCAAATTTACATCAGCGTTCCGGATTAACCCGCGACGCGCCACTTGTGCCACTCGTCGGCGTTTCAGGATGAAGCCTGCCGTCTAGAGCGCGATCATTTCAAACTGAATCGATTGCGGCTCCGGATTGGGCATGATCTTTTCGGAAAACCGGCTTCCATCCCGGATCGCGTCCGCGGCGAGCTTTTTCCGGATCACGCGTTAGCGCAGCATTTCGGCGGCGAGCCTTTCGGCGATCATGATCGTCGGGATGTTGGTATTGCCGCGCGGGATCGTCGGCATGATCGACGCATCGATGACGCGAAGTCCGGCGACGCCGCGGACGCGGCCCGCTGGATCGGTCACCGTATCGCGGTCGTCGGCTCGCCCCATGCGGCAGGTACCGACGGGGTGAAACGTTCCGGCGACGTTTTGGCCGATATGCTCGGCGAGCGCCGCATCGTCTTGCGCCAGCGCCACAAGATCGACGCGGCGGTCGGCGAGCGTCCCGAAGATCGGCCCCGCGAGCGCCGGCGCGGCATCGATCAGCGCGGCAATCGCCGTGCTTTTGAATTTATTCGCCGGCGTGATCCGGTTGAGCCACCGCAGCCGGTCGTCGAATTTGACCGGGAACGTCAATCGCGTGAGCGCGCGCACGGCATCGTGCGCGAGAATCTCGACGCAGCGGCGGAAGCTCTGCATGAAGCGCTTGAGATCGAGCTCGTGGCCGGTGAAATTGAATTCGACCTGCGGGTGGACCGACGGATCGGCGGCAAGGAGCGATACGCGCCCGCGCGCCATCGGTTTGAGCAGCGATGGGGCAAGGTTGGCGACTTGCCGGCCGAGTGCGCTCCACGAGGTTTTGCACTGGACGTTGATATACATGTCGGCCGCGGGCGCGCCGGGCAGACCGGAAGAATATCGGAAAGCCGTCATCGGATGCGGCCGGATCTTTTCCGATTGCCGCGCATGCCGCTCCTGCAATAGGCCGATGAAGACAATCGCATGATTGGATAGATTTTCTCCAACGCCCGGCAAATCGGCGCGTATTTCGATGCCAAGACGACGCAACGCGGCCGGGGGTCCCAATCCGGCGTGCAGCAAAAATGCCGGCGAATGAATGCCCCCCAGCGAGACGATGATGTCGCGGGCGAAAAAATCCTTGTCCTCGCCATCGAGGCGAACGCGAACGCCGGCCGCGTGCCGGCCTTCGAAGAGGAGCCCGGTCGCCACGGCATTGCAAGCGATGTGGAGATTGTCGCGGCGGCGGACATCGGCGGTGAGATAGCAAATCGAGGCCGAGGCCCGCCGCGTCAGCCAATTACTCATCGGCACGGCGCCGTAGCCGTCGCGAAAATCGGCGTTCATGTCGGCGACGAAGGGAATTTGCCGGTCCTGCGCGAAAGCATGCACCGCCTTCGCGAGCGGCGCCCAGTCCACGGACGATGTGCGCCGGATCGGCACCGGGCCGTCCTTGCCGTGCAGCGCGCCGTCGAAATCCCAATCGTTTTCGAGCTTGCGGTAATAGGGCAACACATCGTCCCAGCCCCAGCCGTCGGCGCCGCAGGCTTCCCACTCGGCGTAATCGTCCGGGGTGCCGCGGTGGGCCACCATGCCCATCACCGTCGAGCCGCCGCCGATGACGCGGCCTTGCGAAAATCCGACCAACGGCGAGTTGTCCTTGCGCCGCCAGTGTACTTTCAGACCCGGCCAAAAATAGGCGTCGTTGTAGTAAGAGCGCGGATAAGAATCGAGCACATCAGCCGGCTCCGCGCCCGGCGGCGCATCCCGCCCCGCTTCCAAGAGCAAAACGCGCGTCGCGGAGCGCGCGGAGAGTCGATTGGCCAGCACGCAACCCGCTGCGCCGCCGCCGACAATGATGACATCGAAGCCAGTCGTCATGGAATGCACAAAACCCAGGCGGGCGGCGACCACCGCCGGTTCCATTGAACATCGCCGCGTCATGCTTTACTGGATCGGCGAGCGCAAGCCACTTTATTTTCAGCGTCATTTTCGACAACAGGATGCCGACCATGACCGATACAATGACCAAGCCGCTTGCCGGCGTGATCGCTGCGATCGCCACCGCAGTCGATGACGGTGGCGAGCCCGACTGCGAGCGATCGATCGCACTGGCGCGCTTTCTTCTTGCCAACGGCTGCGACGGACTCAACGTGCTCGGCACGACAGGCGAGGCAACCTCGTTCTCGCTCGATCAGCGCCGCCGCGTGATGACGGCCTATGCGCTAAGCGGCCTGCCGTTGGACCGTATGATGGTGGGCACCGGCGCCGCGGCTATCGCCGACGCGGTCGCACTGACCAGCCACGCTGCCGAGCTCGGCTTTGCCGGCGCGCTGGTGCTGCCGCCGTTTTACTACAAGGGCGTGGCGGACGACGGCCTCGTCGCCGTGATCGAAGCGATCCTGACAGCAACCGCGGCGCGGCCTATTCCACTTTACCTTTATCATTTTCCGGCGCAGTCGGGTCTGTCCTGGCACGTGGCACTGGTTCGGCGTCTTCTGCAAACGTTCGGCGAACGCATCGTGGGACTGAAAGATTCCTCCGGCGATATGAATTATGCGTGCGAAGTGGCCGGCATCTCGCCGCGGTTTAGAGTGTTTCCCTCCACCGAAGCGGCGCTGCCGGAGGCCCGGTCCGGAATCTTCGCCGGCTGCATCTCGGCAACCGCCAATCTCAATGCCGACCTCTGCGCGCGCGCCTATCGTTTCGGCGACGCTGTGGCGCTCGGCGAAGCAGTCGCGATCCGCAAACTGTTCGACGGCAAGCCTTTGGTTCCGGGCGTCAAGGCGCTGCTGGCGCACATCCACGATGACGCCCGGTGGGCGCATCTCGAACCCCCGCTTGCGGAATTCCCGGCCGCCGATCGGGCAGCCGTCGTCGCCGGTTACGAGGCCGTGCGCGCCAAACGCGTCGCCTAAGGCATGATCGGGAAGAAGCTCGCCCCCGGACGCGATCCGGGGAAGCTGGTTTTCCGAAGAAGTTCATGCCCCATCAAACACCTAGAGCCCCAATCCGTTCAATTTGAAACGATTGGGGCTCTAGCCGCTTGCAAACGAGCGGAATTCGCCTGTTTCGCCCTGCCCAAAGCGGCTCACGGCGGCCGCCGGCGTTGACGATGAGGCGCTGCGCCCCTATAAGCGCCGCTCCGCTTAACGACTGTGTATGTTCGGCACGTTATGGCCAATACGAAATCCGCAAAGAAAGCCGCCCGCCAAGCCGCGCGCCGGGCCGTCATCAACAAATCGCGACGCTCGCGCATGCGTTCAGCGACGCGCAAAGTCGAGGAAGCGATCGCCGCGGGCGACCGTACCGCGGCGCTCGCCGCGATGGCGGAAGCCGAGCCCGCTTTGATCCGCGCCGCGCAAAAGGGAATCGTGCATCGCAACGCCTCACGGCGAAAAGTTTCGCGCTTGGCACAGCGGATCGCCAAACTCGGAAAGAAGTAATTCGCCTCCAGCAGCGCGGCGGACAATTTTCCCTTCACACTTTACCGTGATCCGAATTGTGGATTGCAATCAAACTGTTGCATTATTGTCACTTCGCTTTGAAAAACTGTCGGCACGGGAGTGATTGCTCGTTAGAGCGCGCTCAGTGACCCGATTCTTATTTGCTCCGCCTCGAAGCGGCGACGGGTACCCTTTTCCCGCGCGCAGAAGAATTGATGAATAATGAAAGGGTTAATGCTCATGGAAGGGCATGGAGTTTGAATTTCCGGGAATCCGATTGTGTGATTTTTTATTTGTTACGGCCGTTTGCTTTATCTAAATCGCGCGTCTGTCGCATATTGCAGAAATGTGAATCGTCAAATCGACTCAATACTTTGCTCGCGCAGCCTTGAATCTGCGTAATCTCAGATCAGGCCCCGCGGTCTTGAAAGCCCAATGTTCACGCGGTTTTTGCGGTTGCGAGCGGCAAATCGCGTGCTACGTTTCAATTCCCTTCCGGTCCTGAAGGTCTTCAACAATCAGGCAGCGAGAGCCCATCGAAGAATGGGTACGGGAAAGCTGTGTCCGAATGAGTAAGTCCAGTGTTTGCGTATCAGTATAACGATTAGTGCGACTCCGCTTTTTACAACAGGCTTAAAAATACACGAACGGGTCTCACTGCGGCGCTGGGCAATACGCCGCGTGCAATTACCATCGGACCCGAAAGCGATGGAGGCTGGGGGGCATGATGACGATCATCCATCAATCGCTGAAAACGGCTGCAGACGCGTCTCGGCCGGAAGGGCAGTGGCCTGGTGCCTACCAGCCCGGGGCGCCATCGAGCGGCTGAAGCCGCCGCCAGCGGCGGTCAGCCGTTCATCCCTGTGAGCGCCCGCTCACGTCCCTCCAATACGAGTGCCTAGCGTATCCGCGAAGCCGGGATCGTCTGCTCTGACGTGCTCGCTTCACTTACTCCTCCAAACGAAAAAGTACCGCCATGATGAGCACGGATCAGGAGCGCTGGCGAAAGGTCAAGGATCAGTTGCGGGCCGAACTCGGTGAGGACGTCTTCACCAGCTGGTTCGGACGCATGGAGCTTGAGGCCGTCGATGAGGGTTTGCTGCGGCTATCGGTGCCGACTCGCTTTCTTCGCAACTGGATTCAATCGCATTACAGCGAGAAGGTGTTGCTCAAGTGGCAATCTGAGCAACCCGCCGTCACCAGGCTCGAATTAAGCGTCCGCTCGTCCACGATACGGCCGCCAACGGCGCGCCCGAAAACGCCGGAGCCGTTGCCGCTGCGCGAGGGCCGGGAAGGTCTCGCAGAAAACATCAACGCGCGCGCCGGCGTGCCCATAATGAGCGTACACGAGGCGCTCGGCGGTTCGCCGCTCGATCCGCGCTTGACGTTCGAGACATTCATCGTCGGCCGTTCGAACACGCTCGCCCATGCGGCGGCCAAACAGGTCGCCGCCAGCCGGCGCGGCGAACCGCTGATGTTCAACCCGCTCTATATCCACGCCGCGGTAGGATTGGGCAAAACCCATCTGCTGCAGGCAATCACGTGGGCCGGCAACGGTTCCGGCGACCGCAAAATGCTTTATCTTACGGCCGAACGTTTCATGTATGGCTTCGTTTCGGCGCTGCGATCGCAAACCACGCTCGCCTTCAAGGAGGCGGTCCGCGCCATCGACGTCCTCATCATCGACGATCTGCAATTCCTACAAGGCCGATCGACGCAGGCCGAATTCTGTCACACGCTTAATACCCTGATCGACGCAGGCCGCCAGGTCGTGATCGCCAGCGATCGTCCGCCCGCGGATCTCGAAAGCCTCGATGATCGTGTGCGTTCGCGGCTTGCCGGGGGACTCGTGGTCGAGATCGGCTCGCTCGGCGAAGAGCTGCGGCTGGAAATTCTCAAAAGCCGCATCGGCGCGGCTCGCCTGCATCATCCGGGCTTCGAAGTGCCTCAACCGGTTCTCTCATTCATCGCCAAGTCGGTCACGCATAACGGTCGCGACCTCGAAGGCGCGGTCAATCGGCTCTTGGCCCACAGCAAGCTCACCGGCCAGCCCGTCACCATCGAAATGGCCGAACGCGAGATGCGCGACCTGATACGGCCGGCGGAGCCGAAACGGGTGCGGATCGAGGATATCCAGCGCATCGTGGCTCGCCAGTACAATGTCAGCCGCGCCGATCTATTGTCGTCGCGGCGAACCGCCAACGTCGTGCGGCCGCGGCAAGTGGCGATGTACCTGGCAAAGGTCCTCACGCTGCGCTCGTTGCCGGAAATCGGCCGCCGTTTCGGCGGTCGCGACCACACTACGGTGCTCCACGCGGTCCGCAAAATCGAGAGCCTGGCGGGCAACGACAGCGCATTTGCGGAGGAAATCGAGGCGCTCAAACGCCAGTTGCAGGATTGATCGTTTGCGGGCGACGCTATCGGCCGCAGCTTTCGACAGCACCTGGCGGCCAAAACCCTGTGAAAAGGGATGGAAAAGGCCGGACCGCCTCAGCGCCGGTCTTGCCGAAAGCTTCGCGCCACGCCACTTTTGTGGTCCGCCGCGTTGCCGCCGCCTCTTCAACGGATCCTCGCGATGAAGGTTACAGTAGAGCGTTCGGAATTGTTGAAATCGCTTGGCCACGTTCATCGCGTGGTCGAACGCCGTAACACCATTCCGATCCTCGCCAACGTGCTCCTGCACGGCGATCGCTCGAAGCTTTCGCTCAAAGCGACCGACCTCGATATAGAAGTGACCGACACGATCGCCGCTGAGGCCGCCCCCGGCGGCTCGACGACGGTGCCGGCCCACATGTTCTTCGATATCGTGCGCAAGCTGCCCGAAGGCTCGCAGATCGTGCTGGAATCGTCTGGCGATCGCGCGGCATTGGCGATCCGCGCCGGCCGCTCCCGTTTCACCCTGCAGACGCTGCCGGAAAGCGATTTTCCCGATCTTGCTCCGGGAGACATGACGCATAAGTTCACGCTCAAGGCGACCGAGCTGAAGCGTCTCATCGACAAGACGCAATTTGCAATCTCGACCGAAGAAACGCGCTATTACCTCAACGGCATTTATCTGCACGCCGCCGGCACGGCGAAAGCACAGACGCTGCGCGCGGTCGCGACCGACGGCCATCGCCTGGCTCAGATGGAGCTCGAACTGCCGGCCGGCGCCGCCGGGATGCCGGGCATTATCGTCCCGCGCAAAACTGTCGGCGAGGTGCATCGCCTGATGGAGGACGGCGATGCCGACGTCGCGGTCGAACTATCGCCCGGCAAAATTCGTTTCACGATCGGCCAGACCATCCTGACATCCAAGCTGATCGACGGTACGTTCCCCGATTACGCGCGTGTGATCCCTGTGAGCAACGACAAGGAACTAGTGGTCGACAAAAAAGAATTCGAGGCGGCGGTCGATCGGGTCTCCACGGTATCGAGCGAGCGCGGCCGCGCCGTCAAATTGTCGATTAGCGCCGGACGTTTGCTGTTGTCCGTCACTAATCCGGATTCTGGCAGCGCCAACGAGGAACTCGAAGTCGAATACGGAGCCGAACCGATCGATATCGGGTTCAATTCGCGATACCTTCTCGACATCGCCGCACAGATAGAAAGCGAGGCCGCGGTGCTGAAGCTTGCCGACCCCGGCTCGCCGACCCTTATCCAGGACAAGGACCCGCGCGGCGCCCTTTACGTCCTCATGCCGATGCGGGTTTGACAGGAACCGGCATCGGTAATCAGGTAGCGGGATAGTCCCAATCCCTGATCCCGATGGCTGATGCCCGCCTTTGTCCGCCGACTGACGCTTCATAATTTTCGCAACTATCACGCCGCGTCGCTTGATGCGGATGCTCCAATGATCGTGCTGGTGGGACCAAACGGCGCCGGCAAAACCAACCTGATCGAGGCGATCTCGTTTTTTGCCCCCGGCCGCGGGTTACGCCGCGCGACGCTCAGCGAAGTCGCATTCAACGAGGGCGACGGATCGTGGGCCGCTGCCGCCGAGATCGAGGGTGCTTTGGGACTCGCTACGCTCGGGACCGGCATCGAACGGCCCGGCCAAGACGACGCGACGACCCAGCGCAAATATCGGATCGACCGCGAACCGGCGTCTTCGGCCGCGGCTTTCGCCGATCACCTGCGCGTCGTTTGGCTCGTGCCGGCGATGGATCTGCTATTTGCGGGGGCGCCATCCGAGCGCCGGCGTTTTCTCGATCGCCTGGTGCTTGCGGTCGACGCCGAGCATGGCGGCCGCGTCAATGCCTTGGAGCGGTCGCTACGCTCGCGTAACCGGCTCCTGGAAGAGGCGCGCCCCGACCCACACTGGCTCGATGCCGTCGAACACGAAACCGCGGAGCTCGCGGTCGCTGTGGCGGGACTGCGGGTCGAAACGGTTCGCCGGCTCGACGGCGTATTGACGAGCCGCAAGGACTCGCCGTTCCCGCCTGCGCAAATCGCTCTCGACGGCTGGCTGGAGCAGTTGATCCCTTTGTATCCGGCAAGCGAAATCGAGGAGCGTTATCGCGCACTGCTACGCGACAGTCGCAGCCGCGACGCGGCCGCAGGACGCACGCTCGACGGACCGCATTTGACCGATTTGAAAGTCGTCTACGCGGCGAAAGCGATCCCCGCCGCCGACGCGTCGACGGGCGAGCAAAAAGCGCTCCTGATCGGGCTGGTGCTCGCCCATGCCAGATTGCTTTGCGAAATGACCGGCGCGGCGCCTGTCCTCCTGCTCGATGAAGTCGTCGCGCATCTCGACCCGGCGCGCCGGGCGGCGCTCAACGGCGAGCTTGCCGAACTCGGAGCTCAAGTCTGGATGACCGGCGCCGACCCGGCTTTGTTCGACGGGATGACGGCAAATGCAGCCGTTATCGAAGTCAGATCGGGAAGGCTCACACCGGCCGATAGAACCGTGTCCAAGCCGGTGCGCAAGACCTGATTTCGCAAACGCTCAGTTGGGGAACCAGACCCCGCCAAGCTCTTTAATCCCACACTGGGGCCCCAGAAGAAGCCCTGACGAGTGAACCAAGAATGCCGGAGCAAGCAACAGATACGATCGTGCGAAATCTGATCGAAAGTCTTGAACGGTTGCGCGCAGACTTGGATCGGATGGAACTTTGGACGGCTGTCCTTGACCGCTTCCAGCGTCCGGTTCCTGCATTTAAGCGGCGTGACCGGCACCTCTTGCCGCCTCGCCCGAAGCGCAGGCTGTGCCGTTCCGGTGTTTCGCCGCGGCCCTGATGGCGCCCAACCAGACTCGAAGAACACGCGGATTTTGGCGGAGTGGACCTTCTTTCGCGGGCGCGGTCTTACGGCAAAAATCACATCCCGTCTCTGCGCGTCCAGTTCGTGCCGCAAAACCTTGAAAAACTCCAATTTGACAATATCTTAGTCGCGTCGACTTTGTCCTGTACGCGCCTCTTTTTTGGTGTACAAGAATCGACGATTCACCGATATTTTTTGCAAGCGATTCGAAAGCGCTCCGCATGGCCGAACCTGTCCGCAAGCAAATCCCGACGCCTTCCGATTACGACGCCGAGTCGATCAAAGTGCTCAAGGGGCTCGATGCCGTGCGCAAGCGGCCCGGCATGTATATCGGCGACACCGACGACGGCTCGGGCCTGCATCACATGGTCTACGAGGTCGTCGACAACGCCATTGATGAAGCACTCGCCGGCTTCGCCAAGGAGGTCACCGTTATCCTCAATCCCGACGGCTCTTGCACCGTGCGCGACGATGGCCGCGGCATTCCGGCCGACATCCATAAGGGTGAAGGCGTGTCTGCCGCGGAGGTCATCATGACGCAGCTTCATGCCGGCGGAAAATTCGATCAGAACTCCTACAAGGTCTCGGGCGGGCTGCATGGCGTCGGCGTTTCAGTCGTTAACGCGCTGTCGACCTGGCTGCGCCTGACGATTTGGCGCGACGGTCAGGAACACTTCATGGAATTTTCCGACGGGGAAGCGGTCGCGCCGCTTGCCGTCGTCGGCGCCGCGCGCGACAAACGCGGCACCGAAGTGACGTTTCTGCCGTCGAAGAAAACGTTCAGCATGACGGAATTCGATTTCGCGACGCTGGAACACCGGTTGCGCGAGCTCGCTTTTCTCAATTCCGGCGTTACCATAGTGCTGTCCGATATGCGCCATGCCGTCGAGAAGCGCGAGCAAATGCGCTACGAGGGCGGCGTCGAGGCCTTTGTCAAATATCTCGACCGCAACAAGACCCCGCTCATTCCGCAGCCGATCGTCATCAAGGCCGAGCGCGACGGCGTGACGGTCGAATGCGCCTTGTGGTGGAACGACGGCTATCACGAAACGGTGCTGTGCTTCACCAACAACATTCCACAGCGCGACGGCGGAACCCACCTTGCCGGCTTCCGCGGCGCGCTGACCCGCCAGGTAACCGGCTACGCCGAATCCGGCGGCATCGCGCGCAAGGAAAAAGTAGCGCTAACCGGCGACGATTGCCGCGAGGGATTGACCGCCGTGCTTTCGGTGAAGGTCGCCGATCCGAAGTTCTCCTCGCAGACCAAGGACAAGCTCGTCTCATCCGAGGTGCGGCCGGCGGTCGAGGGCATCGTCAACGACATGCTCAATGCCTGGTTCGAGGAGCATCCCGCGGAGGCCAAGATCGTCGTCGGCAAGGTCATCCAGGCTGCGGCCGCGCGCGAAGCCGCGCGCAAGGCGCGCGAAATGACGCGCAAGAGCGCGCTCGGTGTCACCTCGCTGCCAGGAAAGCTGGCAGATTGTCAGGAACGGGATCCGGCGAAATCCGAGCTGTTCATCGTCGAGGGCGATTCGGCGGGCGGCAGCGCCAAGCAGGGCCGCAATCGCGAGTTCCAGGCCGTCCTGCCGCTGCGCGGCAAGATTCTCAATGTCGAACGGGCGCGCATGGACAAAATGCTCTCCTCGGAGCAAATCGGCACGCTCATTACCGCGCTGGGCACCGGCATCGGCACCGACGAATTCGCCGTCGACAAGCTGCGCTATCACAAAGTTATCATCATGACGGACGCCGACGTCGACGGCGCCCATATCCGAACATTGCTGCTGACCTTTTTCTACCGGCAAATGCGCGAGATCATCGATCGCGGGCACCTCTATATCGCGCAACCGCCGCTGTATAAGGTGACGCGCGGCAAGTCGGAGCAATATCTCAAGGACGAGCACGCGCTTGAAGACTATCTGATCGACACGGGGCTCGACGAAGCGGTCTTGCGCTTGTCGTCGGGCGAGGAGCGCGCCGGCAATGATCTGCGCAAGCTGGTCGAAGAAGCGCGCAGTATCCGCAATCTGCTGCGTGGCCTGCACAGCCGCTATAACCGTAAGGTGATCGAGCAGGCGGCCATTGCCGGCGTTCTGCGGCCCCAGGTCACCGGCGATCCGGCGCAAGCGGCGGCGGCGGCGGACTATATCGCGCGCCGGCTCGATGCGCTGACCGAGGAAGCCGAGCGTGGCTGGAAGGGCCAATTCGGCGACAACGGCTTCCAGTTCGAGCGCACCCTGCGCGGCGTCAAGGAAGTCGCGGTCATCGATCAGGCGCTGCTTGGCTCTGCCGACGCGCGCAAGCTCGACGAATTCGCGCCGTCCCTACAGCAGACTTATCCGCGGCCGACGCCGCCGGCGATGCTGCGGCGAAAGGACGAAGAGATTGCCATTCACGGTCCGGTCGGCCTGTTCGAGGCGGTGACCGGCGCCGGCCGCAAGGGCATCACGCTGCAGCGTTACAAAGGCCTTGGCGAGATGAACGCCGACCAGCTCTGGGAAACCACGCTCGACACCAATGCCCGATCGCTGCTTTGCGTCAGCGTCAAGGAAATCGACGAGGCCAACACGATCTTCGACGAGCTGATGGGCGACAAGGTCGAGCCGCGCCGCGAATTCATCGAAGAGCACGCGCTGGCCGCGAGCGTCGACGTCTGACGTCGCGGCAACGACCTTAAATCCGATCAGTGAGCGGATGTGATGGCGCCGCGTGCGGTAAGCACGACCCATTGGCCGTCCTGCCGCTTGATCGTGTCGACCCGGCCGAGGCCGGGCAGGACACTGCCCGCGCCTACGTCGAAGATCCCGCCGTAGCGGCTCTCGACCAGCGCTCGTCCGTTCTGCACGTCATCGACGACCCAATCTTGCACGATGCCATCCGCGAGTTTCGCGGCAGTTTCGGCTGACGATGCCGCGGTCGGCACCGAGCCGGTTATGTCGGCCGCCGACGCCACGCGCCGATCGAGCTGGTCGAGGCGGTCGGCGATTTTTGCATATTGGCCGGCGCTGTTGCGCGTCTCGCTCTCGAGACTGGCTTTGAGCGCGCCGATCTCAGCCAGCTTCGCCTTCATCTCCTGTAGAGCCTGGATCGTATTCTCCATACCCGGCGCCGGCCGCTGCCGAGCGATGAGCTCCACCAGCCCCGAGCCCGACACCGAGCCGACAAAGGAACCGAAGGCCGCCGCGAAGGCGAGCGTCGCTGCGAGCATCAGAAAGCGGCGGGGGTGCGCCCCCGGCGCCGGGGCCGGAGCCTCGTCCGCCGCGTCGCTCTGCGCGTCGTTCGGCGCTTCGCCTTCGGCCGCGTCATCCGCTCCTGAAAGCTTTGGCGCCGCGACAACCGGCAAGTTCACCGCGTCTGGCTCGGCGGCACCGTTTACGGCTTCTTCGCCGTCTCCGGCGGCATGATCGGGACTCTCGGCCATTTCGGATCTCCGCGATTGCGGCTGATCCTTCGTTAACCATGTTTGCGTTTGCGTTTGGTTACCGCTCGGTCCGCGCCGCCGCCAGCGTCCGGAAATTCAATCGGTCAGGCCGTTTTCTTGCGCGAGCTGCCGCAGCGAGGTTTCCGGCCGGGCGCCGAGATGCTGGATGATTTCGGCCGCCGCCAGCGCGCCGAGCCGGCCGCAGGTGCGGTCGTCGGCGCCGCGCGCGAGACCGCACAGAAATCCGGCCGCGAACAGGTCGCCCGCGCCGGTCGTGTCGACAACGCGCTCCACCGGGAACGCCGGCACCGCCTCGATTCCTTCGGGACCGACCACCAGGCACCCCTTCTCGCTGCGCGTCACCGCCGCCGCATCGATGTCGGCCCGCAACGCCGTCAACGCGCTGTCGAAATCCGCGGTTTGATACAAGCTGTGCAGCTCCGCCTCGTTGGCGAAGATGAGATCGACCGTCCGCGACCGCATCAGCCCAAGGAATTCGTCCCGCCAGCGATCGACACAAAAGGCATCCGACAACGACAGCGCCACTTTGCGGCCGGCCGCGTGGGCGACCGCGGCCGCTCGGAGAAAAGCCTCTTTGGCGTGTTTTGGATCCCACAAATAGCCTTCGAGATAAGTGATCGCGCTTGCCGCCACCATCTCATCGTCGATATCACGCGGATGCAGATCCTGCGCCGCTCCCAGATAGGTGTTCATGGTGCGCTCGCCGTCGGGCGTCACCAGCACATAGCATCGTCCGGTGGACGGGCCGTCGGATGCCGGCGGCGTCGTGAACGTCACGCCGGCGGCGCGAATGTCGTGACCGAAAGCATGGCCGAGCCCATCGGCTTTGAGCTTGCCGATGAACGAAGCGCGGCCGCCGAAGCCGGCGACGCCGACAATGGTATTGGCGGCCGAGCCGCCGGACATTTCGACCGCCGGACCCATCGCGTCATAGATCGCTTGCGCGCGCGCCTCGTCGATCAGTGCCATCCCGCCCTTGCGCATGCCCTGCGCGATCAGAAAGTCGTCATCGGCTCGAGCAAGGACATCGACGATCGCGTTGCCGATACCGAGGACATCGAAGCGGGCGGAGGCGGCGGCTGACATAAGCTGATCTCGGGCTGAATTTCCGGCGGGGCGCGCACTATAGCCGCCACCTCTTGCACGGCAAGCCGACGACATGGCATGGGGTGCTTTGGCATGGGGTGCTTTGGCATAGGAAGCCCCGGCATGGGGACGAACCGCATCCCGGCGCGGAACGCACCGGTGGCCCGCGGGCTTTGACAAGGTCTTCCAGGATAAGGTCTTCCAGAATTATGGCGTTCAAAGAGCTTATTTTTTCCGGAGTGCAGCCGACCGGCAACCTGCACCTCGGCAATTACCTCGGCGCCATCAAGCGTTTCGTCGAATTGCAGGACCGCTTCAATTGCATTTACTGCGTCGTCGATCTGCACGCGATTACGGTTTGGCAGGATCCGACCGAACTGCCGCATGCCATCCGCGAGGTCACCGCGGCGTTTCTCGCCTGCGGCATCGACCCGAAAAAGCACATCGTGTTCAACCAGAGCCAGGTCGCCGAGCACGCCGAGCTTGCCTGGATATTCAATTGCGTGGCGCGCCTCGGCTGGCTCAATCGCATGACGCAATTTAAGGAGAAGGCCGGCAAGGACCGCGAGAACGCTTCGGTCGGGCTCTACGCCTATCCGACGCTGATGGCCGCCGACATTCTCGTCTATCGCGCGACCCATGTCCCGGTCGGCGAGGACCAGAAACAGCACCTCGAATTGGCTCGCGATATCGCGCAAAAATTCAACAATGATTTCAGCCCGTCGATCAAAGAAAAGGGCTATGGCGACGCTTTATTTCCCTTGCCGGAACCGCTGATCACCGGGGAAGCGACGCGCGTCATGTCGCTGCGCGACGGTTCGAAAAAAATGTCGAAGTCCGACGCGTCGGATTTTTTCCGCATCAACCTCACCGACGACGCCGACGCTATCGCGCAAAAAATCCGACGCGCCAAAACCGACCCCGAGCCGCTGCCGAGCGACGAAAAAAACTTGGCGGCCCGTCCCGAGGCCGACAACCTCGTCGGAATTTACGCGGCGCTGGCCGATACCAACCGGGCCGGCGTTCTCGCCCAATTCGGCAACGCGCAATTCTCGACATTCAAGTCGGCGCTGACCGACCTCGCCGTCGCCAAGCTCGGTCCGATCAGCGCCGAGATGAAACGGCTCCTTCACGACCCGGTCTCGATCGACGCGATCCTGGCCGAGGGCGCCGAGCGGGCCCGAAAATTGGCGCACCAGACCATGAACGCGGTCAAGGATGTGGTCGGTTTTGTGCGTTCGTGACGGCGGGGCTGCCGCCGGCACGGCCGGATTCGCGACCGCCGCGGCAATCTTGAACTTTCAAGGCGATTTGCCACCTATTATGGTAGATTGATAAAAATCACGCGGTGGTTTCGACGCCAGCGAGCCGCAACGTGATGGAGGACAGCATGTTCATTCAGACCGAAGCGACGCCGAACCCGGCGACCATGAAATTCCTCCCCGGCCGGATCGTGCTCGAAAACGGCACGCTCGATCTGCGCGACGCCGCGCAAGCCGAGCAATCGCCGCTCGCCGAACGGCTGTTCGGCATCGCGGGCGTCAGCGGGGTATTTTTCGGTTCCGATTTCATTACCGTCACCAAAAGCGCCGGCGAATGGCAGCAGCTCAAGCCGATGATCCTCGGTGCAATTATGGAACACTTTATGTCCGGCGCGCCGCTCATTGCCGCCGGCAGTGTGGCGATCGGCGACGGCGAAGAGTTCTTCGATGCCGCCGACGCTGCGACCGTCGCCACGATCAAGGAGCTGATCGAGACGAGGGTGCGCCCGGCGGTCGCCAACGATGGCGGCGACATCACGTTCCGCGGCTTTAAGGACGGCGTCGTCTACCTCAACATGAAAGGCGCCTGCTCGGGCTGCCCGTCGTCGACCGCAACGCTGCGCCACGGTATCCAGAATTTGCTGCATCACTTCATTCCAGACGTCACCGAAGTGCGGCCGGTATAACGCGGCGCGGCCCGCGCCGGCCGTCCGCGCCATGTGACTCTTGATGCGTGTGCTCGCCATCGATACCGCGCTCGGGGCTTGCGCGGCCGCCGTGCTGGACACGGCCTATGGCGGCATCGTTGCGAGCGAAAGCCTGCGGATGATTCGCGGTCACGCCGAGGCGCTCATCCCGCTGGTCGCGCGGATCATGCAACAATCCGATATGAAATTTCACGACCTCGATCGTATCGCGGTCACGACCGGGCCCGGCAGTTTCACCGGCTTACGCGTCGGCCTTGCGGCGGCGCGCGGTTTTGGGGTCGCAACCGGCTTGCCGGTCGTCGGGATGTCGACGCTTTCGGTTTATGCTGCGCCCTATCTCGGAGGCGACAAGCGATTGCCGGTGGTCGCCGCCATCGATGCGCGGCACCGGCACGTCTATTTGCAGGTGTTCGATCCAACCGGGCGAACCGCGATCGCGCCGCGGCTTGCGCCGTTAAGCGAGGCGATCCGCGCGGCGTCCGAGGCGCCGTCATGCCTGGTCGGCTCTGCCGCACAGGCTGTAGCCGACGGCCTCGCGAAATCGGCACCCATGCCCCCGATCGTCGACGCCCGCGACGCACCCGAAATTGCCTGGGTCGCCGAATTGGGCGCCGTCGCGCCGGAAGAAAAATCGCCACCGAACCCGCTTTATCTGCGCGCGCCCGACGCGCAGCCGCAAAACGCGGCCCAACTGCCGCGCCGATGAAAAATCTCGTCTCGCGCCTGTTCGCTCGCGGCACGCCGAGCATCGCGGAAGCTAAGCCCGCCGACGCTGCGGCAATTTCGGCCGTGCACGGCCGCTCGTTTCGCCGCGGCTGGGATGAAGACGAGATTCGGCGGCTATTGCTCGATCATACTGTCGTCGCCCAGCGCATGACGATCGGCGCTAAGCTGGTCGGATTCATCCTCTCGCGCGCGGCCGCGGATGAAGCCGAAATTCTGTCCGTCGCAATCGCGCCCGGCTGGAAAGGACGCGGCTTTTCGCGGCAATTGCTCGACCTGCATCTGCGCCGGCTCGCCGGCATCGGCATCCGTTCGGTCTATCTGGAAGTTGGCGAGCGCAATGCGCCGGCTTGCCGGCTTTATCGGCGCGCCGGCTTCCGCGAGGTCGGCCGCCGGCAAAATTATTACGACGACGGCGCGACCGCGCTGGTGCTGCGCCGCGATCTTGGCTGACGATTCAAACTAAAATCGATAAGCTTCGTGCAACGACCGGGTAAGCCGGCGGCGCGGGAGGGAACCGCTATGTGGATGATGCGAATGGTGCGCCTGGCCGTGATCGCGGCGCTGGCGCTCGTTCCGGCGACCGCGGTCGACGCGCAAAGCACCGATTACCCGAACCGCCCGATCAAGATGATCGTCGGTTTCGCCGCCGGCGGTGGCACCGATGTCGTCGCCAGAATCATGGCGCAGAAAATGTCCGAAATCCTCGGTCAGCCGATCGTGGTGGAGAACCGGACTGGCGCAAGCGGAATGATCGCGGCACAAGACGTCGCGAACTGGCATCGCGCTGACGGGAGCTTCGCCGCTCGTGCTCGTAGTCAATCCTTCGTTCGGCGCCCATTCGGTCGCCGATGTGATTGCAATGGCGAAGGCCGATCCGCGCAAAATCAATTTCGGCATCGGCGGGCTCGGCACGACGCCCCACATGACTGCCGAACTATTCCAACATGAGGCCGGCATTAGGCTCGTGCACCCGCCTATCGCGGCGAAGCCGGAGCCATCACCGATCTTTTAGCCGGACAAATTCCTCTGATGTTCGCGAACCTCTCCGCCGTCATGGGCAATATCAAGTCGGGCACCTTGCGCGCTCGCGGTCACAAGCGCAAACCGCTCGCCCTCAGCGCCCGAGACCCCGACCGTTGCCGAATCGGCGTTGCCCGGATTTGCCGCCGAAACCTGGTTCGGCATTGTCGCGCCCGCCGGAACGCCGAAGGATATCCGCGCAAAGTTAAATGCCGCGGCACGGGACGCGCTCGATCGCGACGACACCCGCGCGCGCTTCGCCGAACTCGGAATGACCACCGGCACGAGTAGCCCCGACGAGCTCGATGCCTATATCAAGTCGGAGATCGCCAAGTGGTCGCGGGTCATCAATGAGGCCAATATCCAGGCACTGGATTGAAAGATTTTATTTTGCGGGCAAATCCGGTAAACGGATGGATCGTGGCGGCGGTTGCCAACCAGCCCGGCAGGAAGCGGATTTTATTAGCTTTGACAAAACCTTAGCATCGGCAGAATGAGCGAGACCCGCAAGCTCTACGTCAAATCGTTCGGCTGCCAAATGAACGTCTACGATTCCCGTCGTATGGCGGATTGCTTGGCGCCCCATGGCTATGTCGAGACCGGCTTGCCCGACGATGCCGATCTCATCATCCTCAATACCTGCCATATCCGCGAGAAGGCCGCCGAGAAGGTCTATTCGGAATTGGGGCGTATGCGCCGCCTGAAAGAAGCCGCGGCGGGCGACGGCCGGCGTGTCATCGTCGCGGTCGCCGGTTGCGTGGCGCAAGCCGAAGGCGAAGAGATCATCCGCCGTGCGCCCGCGGTCGATCTCGTCTTCGGCCCACAGAGCTATCATCGTCTGCCGGCCCTGTTAGCGCGGGCCGCCCGCGAAGGCCGCGCCGTCGATACCGAGTTTCCGGCCGACGACAAATTCGAGCATCTGGCTCCGCCGCAAGCGGCGGCGATTCGCGAGCGCGGCGCCTGCGCCTTCGTCACGGTGCAAGAAGGCTGCGATAAGTTTTGCACTTTTTGCGTCGTGCCCTATACGCGCGGCGCGGAAATATCGCGCCCCGTGCAAGGCATTGTCGGGGAAATCGAGCTCTTGGCGCGAGCCGGCGTTCGCGAGGTCACCCTGATCGGGCAAAACGTCAACGCCTATCACGGCGCCCGGCCGGACGGACGCGTCTGGTCGCTCGCGCGCTTACTCGAACGGGTGGCGCAGATCGATGGAATTGAACGCCTGCGTTATACGACCAGTCATCCGCATGACATGGATGACGATTTAATAACGGCCCATCGCGATTTACCGAAACTCATGCCGCAACTGCATTTGCCGGTACAATCAGGTTCGGACCGCGTTCTCGCCGCCATGAATCGCCGTCATACGCGGGCGGACTACCTCAATGTCGTAGGACGGCTGCGCCAAGCTTGTCCCGCCATCGCGCTCACTTCCGACTTCATTGTCGGATTTCCCGGCGAAACCGAAAACGATTTTGCCGAGACGCTCAGTCTGGTCGCGGAGGTCGGTTTTTCGGGGGCGTTCTCATTCAAATACTCGCCCCGGCCGGGCACGCCCGGCGCCGAAATGAGGCACCAAGTGGACGAGGCGGTGAAATCCGAACGGTTGAAGCTGCTACAGAGCGCGATCGACGCCGGCCAGGCGGCTTTCAATCGCAAATGCCTCGGCCGCACCTTCGACGTGTTGTTCGAGCGGCCCGGGCGCCATGACGGTCAACTCGTCGGCCGTTCGCCTTATCTTCAGCCGGTCCAAGCCACCGCGCCGGCATCGCTGATCGGCGAGATCGCGGCGGTCACGATCACTGAAATTGCCAGCAACAGCCTGTTCGGCGCGCTCGCCGAGGCGCCGCCGCAGGCCGACGCGCTACACTGCGCGCCGGTTTCAACAGGAGCCTGACTTGCGCACGCCCGAAACCGAAGAATCGGTTTTCATCGCCCCGGACAACACGGCACAGATCGTTCTTACATTCGACGACAATCGCCTCGCTTCGACGCTGTTCGGCCAATACGGCCAAAATCTCGCTCTAATCGAGCGCCGGCTCGCGGTGGTCGCCAATTCGCGCGGCAACCAAGTCACGCTGGAGGGTTCGCGCGAGGCCTGCGACCAGGCGCGCCGGGTGCTCGAAAGTCTCTATGAGCGGCTCAAGCGCGGCGACGAGCTGGTGCAGGGCGACGTCGAGGGCACCATTCGCCTCGCTCTGTCGCAAGGCTCGCTATTCGATTTCGATCCTGCAGCCGCGCGGCAGAACTTCGAGGAAATCAACTTGCGCAAGCGTCGCGTCCGCGCCCGAACCGCCGCGCAAAATGCTTACATCCGCGCGCTCAAGCGCCATGCACTCGTGTTCTCCACCGGCCCGGCCGGCACCGGCAAGACCTGGCTTGCTGTCGCCTATGCCGTGCAGCTGTTCGAGCGCAAGGAAGTCGACCGCATCATCCTCTCGCGGCCCGCAGTCGAGGCGGGCGAACGGCTCGGCTTCTTGCCCGGCGACATGCGCGAGAAGGTCGATCCCTATCTGAGGCCGATCTATGACGCGCTCTACGATCTCATGGATCCACGCATTGTCGAGCGCGCCATGCAGACCGGCGAAATCGAAATCGCGCCGCTTGCCTTCATGCGCGGGCGGACGCTGGCAAACGCCGCGGTCATTCTCGACGAAGCGCAGAACACCACTGCGATGCAGATGAAAATGCTGCTCACCCGCCTGGGCGAAAACAGCCGCATGGTGGTTACCGGTGACCCGAGCCAAGTCGATTTGCCGCCGGGCCAAACCTCCGGCTTGGACGATGCCGTACGCCTGCTCGAAGGCATCGAAGGGATCGGCCGCGCCAGCTTCACGGCGGCGGACGTGATCCGCCATGAACTCGTCGCGCGCATTGTCGCGGCCTATGACAAGGAAGCGGCGCGCAAGCGCGAGCGGCGGGAATGACGCGCGCGGCGCGCCGGGCGTTGAGGATCGACGTCCTCGTCGAATCTGACCATTGGCAAAGCGTGAAAACGGCCAGCGCGATCGTGCGGCGCGCGGTCATTCGAGCGGCCGGCGCTCTGTCCACGCGTCCGACCGAACTTGCCATCGTGCTGACCGACGATTCGACGATACGCACGCTTAACCGCGACTGGCGCGGTATCGATGCGGCGACCAACGTGTTGTCGTTTGCGACAAAAAACGCCGGCGGCCGGCATCTCGGCGATATCGTGCTCGCCTACGAAACCATAGCGCGCGAGGCGCGCCGCCAACGCAAGCCGCTCGCTCATCATCTCGCCCATCTTGCCGTGCATGGTTTTCTGCATCTGGTCGGCTACGACCACGTCAGCGAAGAGGAGGCGATTGCGATGGAAGGCGCCGAGCGCGTTATTCTGCGGCAATTGAGAATTCCCGATCCGTACCGCACCAGGAGCCGAAATAACGTCGGACATCGGGCCGGGCGGCCTGCTAAACATCACGGCAGAGCCGGAGCACGGGCCGCTTCCGGCGCTTGAAATCCGAGCCAATCCCGACGCCGAATACGATCATGGTTGAACCTCCAACACACCGCGACGGAGCCGAGGGCGAGCAGCGTTCGCTTCCGGTGGTAGTGCCGGAACAAAGCGGCCAAGCCGAGGGCTGGCTCACGCGCGCCATGCGCATCCTGTTCGGCTGGAAAGCGCCTTCGACGCGCGCGGACCTCGAACTCGTGCTCACCACCGAGCAGCCGCAATCGGATTTTTCCCCCGAAGAAACCACGATGCTCAAGAACATTCTCGCTCTGCGCGAGAAGCGGATCGAGCGCATCATGGTGCCGCGCGCCGATATCATCGCCGTGCAGCAAAACATCACGCTGGGCGAGCTCGTCAAAGTCTTCGAAGTGGCTGGGCATTCCCGGTTGGTCGTCTACAACGATACGCTCGACGATCCCACCGGCATGGTTCATATCCGCGACTTGATCGCATTCATGGCGGCCCGCGCGTCGCAGGGCGGCGCCGGGCTCGATGCGCAGGAAGCGCCGAAACCCGCCAGTCTCGATTTCGCGAAAATCGATCTTGCCATGCCGCTCGCGGCGGCCAAGATCGTGCGGGAAATTCTCTACGCGCCGCCTTCGATGCCGGCGCTCGACTTACTTGCGAAAATGCAAGCGACGCGCATTCACCTTGCGCTCGTCATCGACGAATATGGCGGCAGCGACGGTTTGGTTTCGATCGAGGACTTGGTGGAGCTTATCGTCGGCGACATCGCCGACGAGCACGACGAGGAAGAAAGCCCGGCAGTGATGCGGCAAAGCGATGGTTCATTCGTCGCCAATGGCCGCGCCAGCCTGGACGACGTGCGCGCGGCAATCGGCGACCAGTTCGACGTCGGTGAAGTCGCCGAGGAGGTCGATACGCTCGGCGGTTATCTCGTGACCAAAGCCGGTCACGTTCCGGTCCGCGGCGAACTCGTGCCGGGTCCGGAGCCGTTTGAGGCCGAGGTGCTCGATGCCGATCCGCGCCGGGTCAAGCGCGTCAAGATTTATCTGCGTAAGGATCGCCGCACGGCAACGGCGCGCGAGGCGCCGACGCTGGTTCGCGCTTCAGCATCGCGGCCGGCCGCGCCGCGCGAAGACGCAACACGGCCAAATCCAAACACGCCGTGAACTTAACAGCGTTGATACATGCAATCATTCTGTCGTGGGGCTGGCGGCGCCGATGGATTGCGTTCGCCGCGGGCGCGGTCTCGGCATTGGCAATGGCGCCGTTCGATGCCTGGCCGGTGCTGTTTTTGACCTTTCCAACGCTGGTATGGCTGATCGACGGCGACGGCGGCCGCGGTTGGGACGGCATCGTTACGGCGGCGGCCATCGGCTGGTGGTTCGGCTTCGGCTATTTTCTCGCCGGACTTTATTGGATCGGTTATGCCTTTCTCGTCGACGCGCCGACATTCGGCTGGTTGTTGCCGATCGCGGTCATCGGTTTGCCGGCGCTGCTCGCTCTTTTCACGGCGCTCGGCATCGCGCTTGCGCGCGCGCTGTGGACGCGCGGAGCGCTGCGGATCCTGGCGCTGGGCGTCTGCCTGACCGCTTCGGAATGGCTGCGCGGTCATTTGTTGACGGGGTTCCCCTGGAATGCATTCGGCTATGCGCTCACCGCGCCATTGGCTCTGGCGCAAGCCGCTTCGGTGTTCGGCATTTGGGGACTGACATTTATTGCGGTCGTCGTTTTCGCGAGCCCCGCTACGCTTGCGGACGATCGAACCGAAACGCGCCGGCCATGGCTGCCGCTCGCCCTTGGACTGGCCGTGCTTGCCGCGCTTGGCGGCTTTGGCGCGGTGCGGCTTGCGCGCCTACCGACCCGGCTCGTCGATGGCGTGCATTTGCGGATCATGCAGCCCAATTTGCAACAAGACGTCCGGTTCAACTACGCCGCCAAACGGGAGGTGATGGATCGCTACGTCGCGCTGTCCGGGAAAGCAACCGCTGCGGCGCCGCGGGGTCTGCGCGACGTGACGCATCTGATCTGGCCGGAATCGCCATTTCCATTTTTTCTGACGCGCGAAGCCGATGCGCTGGCGCAAATCACGCAATTGCTGCCGCAAAATACCGTGTTGATCACCGGGGCGGTTCGGCTCGCCGATCCGGACAATCCCCAAGAATCCGGTGTCTATAACTCGATCTACGTGATCGATCACGACGCATCGATTCGCGCGGCTTACGACAAAGTGCACCTTGTCCCGTTCGGAGAATATCTGCCGCTCGAGAGCATTTTGGAGCGCATCGGCCTGCAAACGCTGACCAAACAGCAAGGCGGATTCCTTGCCGGCGACCGCCACCGCAATATCGCGATACCGGCCGCGCCGAGCGCGCTGCCACTCGTCTGCTATGAGATTCTCTTTCCCGGCGAAGTGGCGCCGTCAGATTCGCGGCCGGGCTGGATCGTCAACGTGACCAATGACGGCTGGTTTGGATACTCCACCGGACCTTACCAGCACTTCCAGCAGGCGCGCCTAACCGCGATCGAGGAGGGCCTGCCGCTGGCGCGCGCCGCCAATACCGGCATTTCCGCCGTGGTGGATCCAGTCGGCCGGATTGTCGGCTCATTGCCGCTCGCCAGCGAGGGCGTACTCGACGCGGGCTTGCCGCGCCCGATCGATGCGCCCATTTACGCTCGTGTCGGCGATGCCCCATACGTCATCATCGTGCTAATGGCGCTCATAGTGGTGCTGCGCCGGCGTTTGCGCGCGGGCGCGGTGAAAATCTAATTGCCGGCCCCGCATCGCGCTTGAGCCGTTATTGCCAATCTGGAGCGAGAATCGGCGCCGCTAATGGTCGAAATGCTGCTCCGGCCCCGCCACAACTAATGCGCGTAAAAACCGCAAACTCTCATTAAATGAGAATGACCCTTGCGAAAAGTGTTGCCCACACAGCGGCCTGGAAAAAACAGTTTCAATTGCGACGGATTTGATATCTTTCTAGCTTGGGGTAAATAGGGGCAGAGGAACTCATGGCTATCTTGGCAAAAAAGGCGCCAAACCCGACGGACAAGCATGTCGGCAGCCGCGTTCGCATGCGCCGCATGATGCTGGGAATGAGCCAAGAGAAGCTTGGCGACTCGCTTGGGCTTACATTTCAGCAAGTCCAGAAATACGAAAAAGGCACCAATCGAATCGGCGCTAGCCGATTGCAACAGATCTCCCATATCCTTCAGGTCCCGGTCTCCTTCTTCTTCGAGGGCGCGCCGAGCGCGCAGACGATCGGCCGGCATGAGGGCATGGGCGAGGCGCCTTCGCCCGCTTACGTTTCCGATTTCCTTGCGACTTCCGACGGCCTGGCGTTGACCAAGGCATTCATGCGGATCGAAGATTCGAAATTGCGCCGGCGGATTGTCGATCTGGTCGAGCAAATCGCCAGCCGCGAAAAGCGCTAAACGACCGCGCTGCCGTTCGAACCTGTCGCGGCGCCGCTAAGGCTGGCGCCCACGTTTAGCCCACATCTCGACTGCTCGCCCACATCTTGACCGCGCAGGGGTACGCTGCAACAACGGTCTTGCCCGGCATGGCTCGTGGCCGCGCCAGGCTCCGCAAAAGACCGGCAATCAATAATTCAGTTTCGAGGGGAGTGTTTCGCTGTGCGCCGCGCCAATTACCTGTTCACGAGCGAGTCCGTCTCGGAGGGACATCCGGACAAGGTCTGCGATCAAATCTCGGACGCCGTACTCGACGCTTTCATCGAAAACGACATCAAGCTCGGCATAGCCGACGAAAGCGCGGTGAATACCCGGCTCGGCTGCGAAACGCTGTGCACGACCAACAAGATCGTTATCGCCGGCGAAGGCCGCGGCCAGGCGCCGCTGTTTCACAAACACGGCGAAAAGGCCGTGGTGAACCGCGAAATGATCACGGAAATCGCGCGCGGCGTGGTGAAAGACATCGGTTACGATCAGGACGGCTTTTCATACTACGGCGCCGACGTCGAGGTGCTGCTCCACGGCCAGTCGCCCGACATCGCCATGGGCGTCGACGCCAAGAAGAAGAACGGCGAGCAAGAAGGCGCCGGCGACCAGGGCATGATGTTCGGCTTCGCCTGCACCGAGAGCGAAGTCTATGAAAAAGGCTCCTTCATGCCGGCGCCGATTTATTTCGCACACAAGATTCTCAAGGTGCTTTCGGAGAAACGCCGCTCCGGCGCGCTGTTCGATTTGCAGCCCGACGCCAAGAGCCAGGTTACGGTCAAATATGTCGAGGGGAAACCAGTCGGCTGCACCAAGGTCGTCGTCTCCACTCAGCACAACGCGCACAGCCGCAACGGCAAGAAATATTCGCCTGGCATGATCAGGGATATGATCGAGGACACCGTCGCATCGGCGCTACCGGGCGGCTGGATGCCGAATAGACCAAGCGACTTTCTGGTCAATCCCACGGGCAGTTTCGTAATTGGCGGACCGGACGGAGATTGCGGCCTAACCGGCCGTAAGATCATCGTCGACACTTATGGCGGCTACGCCCCACACGGCGGCGGCGCCTTTTCCGGCAAGGATCCGACCAAGGTCGATCGCTCGGCCGCCTACGCGGCCCGTTATCTTGCGAAAAACGTGGTGGCGGCCGGGTTTGCCGAACGTTGCACCATTCAGATCGCCTACGCGATCGGCGTCGCCGATCCGATGTCGCTTCTCGTCGACACCCACGGCACCGGCAAGGTCGAAGAAGCTAAGCTGCAAAAGCTCTTGCCCGAATTGTTTCCGCTGCGGCCCACAAATATCCGGCGCAGCTTGAAACTGAGCCGCCCGATCTACCGGCGCACCGCCGCGTACGGCCATTTCGGCCGCGCGCCGGAAAAGGACGGCGGGTTTTCCTGGGAACGAACCGATCTCGCCGATTCGCTCAAGCGCGCCCTGCGCTGAACGCCACCGCCGCGCTCGGCCGCACCGCCTCACTCGGCGGCCTGCCGTGCATTCTTCGTTCGACCGGTGTTTACTCGTCGCTCCACCGTCGCGGAGACGACAGAGTGGCTGACACTCCGGCGCGCCAACCCCGCGCATTCTTTGGCCGGCGCAAGGGACATAAATTGCGCCCGCGGCAGGCCCGCCTGTTCGAGACGTTGCTGCCGCGCCTTAAGATCGACCTGGCGCGCCCGGCGCCGACCGAGCTGAGCGCGCTGTTTGCTTTGCCGGTAACCGAGGTTCGGCTCGAAATCGGCTTCGGCGCCGGCGAGGGACTGATCGCGCAGGCGAAGGAGAATCCGCAAATTGGCTTTATCGGCATCGAGCCTTTCGTCAACGGCATGGCAAAAGCGCTTGCCGCGATCGAGGCGAACGGCCTGCAGAATGTCCGATTGCATTTCGACGACGCCACGAGCCTGATCGCTTGGTTGCCGGATTCGTCATTGACCTGCATCGATCTCATTCATCCGGATCCCTGGCCCAAGCGGCGGCACTGGAAACGCCGATTTGTTCAAGATGAAACGATCGCGCTAATGGCGCGTATTCTGCGCCAAGGCGGCGAATTTCGATTTGTAACCGATATCGCGGACTACGCCGCCTGGACGCTGCAGCGCCTTACCCGTTCGCGGGACTTCGCGTGGTCGGCGCAATGCGCCGACGACTGGCGCAATCCCTGGCCGGGATTCACCGCTACGCGCTATCACGCCAGGGCCGCGCGCGAGCGACGCACGTCTTGTTTTCTGCTCTTCCGCAAGGTCTGAATTCGCCGGCTCGGATCGCCCGACCCGGATCGCAGAAGCCGCCATAGGAATTGCCAAGAGCGTTCTTAGATAGAACCTTTGAGGATTCGCAGACCTTTGAGGCCCCCTGCACTTGTGTGAGGCCCTTGCAACAGCCCCGCAAACCGCTATATTTCGCGTATCCGTCATGGATACCTCATAACGGTCGGATGAGCCGAACGGTTTTGAGAGTGGGCCCCCGGGACCCGCTCTTTTTTATTACCCGAGGCCAGGCGGCGCTTTGCGCGATAGCCGTTGCAGCCGATGCAACCGCGCCGAGGTGAGAGCAAAGCGGTAGATTGAGCGATCGGGGCTGTTGTGAGGCCCACTACAGCCAAGGAGCCGACAGAGCGCTGGCTCACGAGCATGGACGACAGATCGACCGAAGCTGAACGTTCCGAATTCACCCTCGAGCCGCGGCTCATCACCGAGCCCGGCCGGGCGGCGCGAGTCGCTGCGCTGGCGGAGCCGGTGCTTGCCGGGCTTGGCTATCGTTTAGTGCGCGTCCGAATTTCCGGCTTTGCCGGCTGCACGGTGCAGATCATGGCCGAACGGCCCGACGGATCGATGACCATCGAGGATTGCGAATTGGCTTCGCGCGCGCTATCGCCGGTATTCGACGTCGCCGATCCGATTGAAGGATCGTATCGGCTGGAAATTTCTTCGCCCGGCATCGATCGGCCATTGGTGCGCCGCTCCGATTTCGACCGTTATGCTGGCCATGTTGCGCAAGTCGAAATGCAGGTGCCGATCGACGGCCGCCGGCGATTTCGCGGCGAACTCAACGGCACCGAGGGGGAGTATGCGCGCCTCCGTTGCGACGCGGCAAACGACGTCCTGTTGCGCATCGACGACATGATGGAAGCAAAGCTTGTGCTCACCGACGTGCTCGTTTCCGAATCGCTGCGTAAGAGCAAGCAGAATCAACGCAAGGAGACCGACTAATGGCGACCGTTAGCGCCAATAAACTCGAACTGCTGCAGATCGCCGAGGCGGTCGCTCGCGAAAAGGCGATCGATCGCAAGATCGTGCTCGGCGCCATGGAGGATGCGATCGCCAAGGCGGCTCGCTCGCGCTATGGCAGCGAAACCGAAGTTCGCGCCGAAATCGATCCCAAGAGCGGCGAGCTTCATCTCTCCCGCCACATGCTGGTGGTCGACACCGTCGACAATCCGGCGACGCAAATCAGCCTCGACGATGCGCGCCGGCGGCATCCGGCCGCGCAAATCGGCGACACCATCGCCGATCCGCTGCCGCCGCTGGAATACGGCCGGATCGCCGCGCAGTCGGCAAAGCAGGTGATCGTGCAAAAAGTGCGCGAAGCCGAACGCGATCGTCAATATGACGAATACAAGGATCGCATCGGCGATATTGTCAACGGCATCGTCAAGCGCGTCGAATACGGCAACGTGGTGGTCGATCTGGGCCGCGGCGAAGCGATCGTGCGCCGCGATGAGATGTTGCCGCGCGAAGTGTTCCGTAACGGCGACCGTATCCGGGCCTATATCTACGATGTCCGCCGCGAGCCGCGCGGCCCGCAGATCTTCTTGTCCCGCACCCACCCGCAGTTCATGGCCAAGCTGTTCGCGCAGGAAGTGCCGGAAATCTACGACGGGATCGTCGAGGTCAAGGCGGTGGCGCGCGACCCCGGCTCGCGCGCGAAAATCGCCGTTGTGTCGCGCGATTCGTCGGTCGATCCGGTCGGCGCTTGTGTCGGCATGCGCGGCTCGCGCGTGCAAGCCGTCGTCAACGAGCTACAGGGTGAGAAAATCGACATCATTCCGTGGTCGCACGACATCGCCACGTTCGTCGTCAACGCATTGGCGCCGGCCGAAGTGGCCAAAGTGGTGCTCGACGAAGAGCGCGAGCGCATCGAAGTGGTGGTTCCCGATCAGCAGCTTTCGCTGGCCATTGGGCGGCGCGGCCAAAACGTGCGGCTCGCTTCGCAGCTCACCGGCTGGGATATCGATATCCTGACCGAGCAGGAAGAATCCGAACGCCGCCAGGCCGAATTCGAAAACCGCACCCGCATGTTCATCGATACCCTCAACGTCGATGAAGTGATCGGCCAATTGCTGGCGTCGGAAGGTTTCACCTCCGTCGAGGAACTGGCGATGGTCGACGTCAAAGAACTCGCGGGCATCGAAGGCTTCGACGAGGATACCGCGGGCGAACTGCAGACGCGGGCGCGCGAATACCTCGACCGGATCGAAGCCGAGCTCGACGCCAAGCGCCGGGAGCTCGGCGTCGAAGATGCCCTCAAAGAGGTCGAAGGCGTCACGACCGCCACGCTGGTGCGGTTTGGCGAGAACGGCATCAAGACCGTCGAGGATCTCGCCGGTTGCGCCACCGACGACTTGGCGGGCTGGACTGAACGCAAAGACGGCGAAACGGTCCGGCAGGCCGGCATTCTCGACGGCATGGAGCTAAGCCGCGAGGAAGCCGAAGCGCTCATCATGCGGGCACGGGTCAAGGCAGGCTGGATCAGCGAGGCCGATCTCGCCCCGCCCGCCGCGGCCGAAGCAGCGCCGGAAGCCGCCGCGCAGACTTGAAGAGGCAACCGGAATTAGCGCATGCCCGCCCGGCCGAACGACATTGAGCTCGACAAGGGACCGCGATCGGGCGGTCTTGAGCGCTTCTGCGTCGCAACGCGCACGGTTCGGCCGGTTGAGAATCTGATCCGCTTCGTTGTCGCTCCCGACGGGCAGGCGGTGCCCGACCTCAAGCGCAAGCTGCCGGGCCGCGGCGTATGGGTGACCGCCACACAGGGAGCGCTTGACGCCGCGATCAAAGGCCGTGCATTCGCGCGCGGATTCAAGCGTGACGTGCGCGTCGCGCCCGATCTTGTCGACCGCACCGAGCAGTTGCTCGAAAAAGCGGCGCTCGACGCGCTGGCGGTCGCGAATAAGGCCGGATCGGTCGCCATCGGCTTTACCAAGGTCGAAAGCGCGCTAACGCATGATCGCGTCATCGCGCTCCTGCATGCGGCCGAAGCGGCCCCGGACGGCGTTAAGAAGCTCGACACCGCGCGGCGGCGCGCACCCCAGGCCGGCCGGGCCGCCGTGATCGGATTTTTAAAGTCGAACCAATTGGATTTGGCATTCGGCCGCCCAAATGTGGTACATGCAGCCCTGCTCGCCGGACCGGTGAGCGACACGTTTATGGCCCGTTTACGGCGCTTGGAAAGGTTCCGGACCGGCGATCTGGGCCGAAATGGCGCCGAAGGCGGCAAGTCGGATGACGCCGGGAGCAATGCGTAAGGATTTGGTGCGACGGAACTGAAGTAGGAAGAATGACCGAGACGACCAAGAATAGCGGCGAAAAGCTGAGTGTTGCCCCCAGCAAGACGCTGACGCTCAAGCGCGGCGGCGTCGAGCAAGGAGTCGTGCGCCAAAGTTTCAGCCATGGCCGCAGCAAGGCGGTCGTGGTCGAGAAGGTTAAACGCCGCGTTGCCGGTCCGGGCGAAGCCAAGGCGGAACCGGCGCCGGCGCCCGATCGAGGCACCGCGCCCAAGCGCACCGGCGCACCGGCGCGGACGGCGGCAAGCACCCCCTCGGCGACGCCGGCGGCGGGACCGGCGGCGGCGCCGAAATCGTCAGGCGTCGTATTGCGGACCCTCACGGAGGATGAGCGCAACGCGCGCGCCCACGCGCTCGCCGATGCGCGCTTGCGGGAACACGAAGAGCGCGAGCGGGCCGAAGAGGAAGCTCGCGTTCGCCGCGGTCGCGAAGAGACCGAGCGCGCCGAACGCGCCGCCGCGGAGTTGCGCAAGCGCGAAGAAGAAGAGCGCCGCAAGCACGACGAAGAGACCAGGCGCAAAGCCGACGAGGTCGCCAAGAAACGATTTGGTGCGGATGCGATGGCCGCCACAAAGCCCAGCGCCCGCCCGGCGCTGGAGGCCGATGAAGAGGAAGCTCCGCGCGGCGCCAGACGCGGCACGGCCGCTAGGCCAGCGCCGGCGCCTAAACCGGCGCGCGGCGGCGGTGAAAAGCGCCGCGGCCGCCTCACCGTCGTCAACGCCTTTTCCGCCGACGAGGAACGCGAGCGATCCGAGGCGGCGTTTCGGCGCCGCGTGCTGCGCAAGACCGGTCATCGTGACGCGGAGCCGAAGGAAAAAATCGCGCGCGAAGTGACCATTCCGGAAACCATTACCATCCAGGAACTGGCCAACCGCATGGCCGAACGGTCGGTGGACGTCGTGCGCATCCTGATGCAGCAGGGTCACATGGCGAAGATCACCGACACGATCGACGCCGACACCGCTCAATTGATTGCCGAGGAGCTCGGCCATACCGTGCGCCGTGTCGCGGAGGCGGACGTCGAAGAAGGCATGTTCGACGCCCCCGATGCGCCGGAAAACCTGCAGCCGCGCGCGCCGGTCGTCACTATCATGGGCCATGTCGATCACGGCAAGACGTCGCTGCTCGACGCCATCCGCTCCACCGAAGTCGCCGCCGCGGAAGCCGGCGGCATCACGCAGCATATCGGCGCCTATCAGGTGACGTCGCCTTCGGGCGGACGCATCACCTTCATCGATACGCCGGGCCACGCCGCTTTCACGGCGATGCGCGCGCGCGGCGCCAGAGTCACCGATATCGTGGTGCTGGTGGTCGCGGCCGACGATGGCGTGATGCCGCAAACGGTCGAAGCGATTCATCATGCCAAGGCGGCGAAAGTGCCGATCATCGTCGCCATCAACAAGATCGACAAGCCCGATGCGAAACCGGAACGCGTTCGCACGGAATTGCTGCAGCATGAAATACAGGTGGAATCGCTTGGCGGCGACGTTCTCGAACTTGAAGTATCCGCCAAGGAGAAAATCAATCTCGACAAGCTCCTCGATACGATCGCGCTACAAGCCGAGGTGCTGGAGCTCAAGGCCAATCCCAACCGCCCGGCCGAAGGCACCGTGATCGAAGCGCGGCTCGATCGGGGGCGGGGACCGGTTGCGACCGTGCTGGTGCAGCGCGGCACGCTCAAGCCCGGCGATATCGTCGTCGCCGGCAGCGAATGGGGCCGGGTGCGGGCCCTGGCGTCGGATACCGGCCATTCGGTCGTCGCCGCCGGGCCCTCGATGCCGGTCGAAGTGCTCGGGTTCAATGGCACGCCGGAGGCCGGCGATCGGCTCGCCGTCATCGACAGCGAAGCGCGCGCACGTGAGATCACCGATTACCGCGAACGCCAGAAACGCGAAAAGATGGCGGCGCGGCAGACCGGCATGCGCGGCTCGCTCGAGCAGATGATGAATCAGCTCAAGACCGCCGGCCGCAAGGAATTTCCGCTGGTGATCAAGGCCGACGTGCAGGGATCGATCGAAGCGATCGTCGGAGCTCTCGAAAAGCTTTCCACCGACGAGGTTGGCGCGCGCCTTATCTTCGCCGGCGTCGGCGGCATTACCGAATCCGATATCACACTCGCGGAAGCTTCCAACGCGGCTGTCATCGGCTTCAATGTCCGCGCCCACAAGGAGGCGCGCGAGGCCGCCGAGCAGGCCGGCATCGAAATCCGTTATTACGACATCATCTACAATCTCGTCGACGACGTGAAAAAGGCGATGTCGGGATTGCTGGCGCCGACCTTGCGCGAAACGATGCTCGGCAATGCCGTCATTCTCGAAATCTTCAAAGTATCGAAGGTCGGCAATGTCGCCGGCTGTCGCGTGACCGACGGTACCGTCGAACGCGGCGCCAATGTGCGGCTCATCCGCGACAGCGTCGTCGTGCACCAAGGCAAGCTGTCGCAGCTCAAGCGCTTCAAGGACGACGCCCGTGAAGTCGTTGCCGGCCAGGAATGCGGCATGGCTTTTGAAAACTACCAGGACATGAAAGTCGGCGACGTCATCGAGTGCTACCGGGTCGAGAGCGTGCAACGGACGCTTTAGTCGGGACAGGACCGTTCTCGGCCATCCGACCCTTGCTGGAAAGGCGCTCTTGTTCGCGGAAGAAAAAAGATGCCCGGCGGCAGGAAACGGGCATGATAAGCGCGAATTCGGCAAAAAATGAGTCGTAACCAACACCGCGATCAATCGGTCGGAGCCTCGCAGCGCCAATTGCGCGTCGGCGAACTCATCCGCCACGAGCTCGCCGACATGCTGTCGCGTGGCGAAATCCACGATCCGGTGATCGAGGGGCACATGATCACGGTTCCGGAAGTGCGCATGGCCGCCGATCTGCGATTGGCGACCATCTACATCATGCCGCTCGGCGGTCGCGACGAGAAGCAGGTGCTGGATGCCCTGGAACGCAACAAACGATATATGCGCGGCGAGATCGCGCGGCGCGTTAACCTAAAGTTTGCACCTGAAATCAGATTTCGAATCGACGATCGATTCGCCGAGGCGGAACGGATCGAGAAGCTTTTGCGAACGCCTGGGGTCCGGCGCGATCTAGCCGACGAGAAAGACCGATGATAAACGGCGCAAAGAGCGTTTCGCCGAATGCCGTCTCTTCCGTCGCGACCACGGCCGCCGAACAATGCGCGGCTGGCGCGGATTATGGTTTACAAACGACAAACGCGCCGATTGCTCCGCCCGGGGTCGAATGTGTGAGCAAACCCGCGACGCGGGTGCCGAAGAAACGCAAGCGTGACGTCCATGGCTGGCTGGTGCTCGACAAACCCGTCGGCATGACATCCACTCACGCCGTTTCCGTCATCAAGCATCTGTTCGCCGCCAAGCGCGCCGGTCACGCGGGCACGCTCGATCCCTTGGCTTCGGGATGCCTGCCGATCGCGTTCGGCGAGGCGACCAAGACGGTGCCGTTCGTGGTGGACAGCCGAAAGACCTATCGCTTTACCGTCCGCTGGGGCGAGGAACGCGATACCGACGATGCCGAAGGCCGCGTCGTTGCAACGAGCGACGAGCGTCCCGACCGCGCGGCAATCGAGGCCCTGTTGGGCGGCTTCACCGGCACAATCGAGCAAGTGCCGCCGCGCTTTTCCGCCGTCAAGATCGGCGGCGAACGGGCCTATGATTTGGCCCGCGACGGCGAAACGGTCGAGCCCGCGCCGCGGCAAGTCACGATCCACCGCCTGGAACTTCTAGAAATCCCCGATCGGGATCATGCCACTCTTGCGGCGGAATGCGGCAAGGGAACCTATGTCCGCGCCCTCGCCCGGGACTTCGGACGGGTGCTCGGCGTATTCGGCCATGTTTGCGCCCTGCGGCGGAGCCGTGTGGGGCCCTTCGGCGAGGCCGACATGATCCCCCTGGAACAGGTCCAGTCTTTGTGCCATAGAGCGGCCTCCGGCGAGGGATACTTCGCCGATACGCTTCTGCCGATCGAGACCGCGCTGGACGACATCCCGGCGCTGGCCGTGAGCCCGGCAGACGCGGCAAGGCTCCAGAGGGGTCAGGCCGTATTGTTGCGCGGACGGGACGCTTCCATCATCCGCGGCATGGTTCAAGTCGCTTCGAGCGGTCAGCTCGTCGCGATTGCCGAGGCCGAACGGGGTGAAATCGTTCCCCGCCGCGTGTTTAATTTAACCGGCATCGTTGGTCGTGCCGGCAAACAAAAAGGTCGGTGACGATGTCGATAACCACTGCGCGTAAAGCGGAGCTTGTCAAGACATATGCCGTTAAATCCGGCGATACCGGTTCGCCCGAAGTGCAGGTCGCGCTGTTGTCGGAGCGGATCAACAATTTGACGGAACACTTCAAGACTCACGTCAAGGACAACCACTCGCGGCGCGGGCTTTTGAAGCTCGTCTCGCAGCGGCGTCAGATTCTCGACTATCTCCGGCGCACGGACGACGGTCGCTACAAGGGACTTATAGAGCGACTGGGAATTCGGCGTTGAAAGCTTGCGCGCGGATAATCCGCGCGTTCGGCGGCGCGCACGGTGCGCCCGCCGTTGCCGGCAGCAAAGCTGCCGATTCGTTGGAATGGGTTATTACCCGTCCCTATCTTAAGGAAGGTCCGAAGGCCATGGCAGGATCGCCAGATGCTGAACAGGCACTGCAGCAGTGTCGCGTCGACAGCCTCTCGCCGTCTTGCTTATGGCTTTCGCACTTTCGCGAAAACCATGAAAGACAATCGCAATGTTCAACATTCATCGTGTGCAACTTGACTGGGGTGGCCGCCAACTCACGCTAGAGACCGGTAGACTCGCGCGTCAAGCCGATGGGGCGGTCTACGCCTCTTACGGCGACACTTCAGTCCTCGCGACAGTTGTCGCGGCCAAGCAGCCTAAGGAAGGAATCGATTTCCTTCCGCTTACCTGCAATTATCAGGAAAAATATTACGCTGCGGGGCGCATTCCCGGCGGCTATTTCAAGCGCGAAGCGCGCCCCACCGAAAAGGAAACTCTGGTTTCCCGCCTCATCGACCGCCCGGTGCGGCCGCTATTCGCCGATGGCTGGCGGTGCGACACCCAGGTGATCGTGACCGTGCTGTCGCACGATCTGGAAAACGATCCCGACATCTTGGCGATGGTTGCGGCCTCGGCCGCGCTGACGCTGTCGGGCGTGCCGTTCATGGGGCCGATCGGCGCCGCACGCGTCGGCTTTATCAACGACGAATATGTGCTCAATCCGCAAATCGACGAAATGAGCGAAAGCCAGCTCGACCTCGTCGTCGCGGGTACGCAAGACGCCGTGCTGATGGTGGAGTCGGAAGCCAAAGAGCTGTCCGAAGACATCATGCTCGGCGCGGTGATGTTCGGCCATCGGCATTTCCAGCCGGTGATCGACGCCATCATCAAGCTCGCCGAGAAGGCGGCCAAGGAGCCGCGCGAGCTCACCTTGCCCGACAATGAGGCGCTCGAAAAAGAGATGCTCGGCTTGATCGAGAAAGACCTTCGCGCCGCCTATGCCATTCCCGACAAAATGCAGCGCCACAAGGCGCTCGACGCCGCCAAAGAGCGCGTCATGGGTCATTTCTGCCCACCGGACGTCGAGAACCCGAAATATCCGCAATTGCAGGTCGCCGGCGTCTTCAAGGAGCTCGAAGCCAAGATCGTGCGCTGGAATATTCTCGATACCGGCAGGCGCATCGACGGCCGCGACGTAAAGACGGTCCGCCCCATCGTTTGCGAAGTCGGGGTATTACCGCGTACGCACGGCTCGGCCCTATTCACCCGCGGCGAGACGCAGGCCTTGGTGGTAGCCACACTCGGCACCGGCGAAGACGAACAGTTCATCGACGCCTTGCAGGGCACCTACAAGGAAACCTTCCTGCTGCACTACAATTTCCCACCGTTCTCGGTCGGCGAGACCGGCCGGCTCGGCGCACCGGGACGGCGCGAGATCGGTCACGGCAAGCTTGCCTGGCGGGCGATCCATCCCGTGCTGCCGCCGCATACCGAATTCCCCTACACGATCCGTGTGGTTTCCGAGATCACTGAGTCCAACGGCTCATCGTCGATGGCGACGGTGTGCGGCACCTCGCTGTCGCTCATGGATGCCGGCGTGCCGCTTAAGCGGCCGACCGCGGGCATCGCGATGGGATTGATCAAGGAACAGGAGCGCTTCGCCGTTCTTTCCGACATTCTCGGCGACGAGGACCATCTCGGTGACATGGACTTCAAAGTCGCCGGAACCGAACGCGGCGTCACCTCGCTGCAGATGGACATCAAAATCTCCGGCATCACCGAAGAGATCATGCGTATCGCGCTGGCCCAGGCCAAGGAGGGCCGAATGCACATCCTCGGTGAAATGAGCGGCGCGATCACCTCGGCGCGCGC